>ERZ826764.1366-NODE-1366-length-29034-cov-3.961938_pt1 | contig 29034 bp, 26 predicted proteins | sample MGYA00519870_ERZ826764 | MGnify/ENA primary metagenome ERZ826764 (study PRJEB31778, sample SAMEA3449239) | human gut metagenome | biome: human gut; feature: human-associated habitat; material: faeces | place: United Kingdom | collected 2010/2012 ...
AAGAGCCAGATCCAGTTCTCCGGATTTTAACTGAAGAGCTTTTGCATTGTCATCTGGTACGATCTTAAATACGATTTTATCGATAGAAGGCTCACCTTTGAAGTAATCTTCATTTTTAACAAGTGTGATAGCCTGTCCTTCATCCCAGGATTCAATTTTGTATGGGCCTGTTCCAACCGGGTTACGGAAGAAATCAGATGTCTGCATATCCTCGCCCTCAAGCAGGTGTTTAGGAAGAACTGCCATTGTCATATAGTCAAGAAATGCAACGTTTTTGTCCTCGAGTTTGAATTCAACTGTATGGTCATCAACCACGTTGATCTCTTCTACGTCTTCGTAGTTTGGTGCATTCTCAGAACCATTTTCCGGATCCATGATAGCTTCGATCGTAAATTTAACATCGTCTGCTGTAACAGGTTCGCCATCCTGCCATTTAGCATCTTCTGCCATGTGGAATGTGTAGGTATTTGTTGCATCATCAAATTCCCAGCTTTCTGCCAGTCCCGGAACTACCTGATTGTCTCCGTCATGAGCAGTTAATCCGTTAAAGATCAGAATATTGATCTCGCCATGTTCGTCCATAGCCGGGTTGATTCTGGTATAATCTCCGCTTCCGTATACCAGTGTTGTTTCTTCATCTGCCAGTACAGGCACTGTGGTTCCGGCGCTGACCAGTGATACAGTCAGAAGCATTCCGGCAATTGTTAAAATCCCCTTTTTCATTATCTGTTCCCTCGCTTTTTATTTGGTAACTTAACTTACTCAATGATACCAAAACGGTCTACCTTCCATAAGCCCTGTAGGGGGATATTGATGTATTCCTATTTATGACGTACATATTCCATTTCAACATATTTAATCCGATGATATGCTCTCGACATAAAAAAAGGAAGCCGTTATTCACGACTTCCAAGTCTTTCCTTAAAATCCATATAACCAAACTCTGTAAGCTGCTGCATCGTATTGTCAGCATGTCTGAGCCAGATATTCGGCAATGACATTCCGTTAAAGGTGTTATTTTTACATGTAGTATAGATGGCCATGTCTCCAAACATCAGAAGATCTCCATATTCCGGAAGCTGTCGGAATTTATACTCTCCGATCACATCTCCTGACAGGCAGGTCGGCCCTCCAAGGCGAACAGTGATTCCACCATCTTCTGTCTCATCTGTTCCCAAAAGTGGTGGAAGATAAGGCATTTCCAGTACATCCGGCATATGACAGGCTGCGCTGGCATCCACAATTGCAATCTGTGTCTCTCCGTTTTTCAGAACATCCAGCACACTGGTCAGGAGAAAGCCTGCATTTAATGCCCACGCTTCTCCGGGTTCAAGGTAAACCTCTGCCTTCCATTCCTCTTGTACCATCCGGATACAACGTTCCAGTCTTTCAATATCGTAACCTGGTCTTGTGATATGGTGGCCACCGCCAAAATTGATCCACTTTACTCTGGAAGCGAGATCACCAAAATGCTTCTTTACTGAAACAAGAGTTGTCTCCAGATCATCGGAATCCTGCTCACAGAGAGTATGGAAATGAATGCCATCCAGTAAATCCAGAAGTTCCGGTTTTTTCTGGAATGCTTCATCCCACTGTACTCTTGTCGTACCCATACGGCTTCCCGGAGCACAGGGATCATAGATATCATGACCCTCCTGTGTGGAGCATTCCGGATTAATTCGAAGCCCCACGCTCTTTCCTGCTTCTTTTGCCTTTGCACCAAAACGCAGGAGCTGTGATGGTGAATTAAACACAATATGGTCTGCATACTGAAGAAGTTCCTCAAATTCATCAGTCCTGTATCCTGCACAGAATACATGAACCTCTTTTCCCGGCATTTCCTCTGCTCCGAGTCGTGCCTCAAATAATCCACTGGCCTCTGTGCCTGCAAGATATGGCTCAAAAAATCGATAGCAGTCATAATTGCTGAACGCTTTCTGTGCCAGGAGCATCTTACAGCCTGTTCGCTCAGACACTTCACCGAGCAGTTTTGCATTTTTTATAAGAGCTTTTTCATCTAGGATGTAGCAGGGTGTTTTTATATTCTGGAATTCCGGTGGAATAATTCCGCCGGTGGCTGTAAACGAAGCTCTTTTATCCAATCCTCCCATCAGTCTACCAGCTTTGGATCGTGGCTTTCACTGCGTGGCAGTCCATAACGATCAAGAGCATCCAGGAACGGATCCGGATCAAATTCTTCTACAGTATACACACCTGGTCTGATCCATTTTCCTGTCAGCATCATAAGTGCTCCGCACATTGCCGGAACACCTGTTGTATAGCTGATTGCCTGGCTTCCTACTTCGTGATAGCATTCCTGATGATCACATACATTGTAAATATAGTATGTTTTTTCTTTTCCGTCTTTTACACCAGTAAAGATACATCCAATATTTGTTTTTCCTTTTGTACGTGGTCCAAGGCTTGCAGGGTCCGGAAGCAGTGCTTTCAAAAACTGGATCGGAACAATCTCCTGTCCATTGTACTGGATCGGTGTTGTAGAAAGCATTCCTACATCTTCAAGACAACGCATGTGATCCAGATAGCTCTGTCCAAAAGTCATGAAGAAACGAATACGTTTTACACCCGGGATTGTTTTTGCAAGAGACTCAATCTCTTCATGGTGGAGCAGATACATATCCTTGTCTCCAACCTGGTCAAAGTTATATTCTCTCTTGATATCCATCGGCGGGATTTCTACCCAGTGTCCGTTTTCCCAGTAGCTTCCCGGTGCACTTACTTCACGAAGATTGATCTCCGGGTTAAAGTTTGTTGCAAATGCATATCCATGATCACCGCCGTTGCAGTCCAGGATATCGATGGTATCAATCTGATCAAATTCATGCTTTAATGCATAGGCACAGTAAGCCTGTGTAACACCCGGGTCAAATCCACATCCAAGAAGTGCTGTAAGTCCTGCATCTTCGAATTTTTTACGGTATGCCCACTGCCAGGAATAATCAAAGTATGCAGAAAATCCTTCTTCTTTGCAGCGTTTTTCATAAATTGCACGCCACTCCGGATCGTCAGTATCTTCCGGCTCATAGTTTGCGGTATCCATATAGTTTACACCACATGCCAGACATGCATCCATGATCGTCAGGTCCTGATAAGGAAGTGCGATGTTCATTACCAGATCTGGTTTGTAGCTGTTGATCAGTTCAATCAGCTGATCCACATCATCTGCATCCACCTTAGCTGTAGTAAGAACGGTTTTTGTCTTTCCTTTCAGTTTTTCTACAAGTGCATCACATTTTTCCTTTGTACGGCTTGCAATACACATTTCTGTGAATACCTCATCAACCTGGCAGCATTTCTGAATTGCCACACTGGCTACTCCTCCGCAGCCGATCACTAATACTCTACTCATAATTTTTCTCCTTTTTTATGTTGATATATTACTGTTTTCTATTAATATTATTTTGCAATCGCCAGAAGCAGTTCACGAAGGACCTTGCAGGCTGTTGCAGTTGAAACACCGCTCGCATCCAGCATAGGAGCCAGTTCATTGACATCTGCCCCTACCAGATTTGCCTGAGAAACGGTACGGATTGCTTTAAGAAGCTCTAAAAAGCTCACGCCACCCGCCTCCGGAGTTCCTGTCCCCGGAAATACCGATGGATCCATACAGTCCAGATCAATTGTAAAATATACCGGAACCTGTTTCTCTTTCAGCTCTCTGACTGTTTCTTCCAGTCCTTCAAAAGTAAACGGATGAAAATCTGTGTGTCTGGAAGCAAACTGAAATTCTTCTCTCTCTCCACTTCGGATACAGAACTGATGGATATGGCCGTCTCCCACAATTTCATGGCATCTTCGAAGAACACAGGCGTGACTTAATTTTGCTCCGAGATAATCATCTCTCAGATCTGCATGAGCATCAAAATGAATAATATGAAGATCCGGATATTTTGCAGCTGCGGCACGCACTGCTCCCAATGTTACCAGATGTTCTCCTCCCAGAAGCAGTGGGAATTTTCCTGCTTTCAGGATTTCTTCTGCTCTCTTTTGAATGTCTGAAAGTGCTATTTCACTGCTTCCAAAGCAAAGCTCCAGATCTCCGCTGTCAAATACGCTGATGTCTATAAGGTCTTTATCCTGATACGGACTGTAGGTCTCCAGGCCAAAACTCTCATGGCGCATAGCTGATGGGCCAAAGCGGGCACCCGGACGAAAACTTGTTGTAGAATCAAACGGCGCACCATAAAGAACAATGGATGCTTCCTCAAAACTGCTTTCGCAGCCGATAAAAGTTTCTATATTAGGTAAGATCATAAATTAATCCTCCACTTCTTTCAACATGTCTTCCAGAAAAGCCGGAAGATAAAATGCCCCTTTATGGAGTCTGGTCGTATAGTAACGTGTACGGAGATTTAATGCATTCCATGCCTCTGCATCCAGGTCATCCACCGGATGATATTTTTTACTTGCAAATCCGAACAGCCAGTAACCTGCAGCAAAGGTTGGGATATGTGCCTGGTAAACACGGCTGATCTGGAAGGTGCTGGCAATCCTTTTATGACTGCGCTGCATTGCATGTGCATCTTCTGCGTAGAACGGGCTTCCCTGCTGGTTTACCATAATCCCGTCATCCTTCAGCGCATTGTAACAATTTCCGTAAAATTCACGGGTAAACAATCCTTCAGACGGACCAAACGGATCAGAGGAATCCACGATGATAAGATCATATCTTGCTTCACATCTTCGGATAAATCTCAGCGCATTTTCATAATGAAGATGTACTCTTCTGTCATCCAGTCTGCAGGCATTTCCCGGAAGATAGGCACGACAGGCCTCAACAACCATCGGATCCATTTCTACCAGATCAATGTGACGCACTCTGTCATATCTGGTCAGTTCACGGACAACGCCGCCATCTCCGGCACCGATTACCAGAATGTCTCTTGCCTCTTTATGGACCGACATCGGCACATGCGTGATCATCTCATCATAAATAAATTCGTCACGCTCTGTCAGCATTACATTTCCATCCAGAGTCAGAACACGACCAAATTCCGGTGTCTCAAAAATATCAATTCTCTGATACTCACTCTGTCTGGAATAAAGCTGGCGGTTTACCCGGATACTGTGTTTCACATCCGGTGTATGAAATTCTGAAAACCACATTTCCATTGTCATTCCCTCCCTGTCAGAACATTCAGTCTCAAAATATCCGGATCTTCCGGTCCTGTCATATTACAGCCCTTTGCTTTGGCATACTCAATATAATCCAGGATCTCTGCTGTGATACGTTCTCCCGGTGCAAGAATCGGAATTCCAGGCGGGTAGCACATTACAAATTCACTGCAAACCTTACCCTCGGTTTCACGAAGCGGCAGGCTGCATTTATCCGCATAAAAAGCATCCTGCGGGCTGGTCACTACCTGTGGATCAATATATTCCTGGCTCAGAAGTCCTGAACCATCTGTCTGAAAACGTCTGCGGATCTCTGCGAGCGCGCTCACAAGCCGCTCTACTTCCTGCGCACGGTCTCCAATGGAAAGATACGCAAGAATATTACCGATATCTCCAAACTCTATCTGAATATCATATTCGTCACGCAGAATATCGTACACTTCGATTCCAGCAAGTCCGATATCCAGCGTATGTACACTCAGTTTCGTTATATCAAAATCAAAAACGGAATCTCCGTTTACCAGTTCTTTGCCAAACGCATAATAACCGCCGATCGCATTGATTTCCTCTCTGGCGTATTCTGCCATATCGGCTACCTGGTGAAAAATCTGACGGCCGCGCTGTGCAAGGTTTCTTCTTGAAATATCAAGGCTTGACATAAGAAGATAGCTTCCTGAGGTCGTCTGTGTCAGGTTGATGATCTGGCGCACATATCCTGCGTGTACGTCCGGACCAGTAAGAAGAAGGCTTGACTGTGTAAGACTTCCTCCACTCTTATGCATGGACACAGCTGCCATATCTGCACCTGCTGCCATGGCAGAAACCGGAAGACCTCCTCCAAAATAAAAATGCGTTCCATGTGCCTCATCTGCCAGGCAAAGCATTCCTGCATCATGGGCCATCTTGACGATCGCACGCAGGTCACTGCATATTCCATAATAAGTCGGATTGTTTACCAGTACTGCAACTGCCTTTGGATGTTCTTTTATTGCTTTCTCCACTTGTTCCCTTTTCATTCCAAGGGAAATTCCGAGCCGCTGATCCACCTCCGGGTTTACATAAACAGGAATCGCACCGCATAAAACAAGTGCATTCAAAACACTCCTGTGGACATTACGAGGCAGTATGATCTCATCTCCACGTTTGCAGGCAGTCAGGACCATCGTCTGTACGGAACTTGTCGTGCCTCCTACCATCAAGAATGCATGTGCTGCTCCAAAAGCATCTGCTGCCAGTTCTTCTGCCTCCCGTATTACTGATACCGGATGGCAGAGATTATCCAGTGGCTTCATACTGTTAACATCGACACCTACACATTTTTGTCCCAGAAATTCTGTCAGTTCCGGATTGCCTCTTCCTCGTTTATGGCCAGGTACATCAAATGGTACAACCCTCATACGACGGAAAGTCTCCAGAGCTTCATGTATTGGTGCATGATTCTGGTTTAATTTAAAACGACTTCCTTTCATCATTCCTCCAATTCCAGTTTCCTTTGTATCAACCCTTAATCTACATTCCACAGACTGAAGAACAAAGCGGACAAGTCCGCTTCAAACTCCCTGAATTCCTCAATCTTTGAGGGACTTGTTACGCTTTGCGCGCCAGATGCAGTCTGCTTTAGCAGACATATTCCACATGCATCTGGTCGCATCCTCGCGGAGCGTTTTTGTGTAATAGGAACATTACGGAGTAATTTCCTATTACATAAAAAAAAGCAGGTCAGGGCACTAAGCCACAAACCTGCGTTTGATCTATATCCGCATGCGTATCAGAGTCTATATAGCAATCATACTTTTACTACTCTTATTGATCGTTTCACAAGTCTGCGCTTTGGGCGCATCTCGGTTATCAAAGGAACCTACTTATAAAATTTGAGCTTTTAACTCAATCAATAAGGTAACCAAAGTTACCATAATCGGCAGTGGACCCGGCTGTCCGTATGGCCTTAACCCCGGTGGGGTGGTCCAAAACAATTGCTTTGAAAAGACTCTGTCTGTTACTCTGCATCTTCGTCTCTCAAAATCGATTTCATCATAACACGTAAAAAAAATACTGTCAATGATTACTTAATTCACTACATTCACCACTTCACTGCGTTTTACATATATCTAATAAAATGCTATACTCAGTTAATAATAACGTTTAAAGGACATGAATAAAATGAAGAGAATTGACTTTGAAAACGGAAGCGTGACCGGAAATATTTTAGGTGCTACTCTGCCCATGCTAGTCGCTCAGATCTTAAATTTATTGTATAACATCGTTGACCGTGTCTATATCGCACGAATCCCCAAAGTAGGAACTACTGCACTTGGCGCAGTAGGACTTTGTTTTCCTATCATCGTGATCATCACGGCCTTCTCTAATCTGTTCGGAAGTGGCGGTGCGCCGCTGTTCTCCATTTACAGAGGAAAAAAACAGGAAAACACTGCCGTCCAGATCATGGATACTTCTTTTTCCATGCTCTGCATCTGCGGTGTTTTCCTGATGCTCATCGGCTTTCTGTTTGCCCGTCCAATCCTGGTCGTATTCGGTGCTTCTTCGAATGCCCTTACTTATGCTTATCCTTATATAATGATCTACCTGATTGGAACCTTGCCGTCTATGATCTCCATCGGAATGAATCCTTTTATCAACGCCCAGGGTTATTCAACTATCGGTATGCTTTCTGTTGCCATCGGAGCTGTTGCAAACCTTCTGCTGGATCCTTTGTTTATCTTTGTCCTTGGTTTTGGAGTACAGGGAGCTGCGATTGCCACCATACTCTCTCAGACTTTATCCGCAGCTTTTGTACTGTTTTTCCTTACCAGAAAATCAGAATTAAGAGTCCGTCTTCTCAGGAAAAATGAAGTTCCACAATGTACCGGTTATGCCAAAGATATTGTAAGTCTTGGCTCTGCCGGCTTTATCATGCAGCTGACAAACAGTCTGGTAACAATCTGCTGCAACAATGTACTCTCTGTCACGGGTGGCGATATTTATATCTCTGTTATGACCATCGTATCCAGTGTACGCCAGCTGGTGGAAACACCTCTTCATGCTATTAATGAGGGAGCATCTCCAATCCTGAGCTACAATTACGGTGCACGCCGTCCGAAGCACGTACGCAAAGCCGGTGCTGTAATGTCAGTCATGGTTCTTATCTATACTGCTGTTACATGGAGCATGATCATTTTAATCCCGGAGTTTCTGATCCGGATCTTCAGCTCCGACACCGTGCTGCTGAAAGATGCAGTGATTGCATTAAAACAGTATTTCGCTGCATTTATTTTTATGGATCTGCAGTATATCGGGCAGACTGTATTTAAGTCTCTGAATAAGAAGAAATTTGCGATTTTCTTCTCCCTGCTCCGCAAAGTATTTATAGTCGTTCCGCTTACCTATCTGATGCCATATGCTTTACATATGGGAACCAAGGGCGTATTCCTTGCAGAACCTGTATCAAATGTGATCGGCGGAAGTATCTGCTTTGTGACCATGCTCTGTACCGTACTGCCTGAACTTAAGAAGATGGAGAAGTAACTGCTTTTTCTTTGCGATTCAGATAAATAAAGAATCCCACATTCAAAATAATTCCTGTCACAGTTGCCACCGGTGCGGCCAGACCAATCTTGGTCAGGCTTGCATTTGGCTGGATACTCATATAGTATGCCAACGGCAATCGAACCAGAAGTGTCTGGACCAGTCCCTGGATCATAACCCAGACGGTCTTATTATTTCCATTGAAATAACCAATCATACTGAACAGAATTGCAGTTACGATTGTCTCCGTTGCAAAACCTTTCAGATAGTCAAAGGCATTCTGGATAACTGAGGCATCGGTTGAGAAAATACCTGCGACTACATCCCCTTTAAACATCACAAGCACAAATACCAGGCATCCAACCACCAGTCCCACTCCGATTCCGGTAAACATGGACTGTTTTGCACGTTTTTTCTTTCCTGCACCTACATTTTGGGATACAAAGGACGCCATGGACTGCATCAGTGAACTTGGTACGAGCATTGCAAAGTTAACGATCTTGCAGGCCACCCCATATCCGGAAGAGGCTTCCAGACCAAGTCGGTTGACAAAGGCACAGAGTGCCAGGAAGGAAAGCTGAGTCAGGAACTCCTGCAATGCAAGTGGCAAACCAATCTGAAGAAATCTCTTACATTGTGGGTTCAGTCTGAAATCACTTTTTTTGATCGTAAACGGCAGATCTTTTTTGAAAAGAAGAAGCACGGCAAATACAATGCTGAGCGCCTGTGCTGTAACCGTTGCAATTGCAGCGCCTGCTGCATCCATATGAAATCCGGCTACCAGGACCATATCTCCGATCACATTTACGATACATGCAACCAGTACAAAAAGCAGCGGTGACTTACTGTCTCCCAGCCCACGAAAAATTGCTGACAGCAGATTATAAGCTACAATGAAAAAGATTCCGCCACCGCAGATCCGTACATAACTGGAGGTAAGATCAACTGCCTCAGTCGGTGCCTGCATCAGTACAGAAATCGGACGTGCGAAGCACACCATTACAAAAAACAATGCTATGGAGATGATCGTAAATACAACAACGCCGCCACCTATGACAGCTCCAATTTTTTCCGGTCTTTTTTCACCAAGATAACGGGCGATTAGGACCGTAATTCCCATTGCAAACTGAACTACTACAAAGGTTACCAGGTTCAGCACCTGGCTTCCGGTGGAAACTGCTGAAAGCCCTGATGTGGAACCAAATCTACCTACGACCAGGAGGTCAACTGCGCCATACGCAGCCTGCAGGATCAAGGCTCCAAGAACCGGCATCATAAATGCAACCAGTTTTTTCAGGATGCTTCCCTGTGTAAAATCTGCTTTATCGTTTGTCATATTCTTTTCTCCTCTCGCACATAATCTGATAGAACTTTTCAATCGTACGGATCATACAATCCGCATCTTCCTCGGAAATATCACTGAGAGAAAGCGCCAGTTCCCAGAAATAATCCTTATCATATTTCTGGGACAGCTTCTTTCCTTCTTCGGTGATGGCTATATATGTGACACGTCCATCCTCCTTGGATGCAAACTTATGAAGATAGCCCTTCGCTTCCATCTCTTTTACTGTTCTGGTCACACCCGGGCGCGGCAGATTCATTGCATCACTGATATCTGAGATCTTCACCTTAATTCCCTGCTTTTCCAGTTTCTGGATCGTATCCATATACTGAATATAAGACGGCATGACTCCCTGCGGAAGTGGAGGAAGTAATTCCCGTATTCGTTTTGCCTGATAACATGCATCAAGCATTCTCTTAACTTTTTCGTTTGTCATAAAAAGCTCCTATATAGTTATCTTTGATAATTACCATTGTTAATTATATAGGAGTTGGAGAAATTGTCAAGCTCTCTCTTTCGCTGTAACAAAAAACAGAACTCTGCATTACTGCCGGGTTCTGCTTTTTTCTGAATATGAATATGTTGACAAAGAAGAACATGATGCAAAACTGCTTTTCAGTGGTAAACTTCTCAAAGAATATCATGTGAACAAAGATACTGGCGAAATAGAAGAAATACAGTAAAAAGAAAAGCCTTGACCACGAAACAAATGGTTAAGGCTTTTCTTTATACTATCGTAATACTAAACTTACGGCGTGATATGGTGTGATAGACCGAGTTAGGGAAAGTTGAAATCCCCAAAAGGTAATACGGGTATCACTTATGGAGAGTTATGGAGAGATAGGGCGAGTGCCTGTTAATCTTTCTATAATACAACTATGTTGTTTCGTTTTCTTATCATAAAACTGTTTTTATTTTATTTCAGTTTTTTCTTCAATTCCTGAATCAGCTCAAAGTAATCTCTGTGTTTCATCTCAGGGAAAGCTTTAAGAAGTCGTCCCTGACCGAATACAGTATGATTTGTGATGGAACTGGATAACTCGTCAAACTGTGCCTGAAGTTCTGCTTTTTTCATACGGAGCATTTCAACAGTTTTTTCTTTCTGGGCAGCTGTCGTCTCAAGCAGTTCGGCTTTTGCAAGTGCTGCCTGAACCTTTCTTTCGCCAACCTTCTGCGCTGTATCAATCGTAGTCGTTGCCAGTGTATCACTAAGCTTATCACTCACAATTCTCAGATCTGAGCTGACTTTATCCAATCTGGTAAGTTTCTTATTCAATCCACGGATAACTGCTACTGTTACAATAAAGTCTGTCAGATACACTGCATATAAGATTGCTATCACAACCCACTCCCAGGTTGCCGGTGTATGAGACACCTGATTTTCTACATATTTCTGAAAAACCTTTACTACCATAACGATTGCAAGGCCCCAGATCAGAGAGAACTCCAGGCAGATATATCCATGAAAATTCAACGGTTTATCTGAATAATCCCACCATCTTGCATGGAAACACACATCAAGCAGCCATCCTGCGATCAACTCAACCGCTGTAGCAAGAACAAATCCAAATACAAAGATCATTCCTTCACTCATCTGATGTCCACCACTTTGAATCGTATTAAGCAGGGCAAAAACAGAGAGCACACCAAAGCCATATACCGGGCAGACCGGTCCGTTCAGAAATCCTCTGTTTATTACTTTTCCAAGCGCAACTGCATGAAAAATAACTTCAACTACCCATCCTCCAAAAGAATAGACCAGGAAATACAGACATATCTGAAAATATGTCATTCCACAAATCATTGCTTATTCCTCCTCTTTCATTTTCAATACAAGTAGCTTCATTATATCAGATAATTCTATATTTACCTATCTATATCTTAAATAATCAAAGGTTACTTACTCTATCCGCAGCATTCGATACCCAATCCCAATGTGTGTCTGAATATATTGAATTTCATTCTTATCTGATTCAAGTTTTTTACGCAAAGTTGCCATGAAAACTCTAAGAGATGCAACATCATTTTCTGAAGACCTTCCCCATATCTGTTGTGTAATATAAGTATGTGTTAACACCTTACCTACATTACGAGATAATAAGCAAAGAAGTTTGTATTCAATAGGTGTGAGATGTAACTCCTCCCCTCTCATATAAGTACAGCCGGCAGTATAATCAATTTTCAGTTCTCCATTAATAAAAACAGCCGTCTTCTGTATCTCACCAGTCTGAATAACCGCAAGCCGTCTCTGTGTAACACGTATACGTGCAAGCAATTCTTCAACTGAAAAAGGTTTTGTAATATAATCATCCGCACCTGCGTCAAGAGCCTCAATCTTATCAGAATCCTCACTTCTGGCACTGATAACAATAATCGGCATATTGGACCAGGTACGAATTTTTTTTATCACATCTACTCCTTCCATATCCGGAAGCCCCAGATCAAGTAAAATGATATCCGGATTGTGTGAAGATGCTTCCAAAATCGCTTCTCTCCCATTTTCTGCTGTAAGATATTTGTACTCATGTGTTTTTAATGTTGTTACGATCAGATTTCGTATAGGACGATCGTCTTCTACAATAAGAATTGATGTTTTATTCATTTAGTGTTACCTCACTTAACGGTAATGTAAAAACAAAAATACAGCCATGAGGATAATTATCCTTAAGTGTTAATTCCCCTTCATGTGCTTCAATAATCGAATGGCATAATGCAAGGCCCAGCCCCAAACTACGATGACTGTCAGCAATCGTAGTTTTTCCGGTATAAAACATCTCAAATATATGCGATTTCATTTCATCCGCAATCCCCGGTCCATTATCTTCTACACTTATTTGCGCTCTGCCATCTGTTCTTAATCCGCGAATACATATGGTTGAACCTTGCGGTGTATATTTTATCGCATTATCTATCAAATTAACAAGAACCTGAATGATAAGTCGAACATCCATATGTGCGAGAATCAGTTCTTCACATTCCACCTGAATCTTATAAGCATCATGCTTTCGGCTGATATGTCGCAGGGATTCTGCAATAACTTCATCGAGAAGCTGATCTGTGAATTTTATTTTCAATCTTCCATCATTTAATCTTGTGACAGATAACAGATTTTCTACAACACCAATAAGCCATTCTGCATCATCATAAATATCTGTATATATCTGTTGTTTTGTTATATCATCCAAACATCTCTCATTATTCAGCAACATATCAGCATTTCCTGAAATAGAGCAAAGCGGAGTTCTCAGATCATGAGAAATTGCTCGCAAAAGGTCTGCCCGCAGCTGTTCGTTTTTCGCCAGAATAGCATTTTTTTCTTTTTCTATTGCATTTTGTGAATTTTCCATTGCAAGCGCACATTCATTGATCACAGAAAGTAAAATGCTATATTCAAAAGAATCCATTGCATCTTTTTTAACTGGTATTCCAATCACTCCGTAGACACTTTCTCCACTACGGATTGAAAGATACAAACATTTTGCACTGCTAAAATGAGTTGTTGTTACTCCAGCGCGCTGTCCATTCTCATATGCCCATCTTGCAACACACTGTTCTTCAGATGTCAGATATTCTCCATTTCTTTTATTAGTATTATTAAAAAACATCTTTCCTTCTGATAAATCATTATTTTTCACAATATATGCAACAATATCTCGATTCAACAAACGTACCAGCTGCTTACAGGTAACACAAAGAATCTCTTCACTGTTTTTCGCCTGTTGAAGTAATCTGTCCGTATCAAATAAGATCTGTGTACGAAATGCCTGTTGCTCAGATAACCGGGCATGATCTTTTAATTTGGCAGCAAGAGTTCCGGTAAGCACTGAAGATATCAACATTATTAAAAATGTCACCGGATAGCCAACTGCATATGTTTGAAAGGACATTCGTGGCTCCGTAAGAAAAAAACAAAAAAGAACAACACTTAAAAACGATCCCACCAGACCGCAGAGATAACCATCCGTTACAATAGATGTGACCAGCACGCCAAGAATATACACTGTAACAATATTAATATCTGTGAAATGAAGTTTCTGAAAAACCAGACCGATCACCGTACAGCCTACAAATATTGAAAATGTCAACAAATAATCTTTTATCGATGGTTTTTCAATATATATGGGATGATGATTTTTCTGTCTTTTTGTCCACGCACTATCTTGAATATTCATATTCACTTTTGTTCTTTCACCTGGTATTCCTTCCAGTATTTTTACTAATTGTACTCCTTCTCTTTCATCAGAAGCTTCTTTTTTACTCTCTTTAAGAAAAACACCAACTTTAGATACTATAAAAAGCCCTATACTGAACATCACAAGTACGATCAATACCAGAACTGTCTTTGCCATTCATTTATCACCTCTTGTCCCTAGATATGAAAGCATTTTTGAATTGCCTTATAATCTCCCAGCACGAGAATCGTACTTCCGGCAATAAGAACCGTATTCGGCGATACCGCTATACTGACTTCTCCCTCATTCTTTACTGCAAGAATATTTATATCATATTTTCTTCTGATATCAAGTCCTCCTACTGTTTTTCCAATCCACTCACGGGGAACTTCAACTTCAAATATTGCATGAGAAGCATCTACTTCCATATAATCAAGAATATGATCGTCTGTATAACGGATAGATGCCCATTTTGCCACTTGTTTTTCAGGATAAACCACTTTGTCTGCACCATTACGTAACAGAAATTTTTCCTGTACATCTCGCTCAGCTCTGGAGATTACCAGTTTTGCTCCCAGTTCTTTTAATAGCGATGTTGTCTCAAGTGAATTCTGAAAGCTTTCACCAATCGTAACAAAACAAATATCAAAATTCCCTATTCCAAGAGATTCCAAAAATTGAGCATCCGTGCTGTCTCCAATTTGAGCATTCGTAACAAAAGGAAGGACTTTATTTACCCGTTCCTCATTAATATCCACTGCCATAATCTCATGCCCCATCTGGTTTAGCTGCATTGCAATATGTTTCCCAAAACGTCCCAGACCAATAAGTAAAATATTTTTCATTTTTTTTACTCCTTTTATCCAACTGTTATTTTTTCTAATGGCATTCTTGCACCATTATTGTTCTTTCCGGAAAATACCGCGTATATTAATGTCATTCCTCCTACTCGACCTAAATACATAAGTGCGATCAATATCAAACGTGATATTATGTGAAGTCCCGGTGTAACTCCTAATGTAAGTCCTACTGTTCCTACTGCGGAAGCTGCTTCATAAAAACAAGTCAGTACCGGCAGGCCTTCATAAACACTGATCGTTATCCCCCCAAAGAAAAGCAGCATAAAATACAGCATCGCTATAGTAGCCGCATTCTTTATTACCTGCCCATCAAATCTTCGTCCAAAAGCGCCTGCGTCTTCACGGTTTCGAAATGTTGCAAACGCATTTAATATCAAAACAGCAAATGTTGTTGTCTTCATACCTCCGGCAGTCGAACTTGGCGATCCTCCTATCAACATAAGAAAGATCATAACTGCTTTCCCCGACTCTGTCATCAATGCCATATCTGCCGTATTAAAACCGGCTGTTCTCGTCGTTATTGACTGAAAAAATGAAAGTAAAGTTCGCTCTTCTCCTGAAAACATTTTAAAATCATTGGTAAAAAAGAAAATCGCCGGCAAACAAATCAGTATCGCTGTAGTCATTAAAATGATTTTACTCTGCATGCGGTAACGTTTAAATTTAAATTTATTTATATAAAAATCTTCCCATGTAAGGAATCCGATACCACCAGTTATGATCAAAAGCATAATAACTATATTCAGCCAGATATTTCTGCTGTATCCGGTCAGCGATACAAAAGTATGGTCTGTTGTACCAAGTATATCAAATCCTGCATTACAAAAGGCTGAGATAGAGTGAAAAACTGACATCCAGATTCCTTTTATTCCAAAATCACGACAAAATACCGGAAGCAATAATACTGCTCCAAGCGCTTCTATCAGAAAGGTGCCTCTCAGAATAAATTTTGTCAGCCGGACAATACCTCCTACTTTTGGTGCCGAAATAGCATCCTGCATCGTACTACGCTGCATGAGCGATATTTTTCGTCCTGACAGCATAAATACTGATACTGCAACGGTTACTACTCCCAAACCTCCAATCTGTATAAGTGCCAGAATAACTGCCTGTCCAAAAACAGACCAGTAACTGCCTGTATCCTGCACAACAAGTCCTGTCACACATACCGCTGAAGTTGATGTAAAAAGTGCCTGATCAAACGGCGTTACAACTCCACTTGCAGATGAAACAGGTAAAGTTAAAATGAGGGCTCCTATAAGGATCACCCCCGCAAAGCCTAAAATAATTAGTTGAAATGATGTCAGATGTTTTCTTTTATGTAAATGCTCCGGCATAAATAATTTCTGCTCCTTTTTGATGATTTTACTATCATTAACTTTGCATTTTATTATATATGCCAGAGTTCAAAGATGGTATAAGATTATCAGATATGATATTAAGATTTTATAAAGATTTTAGTTCCTTTTTACTCCACACTGAATTGCCTGTGTCGGGCATATTTTCTTGCATCGCCCACACCGGATACATTCTGCACTGTTGGGGTTTTCCACAGGGTTAACTTCCATCTGGCAGGCTTTTGCACATTTTCCACAGTGGACGCATTTCTCCTGATCTATACGATAGCGAAATACAGATACTTTATTAAATATCGAATAAAAAGCTCCCAGCGGGCAGATATATTTGCAAAATGGTCGATATATCATAATAGCAAGAAGAATCGTGATTACCAAAATCACATTTTTCCAGAGGTAAAGCCATCCCACTGCACTTCGCATGGATTTATTCAGCAGAACCAGAGGAAGACCGCCCTCCAGCGTTCCTGCCGGACAGATCAGTTTGCAGAAATACGGTGCTCCCTGTCCCATTATGTCTACGACAAACATTGGGAGCAGGATCACAAATACCACAAGGATCACATATTTTAATTTACGTAATAGCTTATCTCCGCAAAATGTCCGGATCTTTTTGGGAAATGGAATCTTATTCAGCAGATCCTGTATCAGTCCAAAAGGACAGAGGAATCCACAGACAAGTCTTCCAAGCAGAGCTCCGACAAAGATCAGAAATCCAACTACATAAAATGCCATTTTAAAATTCCAGCTTCCAAGCACTGCCTGAACAGATCCAACAGGACAGGCGCCTGTTGCTCCGGGACAGGAATAGCAGTTCAAGCCCGGAACACACGCATGTTTTAAATTTCCAGTATAAATCTTACCAGTCACAAATCCTGCTACACGGCTGTTGGTAAGAAACGCCCACAGGGCCTGAATCCCATGGCGCGGCCACTCATTGATTTTCATTTTTTTGTTATCCAATTCCAATACACTCCATACAGATATTAATTGCCTTTGTAAAGACTACATCCACTTCGCCCCGGTAAATTCCAAATATCATCAGGAGAATTCCCAGAATCGCCAGCGCAGGACCTATCCACTTTGAATCTGTTATTTTTTTCATCATTTTTCTTATCTTTCTGTCAGAATCGCTTTATTATTTAGAAATGTTCTTGAGTTCTTTTTCTACGATTTCTTTCCATTCGTCCAGTGTATGGCTTCCTGAATAGGTTTCTCCTACAATATTTCCTTCTTTGTCAACAAAGAATGTTTCCGGGAAAGCAGAGATACCATTTAAACGTCCATTCATCATTGTTGAATCCGGAATCAGGAATGGATAGGATGCTTTTGTTTTCTCCTGAAGGACACCGGCTTTTTTCACTGCAGCATCATCCTGTTTGCCATCATCTCCTACTGTATCAAGAACAACACCGACAACGCCAACACCTTTTTCTTTCATCTCTTCATAGAGTTTTTCCAGTTCCGGAATCTCATTGACACATGGAGAACACCAGGTAGTAAAGATATTTACCAGAGTCAGATCATAGTCACTGAACACTTTTTCTGTATAGTCTTTTCCGTCAACACCTTTTGTCTCGAATTTACCAACATTTGTAGAATCACCTGCATTGCTGGTTTCCTGCGGCTGGTCAAATGCAGAAAGCTGCTGGAATGGTGTCATCTCTGTGAGTGTCACATCGATTTTTTCCACTTCTTTTTTCAAGGATTCATCTGCATCCTTGTTGGTGCTCAGATAGTATTTGTATTTTCCGTCACTGCTGCTTCCGATTTCTTTGTGTTCTGTACAGCCTGTGAGCTCGTCCAGTTTTTTCTCTGAATCTTCGTCATAGATTCCGATCACTCCAATTTTTGCAAGGCTTTTGCACCAGTCATCATATGCTGTTCCAAGCTTGTCAACCTCGGCCTCTTTCTGCTCCTCGGTCATTTCACTCCAGCTTATATATGCATATTTAATTGCATCCGCGTTGTCATTCCATCCCTCATTAGTGATCATCGCGATGGTCTGCTCTTTTATCTGCTTAAGAAGTTCCTCAGGAAGCTTCATTGTAAGTCCAAGGAATGGATATTCATAAGAATCCTGTGCCTGCACAGTTGTCTCAGATGGTTTAAAAGTACCCTGTATAAAATCAGATGGGATTGCGTCACCATCTGCTGCAGCTGCATCTCCATCAACCACCATTCCCGCCTGATCTGCCGGAACCGCCATTGCTTCTGTACTTTCTGCTGCCATTACGGATACACTTCCAAGTGTAGATACCCCTAATATTGCTGCTGCCATAAGCGCTGTAAATTTCATAAGTTTTCTCCTTTCGATTGGGGACGGTGTTTGCGGCTTTTTGTCTGTCCCCCTGACTCGGTTATTATAGTCGCAATTATAACACCATAGCTATAAAATTTGTGTTAAGAAAACACGAAAATCAAAATTCTTTCGATTTATTTTTTTACACGAATTTTATATCTGATGTGATAGTATATAGGAAAGTAAAGGGGGACACTAAAAAAGCCACAAACACCGTCCCCAAAGGAGAACGAATATGCACATTTTAATAATAGAAGACGAAGAACAGCTCTGCCGATCAATTGCAGAAGGACTGCGTATGGATGGCTATGAAACTGATACCTGCCTCGACGGAGACGAAGGGCTGGAATTATGTATGACTGAAAACTACGATCTGATCCTTCTGGATCTGAACCTCCCAGGCATGGATGGACTGGATATCCTGCGTCAGTTCCGTGAGACAAATTCTTCCACACCAGTTCTGATTCTCTCAGCCCGTGGCCAGATTGAGGATAAAGTAGAAGGACTTGACCTTGGAGCAAACGATTATCTGACAAAACCATTTCATTTTGAGGAACTGGAAGCGCGTATCCGCAGCCTGACCAGGCGCAGATTTATTCAGGAGAATGTCTGCCTGAAGTGCGGCCACATCAGCTTTGACACCCGCACCAGAAAAGCACACATTGATAGTGAAGAACTCTCTCTCACCCGAAAGGAAAGTGCTCTGCTGGAGTATTTTATGCTCCACCAGAATCGTATCATCAGCCCGGAAGAACTGATTGAACATATCTGGGACGGCAGTGTAAACAGCTTCAGTAATTCCATCCGTGTCCACATTTCTTCCCTTCGCAAGAAGCTGCGCGCAGCTCTGGGAAACGATCCGATACAGAACAAGGTTGGACAGGGTTACATTCTCATGGAGGATCTGAAATGAAAAAAGAACATACAACAAAAAATCCTCTGAAAAAACTCTCTCTGCAGTGGAGGCTGACACTGATCATCACGCTCCTGATGACTGTCACCTGTGTCTTGATGTATTTTTTTATTAGTAACTCCGCTGTTACCGGAATCGAAAATCTGGGTGATTATGTCGTAAAGATCAATGAAACTGATTCCACGCCAATCACCTTTAACATTAATCCAAACACTCTGTTTGCAGGTCTTTCCGATCAGGTACAGGAAACCAAAGACCTTTTCCGCACCAGAAGTATCATTGCAACTGCAATCATTATTCTCCTGAGCAGTGTCGGTACATATTTTATCAGCCGCCGTGCACTGCTGCCTCTGCGAAGACTCAGTAACGAAGTCAATAAAATAGAGGCCCAGAATCTTTCTGAGTCTCTTGAAGTTCCAGATACAAACGATGAGATTTCTCGTCTTACAGGCTCTTTTAATAAGATGCTTTCCCGACTGGATGATGCGTTTACGGCACAGAAGCAATTTTCTGCCAGTGCCGCTCATGAGCTGAGAACTCCGCTTGCTGTCATGCAGACAAATCTCGAAGTTTTTGCACGCAAGAAAACTCCGACAATAGAAGAATATCAGGACATCTTTGGAATGATCCAGAATCAGACCGAACGACTTTCTCATCTATCTGAGGTCCTTCTCGATATGACCGGGATACAATCCGTTGAACGCTCTGATTCTATTTCACTGGCAGAACTCACCGATGAAGTCTGCTGCGATCTTGCCTCCATTGCTGACCAGAAAAAAGTGGAACTGATCCAGGAAGAGGGTGACTGCACCGTTACCGGAAGCTATCTTCTTCTCTACCGTGCTGTTTATAATCTTGTGGAAAATGCCATCAAATACAATCATTCTGGTGGAAAAGTAACGGTAAAAATATCTCAGAAAAAAGATCTGCCTGCTGCGCATTCCAAACCAGCAGACTATGCTTTAGTTGAAGTAACAGACACCGGAATTGGTATCTCTCCTGAATTTCAGGAAAAAATTTTTGATCCATTTTTCCGCGTGGACAAATCCAGAAGCCGTGCCATGGGCGGCGCCGGCCTTGGACTTGCTCTTGTAAATGAAATTGCCAGACAGCATGGCGGACAGGTAAAAGTACTTGCGAGCAGTGAAAAAGGCAGTACGATTGCACTTGTACTGCCTATATAAGTGATTACATTTTGAGTAAATATGACTACGAATTTTATAGCTGATATGCTATTATATAGAAAAATAAGATGTCGGTGGCAAAAGCCCCGGCCATAGGGGACACTAAAAAAGCCAAAAACACCGTCCCCAGAAAGGCATTGAAATGGAACTACAAAATGGAAGACCTGCAAACACAGATGAACGTCTGGACAAAGAAGTCCGTGTCTATGATTTTTTAGATAAGCTTGGAATTGAATATCAGCGAATTGACCATGAAGCCGCTATGACTATGGAGGCCTGTGAGGAGATTGACCGCACCCTCGGTGACAACACCGCGATCTGCAAGAACTTATTCCTGTGCAACCGCCAGGAGACTGATTTTTATCTGCTCCTGATGCCTGGAGACAAACCATTTAAGACCAAAGATCTCTCAGCACAGATTCACTCTGCAAGGTTATCTTTTGCCAAACCGGAATATATGGAAAAGTACCTTGATATCACTCCAGGATCTGTCAGTGTACTGGGACTCATGAATGATTCTGAAAAAAAGGTACAGCTTTTGATCGATGAGGATGTCATGAAAGAACCTTATTTTGGCTGTCATCCATGCATCAATACCTCAAGTCTTAAATTTACAACTGAAGATCTTACAAAGAAAATTATTCCTGCTCTTGGCCATGATCCGATCACAGTATCTCTTCCCGTCCCGGAAGTATAGAAATGGATCATTCCAATAATATAACAGAAAAGGATTTTTTTTTATGAAAAAGCAACTGAATTATAAAAACATACTCACGGAGACCCTGATCCTGACAGGTGCGATTGCAATCATTTCCGCTGCTGTGTACTTTTTCCTGGTACCAAGCCACACCTCTGTCAGCAGTATTTCAGGTCTTGGAATCGTGCTTTCCAACTTTGTCCCGATGCCACTGTCTGCGATCACCATGATTCTGAATGTCGTATTGCTGATCATAGGTTTTATTACATGTGGCAGGGAATTCGGTGTAAAAACAATTTACACCAGTATCATGCTTCCTGTATTTCTGGGACTGTTCGAGCAGATTTTTCCTGATTTTGAATCCATGACAGGAAGCCAGGAACTTGATGTTCTCTGCTATATTCTTGTCGTCAGTGTCGGACTGAGTATTCTTTTTAATAGAAATGCATCTTCCGGCGGATTGGATATTGTAGCAAAAATCATGAACAAATATCTGCATATGGATCTTGGCAGGGCGATGTCCCTTTCCGGTATGTGTGTTGCTCTTTCTGCTGCACTTGTTTATGACAAAAAGACCGTTGTCTTAAGTATTCTGGGAACATACTTCAACGGTATTGTCCTGGATCATTTTATTTTCAATCACAATATCAAACGCCGTGTATGCATCATTACCAAAAAAGAAGAAGAACTCCGGAATTTCATTATCCATGAACTTCACAGCGGTGCTACTGTTTACGAAGCCTATGGTGCCTACAATATGCAGAAGCGAAATGAAATCATCACGATTGTTGATAAAACAGAATACCAGAAACTGATGAACTTTATTAATCGTGAAGATCCACTCGCATTTATCACTGTCTATAATGTATCTGATATGAGATATCAGCCAAAAGTATAAAGAATCTGTTACATATGAAAAGAACCCGCAGCCTCCGATTACCAGGAGATTCTGCGGGTTCTGTATTTTAATGATTACATGGAAATCCAGCCAAATGCATTTGCCACGGAACTGAACAGGATGATTACTGCAAAGATCGGGCAGAGATATTTGATCATAAAATTAAAGATTTTCTTTCTTTTAAACGTTCCTCCCTCAAGAAGAACTTCTTCTTCAATCTTCTTCACTCCAATTACTCTGGAAATCAGAAGACAGGTTGCAAATGCTGCAATCGGCATCATAACAGAGTTTGTCAGGAAATCAAAGAAATCCAGGAACTGCATTCCGATGATCTTTACAAATCCGAGTGGTCCATATCCAAGTGAAGAAAGACTTCCCAGAACCACCATAATCGCACCAACAACCAACGTAGATTTCTGGCGACACCATTTCAGTTCATCCTGAAAAGTAGACACTGCACTTTCTGTCAGAGCAATAGAACTTGTCAGGGCCGCACAGAGTACCAGAACAAAGAACAGAATTCCTACCGGTGTACCAAGTCCCATACTCGCAAACACTTTTGGAATTGTAATAAACATCAGTGCCGGTCCTGCCTGTAATGTATCCGGATCTCCACCGGAAAATGCAAACACTGCCGGAATGATCATCAAACCGGCCATAATCGCAATTGCCGTATCGAAGATTTCTACATTTGTTGTAGACGCTTCAATAGAGACATCTTTTTTCATATAAGAACCAAAAGTCACCAGAATACCCATTGCGATCGACAGCGAATAGAACATCTGGCCCATTGCAGCCACAACTGTCATCCATGAAAAATTTTCGATATTCGGTACCAGGAAATATTTCACGCCTTCCATGGCTCCCGGTCTTGTAACAGAATAAATCGTAATCAGTATCGACAAAAATACCAGTATCGGCATCATACATTTAGATACACGCTCTACGCCATTCCGAACTCCGGCATAAATGATTGCGATTGTAAATATTGCAAATACCAGAAAACAGACTTCTGTGGAAACTCCGTTTGAAATAAACTCTGAGAAATATCCATCTGCTGCAAGTTTCTGACTGTTTCCTTTTACATATTCAACCAGATATTTGATTACCCAGCCACCGATCACAGAATAATACGGCACAATCAGAATCGGAATGATCGCATTGATCCAGCCACCAAAAGACCGCCATTTTGATTTACCAAATTTGCCAAATGCCCCTACCGGACTTTTCTTCGTCATACGTCCCAGAGCTGTCTCTGCTATGATCATAGAATATCCAAATGTAAGTGCCAGAATAATGTAGATCAGAAGAAAAATTCCTCCGCCATACTTTGCCGCCAGATATGGAAATCTCCATATATTTCCCAGGCCAACTGAGGCTCCGGCAGCCGACAATACAAACCCCAGCTTTCCGGAAAACGTGCTTCTTTCATGATGATGTTGTTCCATAAATTTTACCTTTCCCTATCCATATATTTTGCTCAAATTCTTCGTTATTCCTCAAATTCAGCTTCTTTCATCATAGCATGGATTACATGCATCAGCAATCAATAAAAAATCACTGTAAATTCGCACCGTATTACAGCGTGAAAATTTACAGTGACTTTTACATATTATTTTCGTTTATACCGGTTTACAGGTACATCCGATTCCCAGTCCGTCCGGTCCGATGTGACAGGACAGCCCAAAAGAAAGTTTATCACACATGACTTCCATTCCCGGGAAACTTTCTTTAATCTGCTCTACCCATTCTTCTGTCACTTCGTCTGTACTGCTGGAAGCTGCCATAAGATATACTTTGCCGGCTTTATATTCTTCACGGAAATTTGTTTCCAGTTCCTCCTTCATGGCATCGATCATCACCTTACATGATTTTTTCATGCCACGGCATTTCTGATATGTATCCAGTTTACCTGTTCCAAAACGCATAACCGGCTTGATGTTCAGCACATTTGCTGCGAGAGCAGTCATCGAGCTGATTCTTCCACCTTTTTTGAGATATTCCAGTGTACTGAGACCAATATAAATGATCATTTTTTCTCTGGTTTCTTCAAGAATCTTTTTAATCTCTGCACCGCTGTATCCTTTTTCCACCATTTCTACCGCATCAAGAACAGAGCGATGCATCGGTGTTGCAACACGACCATTATCTACTACAAAAACTTTTCCGGCAAATTTTTCTTCATTTGCCATTGCCTGTGCTGACATACAGGAGCCGCTAAGTCCACTGCTGAGAGGAATATATACGATTTCTTCATATTCTTCCAACATTTCTTTCCACATATCCATTACTTCTGTCGGTGAAGGCTGTGAAGTTGATACATCCACTCCTTTTCGAAGCATGTCATAAAATTCATCTCTGGAAAGATCCACACCTTCGCGATATACTTTTTCACCAATGTAGAACGGCATCGGGAGAACCTTTATCCCAAGTCTTTCTGCTTCTTCATTCAATATTCCACTGTGACTGTCTGTCATGATTCCTATTTTCTTCATAATATCTTCTTCCTTTGTATTCTGTTTTATAATGTTTTAATGATTGGCATCACATAATCAATGATTTCTTCCGGTGTTTCTTTCATTTCGTCCATGATCCAGCGTCTCGAAACACCGTCCAGTACACAGAGTTTTACAACCCATCCATATTTTTCTGATATATCAGAATCTGCGGATTCGACTGCTTTTCTCTTTTCATGAATTTTCTCCCCGAGTCTTTTCGTAAAAAGATCCATATTCAACCCGCGAATCGCCCACATTTCTTTATAATTCAACGATATCTGATAAAAATAATTGAACAGATATTCCCGCAGTTTTCGTTCATCAGATGTATCTAATAATGGAAGAAACTCTATATTCAGCTTCTCCGCTGTTGCGTCTGCAATACTGTCCAGTACTTCCGAAATCGATGCAAAATTTCTGTAAAAAGAAACTCTTGCAACGTTTGCTTCCTGCACAATATCTGTTACTGTAATGTCCATGTAGGATTTTTGTGTCATAAGCCGCAGAAATGCCTGCTCTATCTCACTTTTCGCAGAATGATTTTCTTTCTTGTTCATAATCTGTTTGTTACACCCCGTTGCATTTCGATTCATTCATGTTACATTTTGTTTCATCAAAGAACTGTATTGTATCACTCGTTAAAAAATATGTCAACAAATGAAGAAATTTTCTTCTCTTTTTCTCCTTCAGGTCAATGGACATCTCTTCTCCTGTCTGTTAATGTCTATTACAAAATAAAACAACTCAGGAGATGATGACTATTGAACCAAAAATTCAAAGAACAGGGGAACTTTCAGTACTGTTTCCACTATTGATGAGATTCTTCGCTAACTGATATATATCCTTACGTCTGCTCTTTAATAATGGGAGTTCTTCTCTTACCTGCTCTTCATAGTCCATATCCAATTCAGCCAGAAGAATTCCTTCGTTTTCATCCAGCATGCCTGTCACTCTGCCCCACGGATCTGTAACTATGGAATGTCCCCATGAAATATATCCCGCCGATACATCACGTGCCGGAGCACAACCAACCATATAAATCTGATTATCCAGTGCCCGAGTTCTGAAAGACAATTCCCAGTGTGCCGGTCCCGTTGTCATGTTGAATGCAGCCGGAACAAAAATAACTTTCGCACCATCATTTACCATCATTCGTGATAATTCTGGAAAACGAATATCAAAGCAGAGCATGACTCCTATTTTACCAAACTCTGTATCAAATACCGTGTCGCTATCACCCGCAGTTAACGTATCGGATTCTTTGAAGGTCTGACCACCTTTGACATCAATGTCAAATAAATGTACTTTTCTATGTTTCCCGATCTGTTTTCCTTCACGGTCAAAAATGTAAGATGTGTTGTAAACATTTCCCTCAGCATCTTTTTCCGGCATGGATCCTCCAATCAGATAAATTCCATACTGTTTTGCATACCCAGATAACTGCTGCCATACCGGTCCACCTTCTTTTTCGGCATAGATTGGAAAATTCTCTGTCTGATATGGGCAACAGAACATCTCCGGAAGAATTACAAAATCTGGGTTTTCATCCTTTATTTTTTCGAGATAAGTTTTAACAGTTCTTACATTTTCCATTTTATCTGCTACTGTCGGCATCTGTATGGCAGCAATCTTTATTTTTTCCATCACGTTACTCCTTTTATATTTCCCTCTGGAACGATATTTTCTTTCATACTATTCACTATTTTACATACATTGCCAGTTTTTTCAACAATTAGCGTTTGCACTTTCTATAGGACAATTCCTTTAATGTGGTAAAAAGTTAAAATTTTCCATTGACAGTGTATTTTTACAATGATAGAATTGAAAAAAGCGGCGAAGGCGTCAGTTTTTTTGGGAACTGCGCCTTTTTTCGATATTAAACAACAAAGGAGTGCTTTAATCATGAAAAAGATGTGTTATTTATTAACTATGGGATTACTTGCAGGAAGTCTTACTGTTCCTGTATTTGCAGCTTCTGATGCTGATTCTGCATCTGACAAAAAATGGGTTATCGCTACCGATACCGTCTTCAAACCATTTGAATATACTGATGATGATGGCAACTTCGTAGGAATTGATGTAGATGTACTTGATGCTATCGCGAAAGACCAGGGATTTGAATATGAACTGAAGAGCCTTGGATGGGACGCTTCCATCGCAGCTTGCCAGGCTGGACAGGCTGACGGTATGATTGCCGGTGCTTCTATTACAGATGAAAGAAAAGACAGCGGCTGGCTGTTCTCTGACGGATATTATAATGCTACACAGTCTATGACTGTACAGAAAGATTCCGATATCAAAGGATTCGATGACCTGAAAGGCAAGACTGTTGGTGTTAAGACTGGTACTCAGGGTGCTACCTATGCAGAAAGCCTGAAAGATGAATACGGATTCAACATCACCTATTATGAAGATTCACCGACAATGTATCAGGCTGTTCTCGGCGGACAGGTAGTTGCATGCTTCGAAGATACACCGATCATGGCATCCTCTATCAAAGATGGGGACCTTGCACTCCAGATCCTGGAAGACACTGCAAATGAAGGATCTCCTTACGGATTCGCTATTTTCGACGCTGACAACCAGGAACTTCTCGATATGTTCAACGCTGGTCTGAAAGACATCAAAGACAGCGGCGAATATAACAAGATCATCGCCAAATACCTTGGCGAAGATGCCGTTCCGACAGAAGAAGCTGACGCTGATGCAACAGAAACCCCTGCTGCTGAAGAAGAAGCTGCAGAATAATTTTTAAGACTCAGGCCTTATCAGATAAACTGATTTAAAACACTACACGAATTACAGGGCTGCTGCATTTTGTGGCAGCTTTGTTTTTGAAAGGAGATTTCCATGATCCAGATTATAACCAGATATGGAAACCTGCTGCTTCTTGCTATGGGACAGACCTTACTACTTGCACTGTGTGGTCTGTTCTTTGCCTGTATACTGGGTATGTTTTTTGGTCTCTTAAGTGTACTGAAAAACAAAGCATGCAGGATCATATCCTCTATTTTTGTTGACGTAATCCGTGGTGTCCCAATGATCGTTCTGGCATATTTTATTTATTTTGGTGTTCCGTACTGCCTGAACAATATGATGGGATTTAATTTCACACTTACAGCACTCCAGGCCGGTACGGTCTGCCTTGCCCTTAACTGTGGTGCCTATATGGCAGAAATCATCCGTGCAGGTATCCTGTCTGTTGATCCTGGACAGATGGAAGCAGCAAGAAGCCTTGGGCTTCCATATTCACGTGCCATGATCCGTGTTGTACTTCCACAGGCAATCCGCACCATGATTCCAAGTATCATCAACCAGTTCATCATCACTCTGAAAGATACCTCTATTCTTTCTGTTATCGGTTTCCCGGAACTGGTCAATACTGCCAAAAACGTTGTTGCCAATTCCTTTATGTCCTTCCAGACATGGGGTATTGTCGCAGTTATGTATCTGATCGTAATCACGATCTTATCAAAAGTAGCAAAAATCGTAGAAAGGAGACTGAACCGTGGCCGTAAATAAAGAGAATGTCAAAATTCACGTATCACATTTAAAGAAAAACTTCGGTTCCCTGGAAGTATTAAAAGATATCTCCACCGACATTCACGAAGGCGAAGTAGTCGTTATCATCGGACCTTCCGGAAGCGGAAAGTCTACTTTTCTTCGTTGTATGAACAAACTGGAAGAAATTACAGACGGTGAAGTTATCGTAGACGGCAAAAATCTTACAGATAAACATGTTGATATCAACAAAGTACGCGAAAATGTAGGTATGGTTTTCCAGCATTTTAACCTTTTTCCGCATATGAACGTCACACAGAATCTTATGCTTGCACCCGTTGAGCTGAAAAAAGCAACCAAGGAGGAAGCTAAGGAACGCGCCATCCACATGCTGAAGAAGGTCGGCATGGATGATAAAGCAGAAGCTTATCCGGAACAGCTTTCGGGTGGTCAGAAGCAGCGTGTAGCAATTGCACGTGCACTCTGTATGACACCTGATATTATGCTTTTTGATGAGCCTACCAGTGCCCTCGATCCCGAAATGGTCGGTGAAGTTCTGCAGGTTATGAAACAGCTTGCAGCTGATGGTATGACAATGGTTATTGTAACTCATGAAATGGGATTTGCACGTGAAGTTGCTGACCGTGTTCTTTT
>ERZ826764.1398-NODE-1398-length-28597-cov-8.400673_pt1 | contig 28597 bp, 25 predicted proteins | sample MGYA00519870_ERZ826764 | MGnify/ENA primary metagenome ERZ826764 (study PRJEB31778, sample SAMEA3449239) | human gut metagenome | biome: human gut; feature: human-associated habitat; material: faeces | place: United Kingdom | collected 2010/2012 ...
ATGTTCTCTGCTTCTTTTTTTATTCAGTTGTAACATATCTATTGTAAACCTACATGGGTTGTGAATGCGGGTGCTGGGGTGTGTGTGAATGATGGTGCTGGGTTGTGAATGCGGGTGCTGGGGTGTGAATGCGGGTGCTGACGGGTGTGTGAATGATGGTGCTGGCGGCTGGCCGTCCGTAGATGCAGGCGCCTTTCATCACCACCCTGCAGGTTGCGGCGTAACAGGCCTGTTGCGCCGCAATGGCTGCAGCATGCCAAAGCCATGCAGGCATGTGGGCTCAGGCATGCTGGATTTGTTACAGCATGCTCCTTTTTCCCCCTGAATCTTACTTTTTCACTACTACAGGGGGAACGACTCCACCGAAACAAAGCCTTTTAGCTCATTCAGGGGGAACGACTCCACCGAAAATCCATGCTACTGCTTCTATAGGGGGATGGATTTTTCATTTATAGAGCAGTCGCCAGGATTTTTGACAAATTTAGTTGTCAAAAATCCTTCGTTATCATATTTTTCCTCCCCCTGATTTCATTTTATTTGCCAGATCAGGGGGAGCCCGTCCCCCTGAAAGTTCTTTTTTAATGGAATCAGGGGGAGCACATCAGCCGCCTAAGATTTCCCTAGGAGCACATCAGCCGCCTAAGATTTCTCCGGGACGACTCAGCCGCCTAAGATTTCCTCATATCTCTTCCGTTCACAAACATATCATACAAAAGGATGTTCACCATATCCTGCCATTCCTATCTGTCCGTCTGCCCAGCCGGCCTGCCCGTCCATCGTCACCTTGCACCACTGATGAGTCCACTGATTGGGATTCACATGTTCCCACTTGTAACCCATACATTCCAATACCATGCCCATAGCCCTTGTGGCACCCGCACACGAATATTCGCCTTTTATAAATACTCCATATGCCTGGCTGTAATCGCTGCCTTCGGTAGTATATGTCGCCTTGCTGCAATATGCGCTGACCGCTTGAGCCGCTTTGGCCACACGCTCAAGATCAGTCCCTTGCGTACCTATGCCTGCTGCTATCTGCTGCGCCACAGCCCTGGCCTGCGCCTGCTTTTGGGCGCTGGAAAGCCCTGTATTCGAGGATTGTCCTGATTTATCGCCTGAGCTGCCCGCTCCCGCAGTACCGGATCCTGCTGTCCCGGTCCCGGTCTGACCGCCATAGTATGTTGCAGCCTCCGTTGTTGCGCTGACCGGTGTCTCTGGCTGCGGGCCTTCAAAATCTTTTTCGTCCATCGTGACCACTGCCGTCACTTTGTAATATCCAGTCGTCTTTGCCGCCAGTCCCGTGTGGGTGTAGCTGGTCTCTGTGATCCCCTCAGCGACAGCCTCATAGCTTCCGAACTCCTTATCTGAGTAATAAACGATATAGGATACTGCCGGTGCAGAACCGTCCGCATTGGTGTTTTCTTCCTGATATTGCTGCCACGAAAGTATGACCGATGATGTGCCGCCGGCTTTCGCTTCAACAGATGCGACCTGCCCGATCTGCGGTGTTTCGGTGACGAAAGTCACCGGTTCCGAAGGCTCTGAACAGACATCCTCTTTATCATCCTCATCCACTTCATAAATGGCGGTCACGGTAACCTGATACTCGGTACCCGCTTTCAGTCCCTGTATCGAAGCCGCCGCTTCGTCAGTATCTATGATCTGGCATACTGTACCGGTGACAGCTCCGGTGTCTCCGGCGTTTTCGGCGACTTCGGCGGCTTCAGCTGCTCCGGTGGCTCCGGCATACCGGGCTTCTATGACGGATACTTCGTAGGCCGTCGCCCTTTCCACCTCTTTCCACGACAGCTCGGCGGTGTGCAGGCTTATGGCCGCCGCCTCAACACCCTCCGGCGTGTCAAGAGAGCCGGGTACGGAGGAACACCCTGAAAAAAGGAAAATGAGCAGGGCGATAACAGCAAGGGCTCTGACCGTATATATCCAGACTTTATTGGGTTTCTTTTTCATAGGTACGCCTCCTTTTTTCAGAAATCTATATGTTTATAATATGTGTCTGTGACAGAAATGTCAAGACCGCCCGGCAACTCGCCGGACAGGTGTTTTACATGGATCTGCCGGTTTAAGCCAGCCTTTTTCTCTTGCTTGCATCACAGCTTTATCTGCCTTGTTGCTACAGTCTGCCTGAATGCCCGGTCATGTTCCACAAAGATCATTGACGGTGAATATCCTGCGATCAGATCCTCGATCTGCATCCTCGAATAAATGTCAATATAGTTGAGCGGTTCATCCCATATATACAGGTGTGCTCTCTGGCAGATACTCCCGGCAAGCAGGACTTTTTTCTTTTGTCCCACCGAAAGTTCTCTCAAGTCCTTTTCAAACTGGCCCCGGTCAAAGTCCATCTTTCTCAAGACCGTTTTGAATAAGCTTTCATCTATCCCCTTTCTGCCAGCAAAGTCTGAAAGAGTTCCTTCAAGGAAAGAGGCGTCCTGAGGCACATAAGAGATAACGAGACCTGAACCTGTGTTTATAGTGCCCGAATATCCAGGAGCGCCGGCACTATCGTGCCCCACATCCATATTTGCCAGAAGTTTTATCAGGCTGCTCTTTCCGCTGCCATTGCCTCCGTCAAGGGCGATCCTGTCGCCGCAGCATACCTCAAAAGACAGAGGGCCGCATACTTGCTTGCCACCATAAAATATTACAAGGTCAGTAACGGAAATCATCCTTCGAGCACGGTATTCCATCGGGAAAAGTTTCAGCGGTTCGGTCTTTTCCGCATTTTTCAGCAGTCCTGCTTTTTCATCAGCAGCCTTCTGCTGCCTGCTTTGTATGGATTTGGCTCTTTTCATCATTTTGGCTGATTTATGGCCGATATATCCTCTGTCTGCCGGGCCGCAGCCATATTTCGACGATTCGACCCTGCCGGCCCATGCACCTGTCTGTCCGGCCGCTTTCCGCAGCCTTTCTATATCCTTTTGCAGCCTCCGGTCCTGAGTAGTCTCTGCCATCTGCCGCCTTTGGAAATTTTCATACCATGAAGAAAAATTTCCGCTCTGTACTTCTATATCTGATCTGTTCAAAGAAAGCACATGGTCTATACAAGAATCCAGAAATTCACGATCATGGGACACCAGGATAAAGCCTTTTTTCTTTTCCAGATATGAGGCAACAGCCTGCCGGCCTGCGGCGTCCAGATGGTCAGTCGGCTCATCGATCAGGAGAAAATGCCCCTCATTCAGAAAGAGAGCCGCCAGCATCACTTTTGTCTGCTGGCCTTTTGAAAGAGTCTCATATGGCTGCCATAGTACATCCGCAGCAACCCCCAGCAGGGACAGTTCTTTTATTATTTCCCAATCCTGGGCATTCGGGCAGATGCCTGCCAGCACTTCGTTTGTAAGCAGACTCTCATCTTCGGCCTGATATGGAAAATAATCGAAAATGACCGATGAACTTATTTTTCCCTCATAAGCATACATGCCCATAAGCAGCTTCAGAAATGTTGTCTTTCCGCGTCCGTTGCGCCCTATGAACCCCAGCTTCCAATCTGTATCTATCTTAAAGTTCACATTCTCAAATATATTTTCATATCCGGACGGATACGAGAATGTGAGGTTTTCCACTTTTATCATTGACATTGAACATCCCTCCCTTTGTCCTGAGCCGCCATGCTTTGAAGTGCATTTCGCACCTTGCCTTTTTACAGCCATGACAAAAGCCGCAAGAAAGTATCCTGCGGCTCATATAGGCTAAAATATATTATGGTTATATATGGCAACTTTCTCACAGCATCAGCAATAACACCTCAGGCCAGCTGTCCCGAAAGCGTTACCGCATATTTAATTACTTTCTGCAAGAAAAATTGCGCATCCTTTCACCTCTTTTGCATTTATTATGGCAACATCATAGCACAAAGCCGGGGGCCGTGCAAGATATAAAACCGATTTTCCGGCGGGAACGATAACAGGATATCCATCTTTTATCTTACTTTTGGCTTTTATCTTTATTTTTCCGGATATTTCTCCAATATCTCCCGCAGGAAATGTCCATATTCACGCACCACGGCCTCAGGCCTGCCGATAAGGACTCCGCCTCCAAGGCCCGTCACCCATCCAAAGAACTGAGGGCTGACAGAAACAGTAACGATTATGCTGAAGTGCTCTTCATCCCGTGGTATGATGGTAATGTCAGTGCCGAACCTGTCCAGCACCACTCCTATCATGGCCTTTTTGCAGTTCAGCGTAACTTTCTCGTCTCTTCCTCCGTACATGCCAAAGGTCTTTCTGGAATAAGAGGGAAGATCAAATCCCTCAAACTGCTCTCTGCCCAGACGGAACTTATCCGTCACGGAAGTGTTCCTCATCTTGTCTACACGATAATGTTTTATCTTGCCCGACTCCTCATCGTAGGCGATGAGATAATAGTTTTCGTCTTCCCATGAAAGGGCCCACGGGCTGACCATATACCAGCTTCCACCGTGTTTTGGAACCAGCTGTTTGTCCAGATTCCACTCGGTATATCGGAATTTTATCTGGCGGTTGGCAGAGATCGCTTCGTGGATATGGTCCACATTGTAATATATCGTCTCGTTGCCGGTCTTGGTCCTGTTGAAGATGTAGACTTCACGCTGCAGCTGCTTGGCCTGGTTTTCGCTGACCAGCTTTTCGATCTTTCCTATCAGCTCACGGGATTTTTTGGCCGTGATGAACTTGGACGCCTGGACTGCGTCCACCAGCAGCTTGACCTCCGGCAGTTCAAAATCCCTGGAGCCGATGTAATAGCCCGGCCTGTCACCGCCTCTCACACGCACGATGTCGAGTCCGTATTCGGTCAGGGTCCCGATGTCGCTGTAAACGCTTTTGCGCTCGCATTCCATGCCATAAGACCTCAAAGCTGACACAAGGTCTTCTGAGGACATTATGTTTTCTTCGTCGGTTCGCTCCAGGAGTATTTTCATGAGATAAAGCATCCGGAGTTTGGTGTCTGAAACGGCCATCTCTTCACCTCGTTTCCATTAAGGGTCAATCTGATTTTACTACAATCGGCCTTGCTTCTCAAGCTTCCATGTAGTCCATATACTCTTCTTCTGTGGCGAATAATATGTATCTGCCGCCGACTTTTCCCATATATCCCGCATAAGTAATATATCCGCTCATTTTGATCTCCTTTCTCGATTTTCTGAGAGGCTATTTCTTTCTTATGCTTATATTATCCATAAAGCAGTGTCCAAGATTTGGGACAGTGAGGCCGGGCGGCCGCCGGTGACATGTGTCATTACACCGGTTCGAGGCAAGGGTGGCTCCCCCTGAAACTTATGTTTTGTCAGATTCAGGAGGAGCGGCTACACCGGAAATGGATTTTTTCGCTGATCAGGGGGGGACGCATTCCCCCTGATTCCTTTAGATAAAGGCTTTTGGTGGGAGCGAGGAAAGGGCGTGAGGGATATTATTGACTAAGTTTTTACTGTTTTGACAAGTTTGCTTGTCAATATTGGGCCGCTTGGACGATAAAGACTCCCCCTAAATGTCCGTTCATTATCGGTTTTGGTGTAGTCGCTCCCCCTTCATGGCTGTTTTTTCTCCGTTCCGGTGTAGTTGGTTATCCGGCGCCTTGGCAGGCCATACATTTTTTGAGTTTCTACGATCATTGTAGAGTCCGCCCCTGCAAGAGCGATGAATATCGTTGAGAATGTAGGATTTGGGAAGGAGAAATTTACATATATTGTTAATTTCCTTCGTTTTTTCAAAAACACATAGATCAGGCAAATACTGCAAAAAAGTAGGCCATAATAATTTGTAGTGTTGCTGCCCTACATTTTAGTCATTTTTTTGATATTAACAGTACAGGCCTACATTTCATGCATAATCACGGAAAAGCGGAGTTGGTATGAGAGGCCAGTCGTCGGCGCTCCGGCCAGGACAAGCTGCGGTCACGGTCATTCCTAAGTTTTTCATGATCCTGTATCTTCGGAAGCGGCACCATCACCCACTTTCCGTACATGGTGGCTTTCTGCTCGGCCCTGCTGTTCACCGTCTGGTCCCTGGGGATGAAGGGTGGCTCAAGTACAACGCAGCAAAAGTAAGGTGATTGATGATCTTTTCCATACGGCTGTCCTCACAGGGCAGCCATTCGTTGTATTTTTCAAGAAGATCCGCAAAATATTCCGGTCTTGCCCGGTCTATCACATACAATTCTTCGTATATTTCCGGCCATTTCCAGCGAAGCTCCGAATCAATTTGCCCTGCCAGTAAGCGGCTGATGTCATCAAAGGAACGGAGGATAGTTTCACGGTCGAGTTCTTTTTCCTTTTCCATCTGCATGATAGCTGCCATGATACTGTCGGGATATATGGAAACGATATGAGGGAATCCGTCGGCCCATTTTCGTGAAAGTACGCCCAGGACAGTCTCCGTGGCTTCTCCCATCCTGTCCTCCTGCACATAGATCCTGAGACGGTACAGTTTTTTGGGGATGCCTTCTCCGGCATGTGCAAGTCCGTCCGGAATGTCAAATCCGCTTCCCCTGTCCATCGTGCCGCATATGGAGCACGCCCTCGGCTCTGTCTCCCCCATCGAAGGGTACAGGAGCCTTCCGTCTTTTTCTTCTGAAATAAAAGAAGTCCTGCCGCATACGGGGCAGCTGTAGTGAGGCGGCAGCGGGTCTATCTCCGTCAGGCCGGTCAGATAGGCCGTCAGTGTGGATGTCGCAGGGCTGTCTATATAAAACATTATCCCCTTTTCTCTCAGGGCGCTGGCAAGGTCGGCCGCAGTCAGATAAAACGCCGCCGCGTCCAACTGGCATATTTCCCTGAATTCTCCGGTCAGTCTCCTCCTGATGGCGACGGGCAGCCTGTAGCCATATTTTCTGCGGGCGGCTTTCAGGCACATATCCTTTAGTCTGTGAAAATCAGCTGTTTTGATCTTTTCTTTCATCGGTCATCTCCTCCATGGCATAATATATCGAAATGAATGGGATGGTTTTGTCCCACGGCGGAAAATATGATATTATGTAGTTGATCGAAAGATATGGCCCTGTGCCGCTGAAAGGAGCTACCATGTTTTATTTTTCCAAATCGAGATATTGCAGATTCTGCCAGTGCCCTAAGTCGGTCTGGCTCCAAAAGAATAAACCGGAGGAAGAAGTCCTGTCCGATGATGTCTTTACCCGCATGACTACCGGCAACGAGGTGGGAGATCTGGCCATGGGCATTTTCGGCGACTATGTGGAAGTCACCGCATACAAAGAGGACGGACGCCTTGACCTTGAGGCCATGACCGGGCGCACCGCCGAAGAAATGGCCAAAGGTACGCCGGTGATCTGCGAGGCTTCTTTCATGTATGAGGGGCTGTACTGTGCCGTCGATATACTGAGAAAGACCGATGGCGGCTGGGCGATCTACGAGGTAAAGAGCAGCACCCACGACGACAAGAAGGTATATTTTAAAGACATCGCCTATCAGCGATATGTTCTCGAAAGGTGCGGCGTCAATGTGACCGGAACCTATCTGATGGTCATAGATAACAGTTATATCCTGGATGGGGAGCTGGACATTTCAAGGCTTTTCAAGATCACCGATGTCTCATCGCAGATAAGCGATGATTTCTCCAAGGTCCCGGAAAACCTCAAAAAGGCGAAAGAGATCCTCTCCATGGCTGATGAGCCGGACATCGACCTTTCCGTGAACTGCCTTGACCCGTACAAGTGCTCATTCTGGGACTACTGCACTCGCAACCTGCCCAGGCCATCTGTATTTGACATATATAACCTCTGGAAGAGCAAGAAGTTCCAATTGTACCACATGGGAGTCACAACCTTTGAGGACCTGGAAAGAGTCGCTCCGTTTACAAACAAGATACAAAAACGCCAGGTGGAATACGGCCTCCACGACAGGGACACCTATGTGGAAAAGGCTAATATACGGAAATTCCTGGCGGAGCTGCATTATCCTCTTTATTTTCTGGACTTTGAGTCGGTGCAGCCTGCAATCCCGGTGTATCAGCACTCAAAGCCGTATGCCCAGATACCTTTCCAGTATTCGCTCCATTATATAGAAAGAGAGGGCGGCAGTCTGGAGCACAGGGAATTTCTCGCCGAGTCAGGCACCGACCCACGCCGCGCCATCGCTGAAAGCATGTGCGAAAACATACCGGAAAACGGCTGTATCCTCGCGTACAACAAGGCCTTTGAATGTACCCGCATAAAAGAGCTTGCCGGACTGTTCCCGGACCTTTCAGGCCACCTGATGACTATAGAAAAACATATCATCGACCTGGTGGCGCCTTTCCGAGAAGGAGCATATTATAACCGGGCAATGGGCGGCTCCTTTTCTATCAAGAGCGTGCTGCCTGCCATCTTTCCTGATGATCCGGGCCTCGATTATCACAATCTGGAGGGCGTCCATAACGGCACTGAGGCCATGAACATCTTTCCTCAGATGGAGTTCATGGATGAGGACGAACGGGAAACCGCCCGCCGCAACCTGCTCAAATACTGCGAACTGGACACCTATGCCCTGGTGAAGATCTGGCAGGAGCTGGTCAGAGTCTCGGCGGAGGACTGACGGGGAAGTCGAAAACTCCGTCTTGATGTTTAGTGCAGGATTATATAAAATAAAGTAAACAGATTACAGCCTACATCGCAGCAGAATATCTGATTCCAGAGGTGAAGGATATGTTAGATTTTTCTATATTAGAAACATACAGGGAGAATAACCGTATAGAAGCCAAGAAAGCCCTGGGTGGACTGCCGGAAAGTATCTGGGAGACCTATTCTGCTTTTGCCAACACTATGGGCGGGATAATCCTGCTCGGCGTCGTAGAGCAGAAAGACAAGACCCTGTCGGCCATTGACCTGCCTGCTCCGGAAAAACTCATCAAGGAGTTTTGGGATATGGTCAACAATCCAAAAAAAGTCAGCGTAAATATACTTTCCTCCAAAGATGTATTTGTTCAGGACGCTGACGGTCACAGGATAGTCGTGATCAATGTCCCACGGGCGGACCGGGCTTACCGTCCTGTATATATCGACGGCAACCCTCTTTGCAGCTATCGCCGCAACGGAGAAGGCGATTATCGCTGCACCAGAGAAGAATATCAGGCCATGGTCCGGGATTCTTCCGTAAAGACACAGGATATGCTCATCCTCACAGAAATGGACCTGAGCGTTTTTAACAGGGAAAGCATAGACAGCTACCGCCGTCGTATGCGCCTTTCCCGTCCCGGCCATGTATGGGAAAGTCTGGCCGATGAAGATTTCCTGCTGCGTATCGGCGCAGTAGCTATCGGCGACGACGGCAGAAAGCACCCAACCTCCGCCGGTCTGCTGATGTTCGGAAACGAATATGAGATCGTAAGAGAATATAACAATTATTTTCTTGATTATCAGGAGCGATACGACGATTCGACCCGCTGGACCGACCGCATAGTCTCATCATCGGGCGAATGGAGCGGCAACATCTATGACTTTTATTTCAGGGTATATAACCGGCTGACTCAGGATATAAAGGTTCCTTTTAAGATCAAGGACGGCGTGCGCATAGACGATACTCAGGTACATCAGGCTCTGCGTGAAGCTCTGGCCAACTGTCTCGTAAACGCCGATTACTACGGCCGTCAGGGGGTTGTGATAATAAAGAGCCGTGACGGCATATCTCTATCAAACCCCGGCGGTTTCAGGGTGGAAATAGACGCTGCCAGATCCGGCGGAGTTTCCGATCCCAGAAACGGCAATCTGTTAAAGATGTTTAACCTGATAGATATAGGAGAGCGGGCTGGCAGCGGAATACCCAGCATTTTTTCCATATGGAACAGCCAGGGCTGGACAGACCCGGTCATCATAGAAAATTTTGAACCTGAGCGCATAACCCTTTCTCTTGAGTTTAAGGAAAGCGGCGGCGGTAACGGCAATGGTGGAAAAATCGGCGATAAAAAATCGGCGATAAAAATCGGCGATAAAAAATCGGCGATAAGCTCCGCACGCAAGGAAAAGATCATCGAATATCTTACGGACCACGGCAGCGCAAGGTCCTCTGAGATCGCAGAATATGTCGATCTGCGGCCTTCCCGTGTCCGTGATTATCTGGGTGAACTGGTCAGAGAAGACATCGTCGTGGCCGAAGGAGCCAACAGGAACCGCACTTACAGGCTGAAGTGGTAGGGGCGGTAGAAACTGGCGGCTGGTTTGTGCGTTTTGATAAGGAAATACGCTGATAACTTGGAATATGTCTCTATGGAATTTTCTAGTCCGGCAAGGAGAAAATTTTATTATATCGGTTAATTTCGCAATAATAGCAATCAAGAAGCAGGAGGAAAAGATATGGTCAACACAATTCCATTTATCGATATGCGCAGATCACCCGAAGATTCCATCAACTGCTGGATTGTCTATCTGTTACCATTTAATAAACAAACACATATCGACGATGACACTATCTATGCTCTTCAGCAAGCATGCATTGACAACAACATCTTTGGTATGGGATGGAATCTGGGAGATAAGATGCTTACCTTTGGTACTACTATCCAGGACGGCATAGAGGAATATAAATCACTCCATAGCTACGATTCCAAGATGGAAAAAGCTTTGTCCAACTATGCGAAGATCCAAAAGGGTGACTATATCCTGATGCGTCTGAAAAATGGCCATTACTATATAGGTAGAGCATCTGAATCACCGATCTATATACAACAAAAGGAATTTCCTTTTTCTTATTTCTCATGGGGCTGTCATGTAGACAGATGGGAGGAATTTATTTCAGATGTAGATGTACCGTCGGGAATTAAAGGCCGGCTTTCTCAACGCCGGCATCCTACAATACAGCGAATTGCTGATTATATACTCAGGCTGCTGGTCATGAAGCTCTACGAGGATCGTGCAAAGGAGCGTGCAACTGTACCGCAATTTTCCATACCTAAAATCCGGATCACCCAGAATAACTTCGTCCGTTGCCTGGATTACCGGCAGTTAGAGGATATGGTGGCTCTGTATATATGGGAGAGACATGGTGACCGTGGATATATGCTGCTTCCCTCATCAGGAAAAATAAATCAGATGAAATATGAATTTCTGTTTATCAATGTCAATGATCCGAAACAAAAGCCTATTACCTGCCAAGTCAAAAATCAGGAAAATATTAACATTGAAAAATACCGCCAAGAGAGCGGATATGAGTGTATCTATTTATTCAGCGGACGGTGGGATGACGAGGAGGCTGCAAATAAACAAAAGCAATGTGATTCTAATGTCAAGATCATTACTCATAGCGGGCTTTTTGAATCTCTTTGCCACCATCCTATTTTCAATGACCAGTTCTATCGGATAGATAGAGGTTCTGAAATATCTATCGAAGATCTTGCATCAGAACTGCGCAAGCAGGGCTATGAATGCATAGGAGATAAGCTTGGATCAAAAAGACGCAGGCAGAAAGCTTATGCATATGATGGAGCAGACAGTCTTTACTTTGTGGCTTCCAATGGATTATTCTATTCTGAGGAAGTTGGAGCATTGGTCTGTACCGGGGGCGATTACACCCCGGAAGAGATTGACACACTGCAAAATGATCTTGCCAGCTGTCTCCTAAGCTATGACAAACTGAACAAGAGTTATCCTTGATTGAGAACTATTGTCAACTGTAACGCAAAACCACCATTAATGTTAGTCCATATAGTCGAATACAGTGTACCCATCGCACTTAAAATAAGCGTAAGCGGCGGGGATCCATTATCCTTGTCGCTTGCTGTTTTAATCAGCAAAAAACTCTTTCAGGTCGTCGAGCCGTAACAGGGCCGCTTTCTGCCCGAAGCCTGCGCCCACATCAATGTCGATCCATGTCTTGGTTTTTAAGATCTTTCCGTCATATTCCTCTCCGAAGAATATGGTCGGTGTATGCCCGAAAACCGTTATGATATCATCAAAATACTCTGTCTCAAGTTCAGGTGATGTCCATAGAAAGTCATCTGCCGAGTATTGGGACATTTTCTTTCTTTTATCGAAATTATCAATTCCCGAATGGACGAGGAGAAAATCTCTGCCTCCTGCGGTTATCGCCTCGTAAAGCGGCGCTTCCCTGAGATAGTCCAATATATCTTGCACGGTCTGTGGGGATTCTCTGTGGAGCTGTCTCATAGTTTTCAATGTTACATCGCCGCCGTTTTGGATGTAGTTATTTAACAGTCCTATTTTCTCAGCTGTGATCTCCTGTATGCTTTCGTTTGTGATGTGATCAAAGACGAAAGCGCACGACAGGAGCATGGCCTCGTGATTGCCGAGGATGAGCTGGGCGTTCGGCTGCTCCAAAAGCCAGCAGAGTATTTCTACTCCGCCATCCCCGTTACGGTCGACCACATCTCCCAGTATATAAAGCCAATCGCCTGGGCCGAAGCCCGCTTTCTGCAAGAGTTTTTTCAGTTGTGCAAGTTCCAGACCGTGCAGGTCGGATGTGACATATACGGACATGCAAGTTCTCCTTATTTGTACGATTGTTTTTTTAAGACTGACTGTTGATGTGCTTATTTAGCCGACTTGCTTTGTTCTTTTGCTTTTCTTTTTTCCGCTATTTCTATCCAGATTTTATTCTCTTTGTCTAAAGGCATTTCATTTTCTTTTAAATCATTTCGGAAAGCATCCTGAACTTTTTTATACTTTTCATAATCATTCCATTTGCTCCATGTGACCGAAAGTATTTGGGTTATTTTCTCATCATTTTTGTAGCATGCCTTAAGCCCTTTAATTACATAGCTGTCTATCGGAATATGGAAAGCTGCTTCAAAAGCATATAGATTGTCCTTATACCATTCAACATATTTTTTAAGGCCTTTTCCTGGATAATCATAACCGATGAATGCCTCATATATCAATGCCAGATATTTCATCGTCATATTGACCCATTTCTGCGCTATGCCACATGTAAAGTGCCTGTTATCGTTGTCTTTGTATATGCCGTCTTTTTCGTCGTTATTAAAAAAATCGTATAAAATTTCACATGTCTTCTCATGCCAAGAATCAAAAGATTCATTCCTTTCCTTCTTGGAATCAATGCTTACAATCCGACTTTTTAGTTTCTGTGCCGCTTCTCGTTTTATTTCATCTTTTATATCATCCTTTATCGACAGCACACGGCTGGCCGCATCCCGATAAGCCCGTTGTATCGCCTGTTCGATAATTTTTTCCATTTCATTGCAAGTCTCCGGATCAATTCCTATTAGATTATATATCATAAAGTTTATTGCAGTTTCTTTTTTCATATTGGTACCTCCTTATCCATAAACAGAATACGATTTTAACACACTTATGTCAATCTTGGTTTTAGTTGAGCTGACAACCCGGGCTACCGCCATCCGATCTGCCGAATGTTGTATATTTCTATGCGGACCGCGAAAATTTACAACATTATGCCGGCTCGGCATATGATTTTCGGCCGAACCCGCCCATCTACTCCGCGACTATCTCTATCACTTCGAGGCCCTGCTGCCGGGCGTATTCTATGGTCCTGGCGGTGCCGCCACGGCGATGGGACGGGTTATAGACTCCGATAAGCATATCGCTGCTGTCGACCATGTACTTGTTTCGCTCGGAAAACGCGGCTTTTTTATCCGGCCGGCGGCTTACCACATGGACTATGTCCGCTTTTTTCTGTATCGCCCTGCAGAGGGGTATATGATCGTTGTGCCCCTCAAAGGGCAGCGCTATTTCAAGCACGATGCCTGGGTTCAGTTCTTTCTTCTTTAGCACCAGCTGGGCCGCCCAGGTATCGACGCCGACTGCATTTCCGCAGATAAAATGGGCTGCTCCTTTGCGGATGGCCTCGTCTATGGCATGTTCTAACGAGGCCATGATGGTCCGGAGCTTTGAATCGTCTTTGCTTTCCTCCCATGGAAAATGCCTGTGGCCGGTAAAACAGCATTTTTTCATATGGTTACCTCCGTGATGCCTGCCTGCTGTCTTATCCTCTGTATGTCCGAGTAAAGCAGCACTCTCTTTTCCATGAGCTCATCTCTTATCAGTTCAAAAAAATTTCGGTTTTTTATGATGATTCCTCTGGCTTTCGCCCTAGCCTTTTCCATCTCCGAATGTATGACTGTCTCACTTCTTCCCATGAGGTTTTCGGAATCAGCAGCATAACCCGGAGTTGTTATCAGCCCAAAGCCCATAGTCCCGCAGTATTTTACATATTCATTCAGTCCTCTGTAAGCATTTTCGATGTCTTCTTTGCTTCCATCTCTCCAAACATATGGGCAGTATAATTCTTCCGCCGCCTTTCCGCCTAAAGAGATCAAAACTCTGTCATACCGGGTTAACCGTGTCGTTTCCGCAGTGCTCTCTTTTACCGCACCGGCTTTATGGCCTCTCAGTCTGACCATGGCCATACCAGCCCGGCCGGGTTCCAAGATCTCCATTACAACCAGATGGCCTGCTTCATGCACCGCCATATCAAATAGTTCCTCACTGTCACATTCTTCTGGCTTTTCCTCATCCGGCACGATCAGTCCCAAACTCGCTTTTACAAAATCCTTCATTTCTATTATTTTTCTGCGCTCATATCCGGCATTGATCGCAGCTTCGTTGAGGATGGTCTCAAGTCCGGCGCAGGAATCATACCCTATCAACTTCACCAGATCTTTTATATCGACATCATCGGAAATATTTTTGTCTTGCAGGTAATGGCTGACAATCTTTACGGCGTCTCCTTCATCCGGTGCTGTCATTCTTATTTTTCTATCGAACCTGCCTGCCCGGCTCAATGATGCGGGCAGCTTCCTGATGTCGTTCACGGTGGCGATCACAAAGACATTTTTATTTTTGACTTCATCTATTCCTGTCTGAACGGCCACATACTCCTCTGCGTCCAGGTGATCTTCATCTTCGTTGGCGAACTTGTCCATGTCGTCAAGGAATATTATGGCAGGGGCGTTTTGTGCTGCTTTTTTGAAAGTATCAGAAATTTCGTCGATAAAGTCTCCGTTGCCTTTATTTTTCCGCAGGGTATATGTCATAAGCCCCGCTTCTTCTATGAAGCACTGGGCGATCAGAGTCTTTCCCAGACCCGGTTCGCCATAGAGCAGCACGCCGCTGGGCATTCTTGCTCCCAGTGTTTCGTAAACCTCCTTGTTTTTCAGGATGTCACATATCTGTATCAGTTCTTCCTTAACTTTTTCGTATCCTATCACTTTGTCAAATGGTCTCATTTTTTGCTCCTTTTCTTCACCCCGTCATATGCTATAAAAAGCTCCAGGAAGTCCGCCCCTCCAGTGAGGTATCTGCTCACCGGTTCAAGGGCCGCGTACTTGCCGCCGAGGGGCTCGTCATAATGCTCCATCCACTGGTAATCGCCAAAATTATCTGCACATAACTCCGGAGTTTTTTCGTCTGTCAGAGTATATCCCGAGGATGACATGTCGGTGGTGTCCCCGTCCTCTTTCAGATGGTCGTATATCCTTTTCAGGTCATGGGTCTTTCTGTCGGTGCACAAGCTCCTCAGCACAAAGAGCGCCTCCGGTATGCTCAGGGGCTTCCTGTAGCTGGCTTTCTTATCTTTATCTTGCTTGCCTGCCATCTGTCCGCCCTCCCATGTATTCCTCTACCTCATGCGGCATCACGACGGTCTTTCGGGAGAAAACATCTTCAAATAGCGCCCGGCCCAGTTCCGGCTCTTTTCGCAGTGCCTCCGAGAGGATTTTCATGTATTTCTGATCCTCCGGCAACTCCCCCGTATATCTTTCGGCTCTGTATAAGGGCGAAAGATAGGGCCGCCATGTCTCGCCCCAGTTGCAGAAATGGCTGTGCTTGAGGGCGCCTATGCTCATCTTGCCACCTCCGCACGGATATACGCACTGAAATGCGCAGCAATCACTGCCGGTTTCGGCCACCAGGCAGACGGCCGGCGGCGCAAAGGGAGAACAATCCACGAAGATCAGGTCTCCCGGCTCAAACGGCAGAGGGATGTTCAGGCTGTGCCCGCATTCCACCCCGCTGAAGAGGTTGCGTTCGTATTCCTTCCTTTTTAGCAGTACATCCTTTCTGTACGCTGTATCCGGGTGATCGTCATAGTAAAAGATCTCTCCCGTCCAGTCGCAGATATATCTGTATCTGCCTCTCATCGTATGCTCTGGAGTCATTTCATACAGCTCCATGATCCAGAAATCCAGGAATTTCCCATGATCACCCGCAGGGAGACCCCATTCCGCCAGGTCGCTGTCGATCATTTTTTTGGTGCTTGCCAGACTGGCCTCAGGGAAAGTTCCAATCTGCCTATGCTCCACACGGCTGATGCCGCTCCTGCATTCCGTTTCGGTCTCCATTTCCAGTATGAGGAGAACCTGAGTGCCGTTGTCAATGTCTGAGATGGCCCCGAGGGCTTCCTGCAGATGCCGGTCGTTGTATTCGGCCAGTTCGAGGAGATCATCGTCCTCAAGGTTTTCTCTGAACAGGGTCATCAGCGTGCTCTTTTTGCGGAGGTCTGCCGGCGCCCCGCCGAGTATCTTCATGTAATCCATGTCGGTCAGCTGGTCTCTGTGGGTCAACAGATGCTTACGCACATCCTTTGAGGGGATGAGACTTATTATCTTTTCTCTGATATCCTGAGGCTTTCTTTCCATGTTCGTCATCCTTTCATTATCTTGTCATAGTTTATCATCATATCCAGCGGGTCCATTTTCCCTCTCAGGTACAGGCTGATATGATAAAATATTTCTCCCTGTCTGCCGCCGGCAGGCCCTCTGTAGTATTCCATATCCTGATAGCTGTGTTCCACTTCTCTGTAGACATATGAGCCGTCATCGCTGAGCCAGTAGCCGCCCACGGTCATGTCGCTTATATCGCCCTGCTTTGCCAGCCGGTCGTATATCCTTTTATCTGCTTCCGTCTCCCTATCGGTACAAAGGTCCGACATCACAAAGGGTGTGACGGGAAAGCCTTCTTTCTCCCTGTCGATAAAGACGATGTCGCCTTTTTTGAACGGGGTCGGAATGTCTATCCACATGCCCTCAAAGGCGAACAAAAGGTCGAAGTTTTCCCGTATCATGCCGTATCTGCTGCCTTCGTCCAGCTGGAGGACTCTGCCCCTTTCGTCCACCGTCACCCTGATGTTTTCCTCCTCATCCTCAGGACCCGTCAGTATCCTGGTCCTGGTCACGGAAAACCCGAGTAAGAGCTGACGCTCGCTTTCATCCAGCCTGTTCATTTCGGCCGCCAGTCCTGCGCCGTATTCGCCGTATACGCGGAGGTTGTCCATGTCATCATATTCATAGCCGTGATACTGCCCGTCTGCGTAGTATTCGCTCCTGAGCAGGGGCGCAAAGCTGTAGATATAGCCTGCTTCTTTTGCAAAGAACCGGTCGAGGACCGCTTTCTGGATGTCCATATATTTTCTGAGAAATCCGTGAAGACTGGGGATGTACGGGCAGTTCAGCCTTTCGGCGATCTGGGTGTCGTCCATCGTCTGTATGATGTGCTCCCATGCCAGGTGCTTTTCCTGGAGGGTGTGATTTTTGCTCTGATATATCAGGAAAGCGCTTTCCATGGCGTTGAACTCGTGGCCGATGGCCTTGCAATGCTCTCTTATGGCTTTTGAATTGATGTAGTCGTATATCTCTTTCATGGTTTATCCTTTCTCTGGTATGATGTCCAGTTCTTCGAGCAGCTGTCGGTCATACATCCTCGTGAAAAAATCTCTCCACTCCTCTGCCTGTTCTTCTTTTTCTATCAGTACCGCACTGTTGCAGAGGACTTCTGCGCTGATCCGGCCTTTTACAAAGGCGCTGACGACTTGCAGAAAACGGTTTTTGCCTGTCATCTCTCCCCTATAAAATTCCAGGTCCAGATAATTAGTCGCTGCAAAAAAATCGTCGTACCACATTGCCGGAATATCCTGATATGGGCTGTGTTCATATCCATAGGCGACCATATAGCCTGAGTTCAGGCAATTCTTTCTCTTTTTGCCTTTCTGCCGCCGCGTGGCAATATACTTGATGGGAAAGTCTGACCAGTTAAAGCCGTTTTCCAGCAGTTCTTTTTCTTCCCAGATTTTGAGGTAGTCCAGCACAAAAGGCTTTTCTGTCCCTTTTTCTATGACTATGTCTCCCCGGCTGAAAGGGGTGGGTATCTTTACGGCCATTTCGTCAAAGACGGTGTCAATGTCCAGATTCCGGCCGTTTAGCGGCTCTTCTTCTGCCGACATTATTTCCATCTGCTCGTTGATCCGGATGTTTATCTCACGGGGCCTGTCCTCCCTGTCGTCTATGTATAATTTTTTGACCTTGATCCCCTCTCTGACCATGGCCCTCTTTTCTTCCTCGTCGTACTTTGCAAGATGATCTCTCAGCCATTCCAGCAGGTTATCATAGCTTGAAAAGAGACGGCCCATAAAATAATCCCATGAATATACGGCATATATGCCGCCGTCATTGCTGCAGAATCTGTCCATGGTCGTCCTTTTCAGATCCATGTAGGACCGGAGGAAATCATGAAAGCCGCCTTTATATCCGATGAACGGTGACGAAATATAGCAGTCCGGCATGGTCTCGATCATATGGGTCCATGCGTCGAATTTTTCTTTGAGGGTGGTCTCTCTGCTGCGATACACCGCATAGGCCGCCTCCGGGCCTCTGAGAGTGTACCCCGTTTTTTTCAGGTGGTCCCTGATGTCCCTCGAATTGATGAACCGGATAAAATCCATGGCGTTTTCCTCCTTCAAACCCTGTGCCTTGATCTTATATATAATAAATACTACAGAGGATGGGACAAAAATGGGCAATAAAAAACGCCGGTCCGTTCGGCGTTAAACTCGGCGTTAAACTTTCCGGCGGCCGGCGTATATCTATTTTTCTTCCATGGCCTTTAAGATAGCCTCAAAATCACGGCGCACCTTGTCCACCAGCGACTTTGGTTCGAGCATGATGACATTCGGCGCAAAATTTCGGGCGAACTGCTCAAGGGCCATCTGGTTGGCGTAGGTAGATACCGTGACCGTGTTTTCGTCAGCGTCCACGAACATGGCGTTTTCCCCGAACATGTCGACGATGTCGGTGATCATCCCCCTGTCGGCACGGAACTTGGCCCTGATGTTGTCGCTGGAAAACATGTACGGATGTTCCCTCATGTACTGGGTGATATCAAGGGTGCGGCCATGTGCCCACTTGAGTGTCTCAAAGGGCTTGACGGGTTCGTCCAGTATCCTGATCTCCTGGATCCTGTCCAGCCGGTAGTTGGCTATGTTGTCAAACTTGTCGTTGTTGCAGATAAGATAATACTTTCCCTCCCTTGCCGCCATATAATAAGGGCTTATGACATATTCCCGGACCGTTCCGTCGGATCTCTGTCTCAGGTGCAGCTCCTTGTCCACATCGTATTCCAGATAGCGGAAAGAGATCTTACGCTTTTTGCTTATGGCTTCGTCGATCATCTCTATGGTATAGAAAAGCTGCTTGTTATCCGTCTTGTCCACCGGCGGCCTGGAAATGTTCTTTATCCTCGGTCGAAAATATACGCTTGTCTGGCTCTCCAGCTTTTCGACCAGGTCCCGGCACTGGTCCAGCGGCACATGGGGTGAAAACAGCAGTCCGTCTATCAGCAGCCTGAGTTCTCCCTCGGTAAACCTGCCTTCCAGATAGAAGTTGGTCTGGATATAGTTTTCTTCCATCTCTTTTTCCCCGGTGGCCGGGTCTATCTTGTCCCTGCCGTCCTTGTCCTTGACCGGCATCATGCGGACTGTTTCTTCGTAATCTATCTCGAAGCCGTAATCTATCAGGTCCATCAGATTGCGCTTTATGGCCTTGCGGTCTGCTGTCATGTCGTATTCTTTTCTTAGTATGTCGGCTATCTGCTTCTGGCTGAGCCGATGGTCCGCATCGGTATATTTTTCCAGAATGTCGAGGATGTTGAGAATGAGCAGTTTTTTCGGCTGTTTGGTATACATGGTTCCTCCTTGCGGGTCGCTGCTAGGCGTGGGTTTCTATGCTTTCATGTTTTTATGCTGCTGTGGGATGGTCATGGGGTTTGCATATCCCTTTTATTTAATTATATCCGAAAAAACAGGGTTGGCAATGGAAAAATCTTTTTCCATCCCAGCCCTGTTTTGTGTATCGCCTATTCTTCGTCAAACTCCCCAAAGCCATCCATACAAACAAGATCATTCCTCACTCCCATCAGGGCAAATCCCAGAAGGTTTTTTCCTCTCCATTTGGATGGGTCGAGGGCGTCCGGGTTATTCGTGCCAAGTCCAATGCCCCATATGCGGTCGACGGGGCTTGCCTCAACCAGCAGCTTATCTCCTGTTGAGAGCAGGAACTCCCTCAGCTGAGGATTCTGTGTGAATTTGAGGAGGTTGCCATGCTCGACGATATCCATCTTGTTTTCGTCCCAGATTTCTTTGTCAAAGTTTCTTACCTTGCGTCCGAGCCTTTTGCATGCCTTAGGATCATCCGTCCTGATTATCTCTTCTCTTATCTCCTCGTCTCCAAACAGGCGGGCCTTCTCAGCCATCATGTACTGTTCGGCGCTGGTGTATGTCACACCCTCTTCTTTAAACTCACAGGGATACCACTGGCTCAGGCAGCTGTCCGTTATCGGGTCGGTTACCTTGTGTCCGTAGAACAGGAGCATATTGTCCTTGTGATCGATGAGCCATTGCATATCTATAACCCTTGTGACATTTGCGGTGACTTGTATAACAGGTTTTCTGTCCATATCGTTTCCTCCTCTCGTTGATGGTATAAGAGTATCACGAGCGGTGGGACGATTTTGGGGCATGGCAGCGGGGATGGAGGACGAGGGCGGCGGGGCTGGGTGGCGTCAGGGCCGGGGCCAGGTGACGGTGGCTTGGCTGGTTGGCGGTGGAGCCGGCGGGCCGGTTGGCAGATGCTTGTCTGACGGAGCTGTTGAATACGATTGACTTCATGGCGACGGTTGTCTTTTTTTCGCCGTATCCAGGGAAAAGCCAACATTTCGTTGGAAAATATGCTGAAATAGCCTGCGACTTGGCCTTATGTTGGCTTTTTGCTGCAAACCTCCGATTTTAGGTAACATTTTTTCAAAAAACTGTTACCTGTTTTCTATTGAGGTGAACAAAAAGCCAACATCCCAGATAAAATCGACATGGTTCGACATGATCCGACACTGCGTGTTGGCTTTTTCTCTTGACCGTTTAGATTCAGCCAACAGGACCGGGTGTGCCTTGTCATGCTGATGTTAGCGATGATGTTGCCGCCGCCGAAATGTTGTATGTTTTTCTGCTGACCGCGAAAATCTACAACATTATGCCGATCCGGCATAGGATTTTCGGCGGAAAAAGGCCGCCATGTTGTAAATTTTTTGAAAAATCAAAAAATCATGCAACATTCTCAAAAAAATGTTGCATGAAATCGTAAAATTCAAAAAAATTACAACATCAGGGGCGGCGGGCCGACACACCCCGTCCATCTGTGGCCGGTAGGCATTGCTTATCCTGGGGTCCTGGGGTGGGAAGAACGACCGCAGGCGCGTACCCGCAGACGGCGCGATGGCAACAGTTCGCCCCCGCCCGCACCTGTCACTCCGTCTTATCCAGTTCCGCAAACTTCTGCGCCATGGTCGGGTTGTTCCTGGTCAGGCGCTTGATGGTCAGGTCCTCGGCCTTGTTGTTGGCAAGGCGCAGATTGTTTTCCGAGGAAAGCAGGGCTTCCTTTGTCTTTTGCAGGTGATCGATGGTCTTGTCGATCTCTTCGATGGCTTTCTGGAACTTCTCGCTGGCGAGCCGATAATTGCGGGCGAACTTATCCTTAAAGTCGTTGAGGTTCTCCTCAAAATGGGTGATGTCCAGGTTCTGTTCCCTGATCTGGGCCAGCTCGGTCCTGTACTTGAGCGAGTTGAGGGCAGCGTTGCGCAGCACGGTGATGATCGGGATGAAAAACTGTGGCCGCACCACATACATCTTGGGGTACTTGTAGGAGACATCGACGATACCGGAGTTGTAAAACTCGTTGTCAGCTTCCAGCATGGTGACAAGGACGGCATATTCGCAGTTCTTTTCCCGGCGATCCTTGTCCAGCTCCTTGAAAAAGTCTTCGTTCTTGTGCTTGGTGGCGGTGGTGTCCATCTCGTTTTTCATCTCGAACATTATGGAAATGAACTCTACTCCGTCGTCGGAGGTTTCGCGGTATATGAAGTCGCCTTTGCTGCCGGTCCTGGCGTCGTTGTCCTTTTCAAAATAAGCGTTCTTAAAAGCGGTGGCCCGCAATTTGTTGAATTCGGTCTCACAGTGCTGCTCAAGGCTTTCTCCTATCATCTTGGTGGACTGGCGGGCCTTGAAATCCTTGTAGTAGGCGATTTCCTCGTCTTTCTGCCTGAGCTCGGCGGCGTGCTGCTCGGAAAGGGATTTTTCCTTGAGCTCCCACTGGGTGGTCTCAAGGCGCAGTTGGTTTTGGAGTTCAAGGATTTCTTTTTCCCGCTCCTGAACGGCCGTCTGGACTGTCAGGTCTGTGCTGCTTTTTGTGATCTCGATCTGACTCTTGAGCCTGGCAATCTCCAGGTCTTTTTCCGCCAGCTGGCGGTCCTTGTCGGCAAGGGCCTTCTGGCTCTGGAAGCGGGTCTCGTTCACGGCCACCTTGACCGCCGAATCTTTTTCGTTGTTATATGCCTGCTCCCGCTGGGCGATCTCTTTTTCAAACTCCTTGTCGCGGACTTGTCTGACTATGGCCGCATAGCCGGCTTCGTCCACCTGAAAGATCTTGCCGCAGTTGGGGCATTTTATTTCCTGCATGGGGTACCTCCTTGTGTGTCTGGTCTTTTCCTGACACGCTAAATCAATTATACTCTGTTTGATTTCTTCTGACAATTCGCAAAAAACCAGCCCGCCTTGCGCAGGGCAAGAATCCCTGCTGCACTCCATCACCACCCCAGCCCCTCGCACACCGTCCTCTGCACCGCCGGAAACCGCCCCTCCGCCCCTTGACTTTTTGCGGATTCCCACTATACTTTTGTACATGGATAGAATTATTGAAAGGATATATCATGGCAAAATCGACTATTAAACCCAACCACATGAGTATCAACTGGCACGACTATACAGGCCATACGGAGGATGAACCGATCACCCAGGCGAGCCTCACAGTCAAAGGCTCTCTGATCGGCCGGGTGGGGCTGATGCTGCTTTCCTGCGGCACAGGCGCCTGGCGCGTGCGGAGTTCCATGAACTCCATGGCGGAGTATCTGGGCGTTACCTGCACTTCTGGCATAGGCCTGACCACCATAGACTACACCTGTTTTGAGGGGCACGAGACTTATACCAACTCCCTTTCCCTCAATAATACCGGTGTGAACACACATAAGCTGGACCGTCTGGAAAGGTTTGTGAGAGAATTTCCTCAAAAGGGAATAAATATGTCCGGCGAGCAGATCCACTGCCTTTTAGATGGCATTGAACAGCAAAAGGGCCTTTATTCACCGCTAAAGCTGGGGCTTGCGGCGGGCTTTGCCTGCGGGGCCTTTACCTTTCTCCTGGGCGGCGGCCCTGTGGAAATGGTCTGCGCCCTTATCGGGGCCGGCTGCGGAAATTATCTGCGGAGCAGGCTGCTCAGAAAGCAATATACACTTTTCATGTGCGTGATCCTTTCCGTGGCGCTGGCCTGCCTGACTTATGTCATTTCTCTGAGGCTGGCGGAAACGCTGTTTTCTCTGGTATCAGGCCATGAGGCCGGATATATATGCGCCATGCTGTTTATCATTCCGGGATTTCCGTTTATAACCAGCGGCATTGATATGGCCAAGCTGGATATGCGTTCGGGGATCGAGCGTCTTGTTTATGCGGTCATGATCATAGTTATAGCGACCATAACCGGGTGGGTCATGTCCATGCTCCTTGGGCTCCAGCCCAAAGAATTTCTCGACTTTTCGGTGGGTCCGGTCCTTTTGCCGGTGCTCAGGCTGGCGGCCAGTTTTGTTGGTGTTTTTGGCTTTTCTCTTATGTTCAACAGCCCGGTCAAGATCGCTGCTTCTGCCGCTGTCATCGGTGCCATCGCCAATACCTTCAGGCTCGAACTGGTCGACCTGGCCGGGTGCCATACGGCTGTGGCCGCTTTCTTTGGATCGCTGACTGCGGGCCTGCTGGCGTCACTGCTGATGAAATGGCTGGGTTATCCGAGGATCTCGGTGACCGTTCCGTCCATTGTGATCATGGTGCCAGGACTTTACTTATACCGTGGCGTTTACAACCTGGGGATAATGTCCCTTGATGTCTCGGCCAACTGGCTCGTTTCGGCCCTGCTCATCATCCTGATGCTGCCGCTGGGATTGATATGCGCAAGGATAATCACCGACAAATCTTTCCGCCACTGCGGCTGACCTGAAAAGCCGTCTGATCTTGGCGCAAAAAATACTAACGGAGGAGCTATGCTCCTCCGAATTTAATTTCACTATTTCGTTTACTCCCGCCTCATAAAGTTCCATGAGGGCGAGCATCGTGTCTGCCTGCGGATAGCCGACGCCTGTTTCGTACTTGTAAATGGCTTGTACGGAGCCGAGACAGAGATACTCTCTGACCTGCTCGACGGTCAGGTGCTTTTTTTCCCGCAGACGGCGCAGGTTCATGCCAATGATCTTGGGGTCATATTCAGGTCTTTGTTTCATTGTTGCCTCCTGTTCATCAGAATATTATAGGATATCACAACTTAGTTTGATTGGCAAGTTTTTTCGCAAAATTTTTGCAAATTGTTTTTCAATTTATTCCAATGGCAAAAGCCGCTCTGGCTTCCGCCTACTTTTTTCTTTTCTGAGGAAATTAAAAGAGCCTTGTAACCGAACTTCAGGCTCCTTTCCGCCCCTGGCTGACCGGCTGTGGCCGATGCTCACGAAGCCCGGTACACGCCGCAGGCCGCACGCCTGCGGACACATGCTGCCATGAGCGGAAAAGTTTTCTGCGAGACTGGTTTTATTGAATCCTCCCATACTACGCAACACTAAACCTTAGAAAACAAAATATAACAGAATAATCAGCAACCATAACTATGAACTCTTTCTTCTTATCATATCACGATAGAAAATTATGTTGGTTGTCTCGCACGGAAAATATTTGATCATATGGTTAAATATGCGGCCCACGACCCGGCAGCCTTCAAAGGCATATCGGGCTCAGGACCATATCAGCCGTGAAGTCCCCGCCGGGGCCCACGGTCATATCTGGTGCCATTGTCTGTTCAGGCCTTAAATGTCCACATCGAACTCAAAGGTCTGATTGTGCTTGTCGAGGGCCATCTGCATTTTGCCCAGTTCTTCATCAACCCGCTCGTAGTCCTGCTTGACTACTTCCAGGTCGTAATTGATATAACGGTATTCAGGCGCCGCCTTGCGGGCAGAATAAACGCCTGCATTTATCCTCACCTTAGGCGACTGCTTGCGCAGGCTGTCCAAAAAGCTTTTCCTCCGGTTGAGCTGAGCCATCCTGATCAGGATCTGGTCGACGGTCATAACTTCATCGCCTACCTGTATCTGGCTGGTAAGATTGGCATTGTTGATGGCGTGTTTTATTTTGACGATCTTGCGGTCGATCTGGTCTATGGTGTCCGCTACCTGGGAATAATCGTATTCCGGTATAACAGGTTCTTCGTCGAGGGCGGCCACATAAGTGCATCCTTCTGCTTCTTTGCTCCGCCAGAACTCTTTATCCTCGTTGAGTTTTCTGAGAACTTTATTTGCGTATGCTGATGTCATCCTGACCATCGTGTTTCCTCCATTCTTTCGTTGATGAAAACAGGATACCACTATCATCGGGCTTTGTCATTGACGGCAGAGTTAAATGGGACGGGCCCTGCGGCTGAGCAGGATAAGCAATGGGCCGAGGGCGTGCATGGGGCCAGCGAGGGTTCACGAGACTAGAAAGGGTTCGCAGGGTGCAGTAGTCAAAAGGCGTTGGGACGGCCGGCAAGGGAGTATTGCGAGGGCAAGCAAGGGGTGCGTTGGGACGCCGGCAAGGGAGTATACACCCGATCCTTATATTTTTTTCGATCCAGGGGGACTGACTACACCTAAAAATAGATTTTTTATTTATTGAGGGGGTCTCCGTCCCCCTATTTTCTTTTGATCCAGGCTTTTAGGGGGAGTAAAGAAAGGGGGTAAAGTTCTTTTTCGGGCAGTTTTTTGCCGTTTTGACAAGTTTAATTGTCAAAACGAGTTTCTTAGAGTCATCTCCCCTCCCCCTAAATGACAGTTCATTATCGGTTTCGGTGTAGTCAGTCCCCCTGAATGTACATTTTGTCTCTATTTTGGTGTAATGTGACTCCAGCGGATCATTGTTGATGAAGACGCAGCCGCCATCATGATCGGCGCCTCCCGCTATGCAGGTGGCTGCCGTTTACGCATAACCGCATCGGCTGGGCTTATATGCCCTGCATATCAGAAGGGGCTGTCGCACAGTTGACCGATCAGGTTGGCCGGAGCGATAGCTCCTTTCTTTTGTAGATTATGAAATGCTTTCAATTTTCAACTCTAAAATAAAAAACAGCAGCACAAATACAGGGGCCCTGCTCCCGGTTATCCATGTTGCTCCTTCTATGCTACTTTTTCTTCACAGTGAAGGTGTTCTCTCGTCTTTCCATGCTGGATCTTGTTGTGCAGTTTTTCAATATTGTGTGAAATAGCAAGCAGTACGCATTCTGCGTAAACATTGGAACTGCCCCGACAGAGAAATCTCCTGAAACCTCTGTCCCATTTAAGGTCTGCAAAGCTGCCTTCGGACTGAATGCTTCTATTGATCCTAAGTATGATCCCCTGCTGACTCGTGATCCTTTTTAGTGATTCAGCACGCTGTCTTTCAAATCTCCTCGATACCTCCAGTGATTTAAATCGCTCGGATTCCGGTACTTTCCAATGGTTTCCTTTAATACATCTGTTTTTCACCGGACAATCTGTACAATCACTGCACTTGTATATGACTTTTGTTGCAATATATCCGCTTGCAGTTTGCCGCTGTTTGCTTCCTGCTGCTTTTAAAAGATTCCCCTGACTACAGCGATATCCATTGTTGTTCGTTCCGTGATGCCAATCATAGAGGATATAAGAAGACCGCCCTTGAGGATAAAATTATCTTTAAAACGCGAGTTTGCCATTCTCTCAAGTATACGTTCAAACAGAAACATCTGCAAAACTTCCTGCGCCCGTAAATTTTTCTTTGCTGCCATACTGCGTATAGTGCCTTTTAATTGTTCCGGTGTTTTCATTACAGAACCTCCATATATGTTCTAATCTTATCTTCAATCCCGAATACTTTGCCGTACTTCAAAAGTTTTCGATTATTAGGTTTTGATTTAAAATAGTCTTTGATTGCCTGTGAGTATAACTGCATATCCATTTGCTCCTTATCGCGAATCAAATCACAGATGCAGCGTTCTTTATCATACAAACGAACTGTTGCTCCCTGAGGAGAGGTCGTTTCCGATATGCCAAGTTCGTAAATCTCCTGCTGTACATAATGACAACGCAGATTGGAATTATCGCGCTTCAAAAGGCTTATATTTGCACCTCTTGGCATTGTAATATCGTATACATGAGGAGTTCGATCTGAAAGTCCCCATAAAAACAATGCCGTACCATAAGAAAACACAGCGACTTTGCTTCGTGCCTGCAACAATGCATACTCGTCTGCAATATCGTCTGAGAGGACATATAATCCCTTACGAACCTGCTTCAGTTTTCCGGCATCTGTGTATTTACGCAGCATTGGTCTGCTGATTCCCAATTCTTCAACCTGCGAAGTTCTGATAAAGCCATTATTCTGTTCAGCAACTGCCTCAATACGTTTCCAAATCTGATCCATAACACACACCTCCTCGAAAGACATTTACATTCACGCTACATATTATACAGTATTGCAGAGCAAATGTAAATGCCTTTCTTAAATTTTAGTGTGTCCAGAATGAAAAATTTTATTCAAAAAAGGGGCATCACCGAAGTGACACCCCCAAAGCCTGATACTATGAGCTAATTACTCTTTGTTGTTTATGCCGATTTGCGAATACACCATAAACCACGACCGACATGGTCGAAATGTTCAGGATTGCATTGCAATGTCTGGCGGATTTTTTCTTTCCACCATTGATTGGCCCGGGCTTTTTTATGTGGTTCTATCTGCTCATAAAGATATGCAAGAGAAACTGCCTTGTTGCATTCCTCAAGAACAGCAGCAACAACATCTCGCCAGGTTGCTCCGGGCATATCACGGATATCCATCGTTTTCTGACTGCACATAAGCACAGGGATTGCCGTTGGCGAATCCTTGCGCACGATCAGAACATACTCGTGCAATATAGGGATAAAAGTCCCGCTGTACTGGGTATTGTCTGAAAAGCAATTGTGCTGAGCCTTGATAATGATGTTTTCCATTGTCCCGGGCTTGACGATTTCGGCAATCATACTGTAAAGCTTACCTTTCTTTTTGATGTCACCCATAAGCACTGCCATTCTGCCACCTTTTTCGAGAGCAGAGAACTGCTTCATCATCGCGTAATTCATCGCTTGGACAAAGCGTTCCCAGTCTGGTATACGTGACAGGTCAAGAGGCATCGGATCGTAGCCATATTTACTCTTCACGTCAGAGGCTTTGTACATCACATCTGAATATTTGATGATGGGAATAGGTAAAGATCATCTTCGGCATTATCCGCTAAGAGTCTTTTTC
>ERZ826764.1399-NODE-1399-length-28591-cov-5.839711_pt1 | contig 28591 bp, 20 predicted proteins | sample MGYA00519870_ERZ826764 | MGnify/ENA primary metagenome ERZ826764 (study PRJEB31778, sample SAMEA3449239) | human gut metagenome | biome: human gut; feature: human-associated habitat; material: faeces | place: United Kingdom | collected 2010/2012 ...
TTAACACCAGCTTGGTCGAGTATGAAAGAACCACAAAAAGGGTCCCGACAATGAAGCAGTTGGATAAATAATTTATTTTTAAAAACTGTAGAACCCCTTTATTTATGGGCATTGTAACAAGTTATTAGTAATTAAAAATTTACTAATTAAAGCAAAAGGACGTATAAAAGGACGTAGAAATTTTACGCTATAATAAGTCATAGTACGTTAACTTAATAATTAAATAAAAAATTTAGACACTTTCTAAAAAGAAATTTTTAGAAGGTGTCTTTTTTTATTTACATTTTCAGCACTTGTGATTTTGTAGGAGATATAAAAAATATAAAAGGAGGAAGAAAGAAATGTGTAAGGTAATTGCAATAGCAAACCAGAAGGGTGGAGTAGGAAAAACTACTACAACAGTGAATTTAGGTATTGGATTAGCAAGAAAGGGGAAAAGGGTTCTATTAATAGATGCAGACCCACAGGGTAGTATGACAGTAAGTCTTGGAATTGATGAACCGGACAAGATTGAGTATTCATTAGCAAATGTGTTAATGGACGTTGTGAATGAGGAAAAAATTGATTATAAGAAAATTATTTTAAAACATGAAGAAAATATTGATTTTATTCCGTCAAACATAGAGTTGGCAGGATTAGAGGTTTCTATGGTTAATGTAATGAGCAGAGAATTAGTAATGAAAAGATTTATTTCTAATATAAAGGAAAACTATGACTATATTCTCATTGACTGTATGCCAAGTCTTGGAATGATAACCATTAATGCGCTTGTATGTGCCAATTCAGTACTAATTCCTGTTCAGGCATCGTATTTACCGGTAAAAGGTTTACAGCAGTTAATAAAAACAATAACAAGGGTAAGAAGACAGATTAATCCGGAGCTAAAAATAGAAGGTATGGTTATGACAATGGTTGATATGCGTTCTAACTATACAAAGGACATATTAGAGGCATTAGAGAGCACCTACGGAGAAATAATTGGAATATTTGACAGCAGAATACCAATGTCAGTAAGAGCTGCAGAAACAAGTGCTGAGGGAAAGAGTATATATATTCATGATCCAAAGGGAAAAGTGGCAAGAAGTTATGAAGAATTAACAGAGGAGGTGCTTGTACATGAGTAAAGTAAGAGAAAAAATAAAATTAACAAGTTATGATGAATTATTGAAAGTGGAAACAACAGACGGATTAAAAGAAATAGATGTAGATAAATTACATGATTTTAGCAATCATCCATTTAAGGTGTCGGATGATGAAAAAATGGAAGAATTAACAGAGTCAATAAGGGAAAGAGGTGTACTTCTTCCTATATTGGTAAGGAAAACAAATGACGAAGAATACGAGATAATATCGGGACACAGAAGAACTCACGCAGCAAGACTTGCAGGAATTGAAAAGGTGCCGGTTATTATAAGGGAATTAAGTGATGACGATGCCACAATTGTAATGGTTGATTCGAATATTCAAAGAGAAGAAATTCTTCCAAGTGAAAAAGCATATGCATTTCAAATGAAGTTGGAAGCAATTCATCATAAAGGAATAAAAGGAGCAGAAAGCAGGGAAGTTGTAGGAGAGGCAAATGGCTTATCAGGAAGACAGGTATCACGATACATAAAGCTTACTAATCTGTTACCGGAGTTACTTGAAATGGTAGATGAAAAAAAGATTGCCATAAAACTTGCAGTGGAAATAGCAGAATTGTCAGAAAATGAACAACAGGATATTTTAGATTATTTCAATCTTGGATATAAGGTTAGTTTAGAGCAGGTTAAGGCAATTAAAAATAAGGAAAAATCAACAGAAATCATTGAAAGACCGGAAGAGAAAACTAAAGAGAGTACAAAGGTTACAATATCCCGAAAGAAACTTAAGCAGTATTTTCCTGAAAATTATACAAAGGCGGAAATGGAGAACATAATTTACCAGTTATTGGAGAAATGGAAGAGTGATGGTTATGACATTTGATTATTATTATGGAGCTCAGGCAGAGCAGTTTAATTTCATAAGAATTCCCAAAGCAATGATTGTGGACTCAATGTTTGCAGATTTGTCAGTCAATGCAAAACTTCTTTATGGAGTTTTGCTTGACCGAATGAACCTGTCAATGAAGAACAGATGGTTCGATTCAGAAAACAGAGTGTACATAATATACCAGATTGCAGAAATAATGGAGGATTTTAATTTCAGCAAAAAGACAGCTGTAAGATATTTAAATGAGCTTGAAGATTTTGGATTAGTTGAAAAAAAGAGAAGAGGTTTGGGACTCCCAAGCCTATTATATGTGAAAAATTTTGTTGTGTTCCAGGACCATTCAGAACCTGATGACAAAGATTGTAATGATATAGTAGAAGATGATAATTTGGATGAAAATGTGGAAACTTCAGGAGGTATACAGAAGGAAACTTCCAGAGGTGTAGGAACTTACACTTCAAGAAGTGTAGATATGGAAACTTCTAAAGGTGTACAGAAGGAAACTTTAAGAGGTGTAGAAACTTACACTTCAAGAAGTGCAGATGTGGAAACTTCTAAAAGTGTACGACAGGTTACATCAAGAGGTGTAAAAAGTGAACTTCAAGAAGTAACCAAAAGGGGTCCGCTTATTAGTAAGACTAATAGTAATAATATTAATATAAATAATACTAAAGAGAGTAATAATATCTTATCTAATCCCATAGTGAAAAATGCAGTTGATGGGATGGGAAGAGAAGAAGAATCACTTTTTGAAAAATATACAAAAATGGTAAAGGATAACATAGACTATGATGTTTTAATTAGCAGACACTATCTTGAAAAGTCAATGATAGATGGAATGGTTAATCTTATTGCTGAAACCATTATCAGTGAAAATGATTATATTATTATTTCAAGTACAAAGTTTCCAAAAGAGGCTGTAAAGTCCAGATTCTCAAAATTGGACATCAGTCATATTGAGTATGTGTTAGAGTGTATGAATCATAACACAACAAACATAAAAAACATTAAGAAATACCTGTTGGCAGCACTTTATAATGCACCAACAACAATTGACAGTTATTATAAGGCAAGAGTGCAACATGACATGCCGGAACTTGCAAATTAGAAAGTGGGACACCGGGTCCCAATGTTTAAAATACAGAGTATGGTTGAAAGAGTCGAAATTCAACCACATTAGAATTTGAAATAGAAGATTATTATGATAGAATATATTTATCAATTCTTGGTGGAATTACCACAACACTAAGAATGATGGATATTTGTTATAAATGGTTAAAATGCAATTCGACAGAAGGGTTGGAACAATGATTAAGAAAAAAAGTAAATATTTGATTATGGCAATGCTGGTTGTTACACTAGGGTTTTGTTTTACCACCAAAACCGTAAATGCCAAGTCAGTGGGAAAAGTAACAAACGTTAAGGTTTCTTCCATTACAAAAAAGTACAAGACAATAATGGATGCAAGTTTAAGAAAGACATCGGTTAAGTACAAAGCAGGTTACAAGATAACATGGAAGAAAATGAAAAATGTTTCAGGTTATAAGGTATATGTTTATTATCCGGCAGTTAAACAATGGAGATGTGTTAAGACAACAAAGAATAATAAATACACATTGACAAATCTGTTAACTAATGAAAAAGTTAAGCTAAAGGTAAGTGCTTATAAATCTGCAGATAATGGAGCAAATGAGCAGGGAAAGTTTTCAAAGACAATAACAGTGAAAACAAAAAGCCCTACATATGTTAAGAAATCCAATGGAAAAATAAAAAAAGGATTTCATGACAGAGTGGCAGCGGAAAATGCTTTCATAGTGCAGAATGGTTACAGAACCAAAGCGGGAGCAGATAAAATTGAATGGTCGGATGCGTTATATAAGATTTGTCTTATAAGGGCAAAGCAGATAAGCAAGAACTTTTCACATAACGGATGGTCAGACACAGCGTTTGATTTTCTACATAAGAATTATGGCATAGATGAAGAATATTATTGGTACAAAGGTGATAATGGAATGGAATATGGAGAGCCATATGTTTCAGGTGAGAATATTGCAATGGGTGCAACCAATTATAAAGATGCCATGAAACAGTGGAAGAACAGTCCGGGACATTACAATAATTTAAAAAGTACCAGTCATAAAAGTGGAGCAATAGCATGTTATGAATCAGGTAACGGCACATATTGGGTAGCCTTGTTTTCAGACATTAATGTAGACAAAATACTCAATGAAACAGGTAAATAAAATAGTTAGAACGTCTTATTAAGTTAAGGCGTTCTTTTTTTGCGCAATAAACCACCATACAGAAATCGTGCTTGCACGAAATTTTATAGGGTGGTCAATGGACATCGAGGCGATAGTCGAGATTGCGTGTAGACGAAATATGTAGGAGGAAATGTGAAAATGAAAGTTAAGAGAATTATAGCAGGATTATTGGCAATGGTAATATTACTTACAGCCACATTACCGACAAGTAATGTAAAAGCAGCATCAGGAACAGCATCTTTGGATTCCTTAGGAAAGCTTGGAACAGTCAACGTGGGCTCAAAAAGTGAAAGTGGCATATGGCTACAGACACTTGTAAATGAAAAGCCAGTTTTTTGTATGGATTTGGGATTGGCATGTCATACAGGATATACCTACATTTCAAAGACAAAGACAATTAGCAGTGACAGTTCAAATAAGAAAGATGCGTTGGAAGCTAAAATTGGATATTGGTATGCCATAAGCAAGAGTAAAAGTAATAAGGCTTGGGTATATGCACAGTGTCTTATATGGGCTGTTGAAGAAGGAATTACAAGCGAAAGTGGATTAAAAGACATAATAAGCCAGGTAAAGAAAAACACCGGTTATTATTCAAACGATACCATATATTCAGATATCTTTAATCCCGGAAAGATGGTATCCTGTGATGTGGATATTTGGGAATATTCTGGGAGTACAAAAAAGAATCAGGTTCAGAGGTTATTACAGATAAATTCAACAGAAACAGAATATAATTTTTATCCGTTAAAATCCAGTGACTATTATCGTCAGAGAATAACTTTACAGAAGCAGGATGAAGATGGCAAGGCATTGCCACAGGTTACATTTAGATTTACAGCAAAGAATATTAAAGAATTATATTCTTATCAGTACAATGGCTGGGGAGATTCAGTTAAGGAAGATGTAGATGATGATGCTACAACATTTACACAGGACGTTAAGACGGATTCAAATGGTAAGATTATCTTTAGATTTACATATCAGTTAAATTCAAAGAAGTATTACTATGTAAAGGATACTGATCTAAAGGGAATGACAAATGATGAAAAGAAAGAGGTAAAAGATACTTTAGATGACAAAGGATATTCATATGCATTAGATTTGTCAAAAGCAGGAGCAGAAAAGTTAATAAAGAATGACATCAATGACCAGATGGATGATATCTCAAACAATTATGTAATTGAGGAAATCTCATCAGGTAACAACAACATTCTTACATCATTTGTTGTTGACTCTGGTTCAAACAAGATTACCAGTCAGTCATCAAACAAGGTTACAGTAACACTCACAAAGGCTGACTCATGGAAGAAGAACAGTGACGGAAAGTGGCCCGAGACTGCAGAAGAGTCATACAGTAATTACAAGCTTGCGTATAAACCAGTTCTTAAGGACAAATACAAGAAAGTAAAAATGACTGTGTGGAAAAAGGATTCAGAAACAGGCAGTACACCACAGGGAGATGCAACATTGGAGGGCGCAGTTTATGGAGTATATTCAGATGTAGCATGCACAAAACTTGTAAAGTCATACAAGACCAATGCCAAGGGTACATTTGAAACAGACTATTACAGATGTGGTGTAAACATGTACTTAAAGGAAATTACACCGCCTGAAGGCTACCTTAAAAATGACAAGGTATACACAATCATAAAGGATGGTCAGCAGTTTACCAACGAATACAATTCGGCAGAAACACAGGTTGATGACGACGTGGTAAAAGGTGACGTATCAATTATTAAGGGAATGGGAAATGGTCTTGCAGGTATTGTTGCACCTGAAAACAAGGCACAGTTTCAGATTTACCTTGCAAGTGCAGGTTCATATGACAAGGCAAAGGCAACAGAAAGAGACATTCTTACAACAGATTTAACAGGTTATGCAAAGTCAAAGAAGATGCCATATGGAACATATGTGGTTCATCAGACTGTTGGAGCTGCAAACACTGAAAAGTGTCCTGACTTTTACGTGAATGTGAAGGAAAACGGAAAGACATACAAGTATCTTTTAAACAATCCGGAATTCAACGCATATCTAAAAATCGTAAAGAAGGATTCAAAAACAAATCAGACAGTTTTAAAGGCTGGAACAACATACCAGATTTACAAAGTTGATAAAGATGGCAAGGAAACTCTTGTGACACAGACACACAGCAATGGAAATGCAATAGAGGTTGTGGACAGATTTGTAACAGATGAAACAGGAGAAATCATTACCTATGAGAAATTGAAAGCCGGCACATACAGGGTTTATGAAATCGAAGGACCTGAAGGATACAGGGTGAACAGACAGCCGGTAATGGTTGAGATTAGCAGTAACTCATACAAGACAATGGTGGACAAGCTTGGTAAGGAATATCTGTATGCAGAGTGTGAGTACTATAATGATGTGACTTACGGAAAATTTACAATAAATAAAAGTGGTCCTGAATTATGCAAGAAAGATGATGAAAGCAATTCAGAAGAAAGTAAGTCAGATAAAGATGAGGAAATCAATAATTCAGTTAACACAGAAAAGAATGGTACAAAGGGAAGTAATGCAGAGAATGGTGAAAATGAAACAACATCAGACTTATTTAATCCATTTAACTACAAGGACACATTGCTAAATGGTGTTGTATTTGAACTTACTGCAAGAGAAGACATCATGTCACAGGATAATCAGGGAACAGTATTGTTTAAGAAGGATTCAGTTGTTGCAAAAATTACAACAGGTGAAAAGGCAGAGTTTACAAATGATTGCAATGGTATCTGTAATTTTGTGTTAAACGATGACGGAACAATGACACTTAATGTTCCACTTGGAGAATACACTTTAAAGGAAGTAAAGACAAAGTATGGTTATGTTCTTCCAGAACAGTCATCCTGGGAGTTAAGTTTTAAATGGAATAACAAGGATGATGAGTATGTGTTTGACATTTCTGAAAACTCAAAGGATGGAAATATTGATATACACAATGACATGGTAAAGACAGACATTACACTTGAAAAGCAGGATTCAAAAACAAATGAACCTGTTGGAAATGCAAAATTTGGATTTTATTCAAGGGATAATATTTACGACAAGAATGGTAATGTGATTGTTGCTGCAGATGAAAAGATTACAACAGTTACAACTGACAAGGAAGGAAAGGCAAAGATTCCTTTTGATGTGCCTGTAATGGATGAAGGTTATGGAAAGATGGAAGGCAACTTAAATTCAGGAGACTACTATTTTCTAGAAGAAAGTGTTGGCAACAGTTATTACATTAAAAGGGAAAAGCATCAGGTACATCTTGAATACAAGAATCAGGAAACTGCAGTTGTATCAGCAAAGGCAGTGGTTAAGGAAGACCAGACTGAAACAGTAATCAGCAAAAGGATGATTGCATCATCAGTTGAGATTAAGGACTGCCATTTAAAAATCACTGATGAAAACGGTAACGAAATCGTAAGCTGGATTACAGGTGACATTTCATCAGTTAAGTTGAATGAAAAGATTGATGAGATGGGATATGATAACGTTCATATAGAAAAAGTCGATGGTTATGCAGTTAAGATATATGGCTTACTTCATGACAGGGAATACACATTAACAGAAACAAAGCCGGCAGACGGTTTTGTAACCACAAATGACATTACCTTTAAACTTGTGGAAAGTGATGATGAAAATGCAAAGACAAAGGTATTTGTTAAAAATGGAGATAGTTTCACTGAAAACATTGATAATCAGGTGATAATGTATGATGACACAACAAAGATTGAATTTTCAAAAACAGATATTACCAACGGAAAGGAACTTCCGGGATGTCACATGCAGGTAACTGAAAAGGACACAGGAAAGGTAATGGATGAATGGGTTTCATCAGGACAGAGTCACGTGATTGAAGGAAAGTATGCCGTGGGAAAAACATATGTTTTAACAGAAACAAAACCAAGAGACGGATATGCAACAGCAACAAGTATTGAATTCACGGTGGCAGATGATGGAAAGGTCCAGAAGGTAAATATGGTGGATGACACAATCAAGGTTGAATTTAGCAAGATTGCATCAGACACAAAGAAGCAGCTTGGTGGTGCAAAATATAAGGTATATGACAGCAAGGGCAAAAAGGTGTATGAGTTTACTACAGGAAAGAAAGCTGAATTCATTGAAGGCATCCTTAAGGCAGGAGAAACTTATACATTCAAGGAAGTGGATGCACCAGAACATTACAAGGTTGCAAAGGATAGGAAAATCAAAGTTAAGGATACAGGAAAAGTTCAGAAACTTACAGTTACAGACGAAAGAATCCCTGTGGTACCTGACACACCACAGACAGGCATTAATGGAAAAACAGTAGGAATGGTAGTTTCACTTATTTCATTATTAATTGCACTTGGATGTTTTGCATGCGTAAGAGCAAAGGACAAGTCAAAATACAATTTCAAAAAGGAGAAGGACGATGAAGAGGATAATTAAAATATCTCTGATACTTCTTTTAGTGGGGATGGCTGTGATTGCAGCTGTCCCTTTTTTAAAGGAAAAAAGAGCAGAGAAAAAGTATGAGAATGATTTTAAGAAGATACAGGAGAGCGTGATAGAAAAGAAGTCAGATGTAAATGTTCTTGTAAAGAAAAATAAGTACTGCATCGGTTATGTGGAAATACCAGGAACAACCATAAGTTATCCTGTGATGCAGACAAAGAACAAACCGGATTTTTATTTGAATCATGATTTTAACAGGAATTACAGTTTTTATGGGGCACCGTATTTAAGTGCATACTGTGATGTGGAAAAATCAGACAACCTGATTATTTACGGACATAACATAAACGGTGGAAAAATGTTTGGAGCATTGGAACGGTATAAGGATAAGAAGTTTTTTAATAAGCACAGGAAGATATATTTTACAACTGATAAAAAGAGAGAGTATGAAGTGTTTGCAGTGATGTGTGTTAACATACATGAGTTTGAATACTGGAAATTTGTTATGGCAAGGAATAAGAAAGAGTATGACGAGTTAGTTGACAAGATAGAAGAGCATAGTTTGTGGAGAAGGGAAAATAAGCCAAAGTACGGAGACCAGATGCTGATGTTGTCTACTTGCGATAATAAAAAAGGGGATAATTGGAGAATTGTGGTTATTGGAAAAGAAATATTTTAAAAATAGTAAAATAATCTGGTAGTATCTACAGATAAAATAAGTAAAATACTACCAGATTACAATTTTGTACAGATTGTTAAGTGCCTTTGATATTATGTGTTAACTCAACTTTTATTTTAAGTGTTTTTTCTAAAATAACTAGAATGGCTGCCAAATCAATAGATGTAAAAAGCGTAGTAGAATATAGAAAATATTTTGTAAAAAATAAAACGATTCCAATAAAAAGGATCACCAGTAAGGCTACACGTTTAATTTTTGTGTATTGAATAATTTCGAAATTCTCCAAACAACGAGTCTGATTTCCTTCTGTTTGAGTAAAAAACAAGTAAATAAAATTTGCAAAAGATATTATTATTAAAATAACAATATTTTTATAAAAAAATGGTTGACTAACCAGCAAAATAACAATAATTATGTTAGAAATCACATAGCAAAGAAAACGCGATTTACAATGGAATCCACCACAATATGAACGTAACGGTATGAAAGATATTAGAAAAAATAGCAATATATCTGTTTTTTTGACTATATATGAAAGAAATAATGCTGTTAAAAAATTTGCGATTATCATAAAACCATTATTTAAACCATAAATGTAAAATTCCTTATTTTCGCTAATAATTTTTTTCTCTATCATTTTGTCAACTAAATAATCTGTAATTACCATAACTAAAATTTCCTTAATTTTTTAGCATTTTCAGGTAATTTTTCTTCGTGTAATACATACCAACATCTTTGATTGGATGCGACAGTAGTAATGACTAATGCAAATGTGGCAAATGAAGAAAGCATTTTTATATTTGCATTTGAAATGAATTTTTTAAGAATTGCCTTCATAAATAAACCTCCTTTTTTATTTTGATAAATATTATCACAAATGATGCAAAAAAAACGAAATTGTAATAAAAGGTATTTTATATGTAATATTTTCACAAAAAATATATAAAATATTGTCGAAAGTAGCACTATATATAGACCTAGTTTTGAAAACAAACTAGTAAAATTGTAATAGGACTATATATGGGAGGAGTGCTATGACTTCAAATGAAGCAATCTGTAAGAGAATATCAGATTTGTGCAAGGAACAAAATATTACTTATTATACTTTAGCATCTCGTGCGGCTATTCCAAAATCTACACTCATGAACATATTGTCTGGTACTAATACAACTGTTGCTACCATTAATAAAATATGTAATGGTTTAGGAATAACGATGTATGAGTTTTTTCAGTCAGAGTATTTTGAAGATTGTGAAGATGATTAATATGAAGGGGGAGAAAGATGTTACGTTTGGCAGTTTGTGATGATGATAAATTTGTTGTAGAACAAATAGAGTCGTATATAGAACAATTAAAAGAATTATCTATAGTATATGAGGTGTACTTTTCAGCAGAAGAATTTTACAGTCATATGTTTGAACTAGATTTTGACGTATACTTTTTAGATATAGAAATTGCAGACAAATCAGGAATAGAATTGGCTAAAAAAATAAGACAGGCAAATCAATATGCAGTGATTGTATTTATAACCAGTTATTCTAAATATGTTATAGATGTGTTTGATGTCAATACCTTTAATTTTATTTTAAAGCCATTGACGTATGAAAAATTCAAAAAAACTATATGTAAAGTATCTGACTATATTTTTACTTCTAAAACTAATTTTGTCTTTATGCATAACAAAAATCAGTATGCTATTCCTTATCATAATATTATTTACATAGAAAAGAGAAAACGTAAAGCATATATTTATACAAATTCTGGGTATGTGTATAAATGCAATATGACTATGGAACAAATTATAGAACGACTTACGACAAATAGATTTGCAAAAATAAATCGAGGATGTATCGTTAATTTGGCAATGATTGATGAAATTATAAGAGAAGAAATTCATTTGCTAAATGGGGAAATTCTATATATAGCACGAGATTGTAAAATGGACATAAAAGAAAAGCATCTAAATTATTTTAGAAAAATGATATAATAAATCTGCAAGATAAGTATAAAAGAGTACATTTATTAGGCTGATTTAGATAGGTAAGTGTGTTATAATTACAAAGTCATTAAATCTAAAGGAGAGACAGAGGATGAAAATTGCAATATGTGATGATGACACAAATGTAATTGAGCAAATAGAACAATATATTGAAAACATTAATGATAAGTCATTGGAATACGAAGTATTTTTTAGTGCAGAGGAGTTAAAATGGTATATAACTAAAAACGATGCAAAATTTGATTTGTTTATATTAGATATTGAGATGAAAGAAGTGTCTGGAATAGATTTTGCAAAAAATCTTCGTGAGAAAGATATGGATACGTTAATTGTTTTTATGACAAGTCATTCTAAATATGTATTTGAAGTGTTTGATGCAATAACATTTGACTTTATTGAAAAACCGTTGACTTTTGAAAAAATGAAAAATATGTTGGAAAAAGCAAAAAAGTATCTGGGTATGGCACAAAAAAGATTTGTGTTTTCTTATAGAAAAAATAGTTATAGTATTGCTTTTTCAAATATTAACTATTTAGAGAAAGCAGGTAGAAAAGTATGGATATATACGACGGATGACAAAAAATATCAGTCTAATATGACATTGGAAGAAATAGTGTCACAATTAGATGCTGAAATGTTTGGGCTATTGAATAGATCTTTGATTGTAAATATTTCAAAGATTGAAGGATTTATAGGTGAAAATGTAATCATACAAGGTGGAAAAATGCTATATGTAAGTAGAGATTATAAAAAAGAACTTAAGAAAAAACACTTAGATTATTTAAGGGGGCAAGTATAAGCGTGATTTACGATATTATAATAAATTTAATTGATTATTTAATCATTTTTAAATATTTCAATTGCTTTGGCAAAAAAAGAAATTTGAAAAAGAAATATTGCATTAGTATTTTTTTCAGTTGTATTGTATTAGTAAGTGTAATTAATCAGTTGCAGAATCAGTATATAAATCTTATTTTATGCATATTAATGATTTATTTATACAGTTTATCCTTTTCATATGGAATATCTTATCATATTGTTTTGCCTATTCTGTATATTGGGTTTGGAATTGTGGCTGAACTAATAGGATTCATTATTTTAAATGTTTCAGGAAGTATATTACCATATCCAGTTCAATATTATGGCAGTTCATTCATCTGTGAATTTATTCGCTATTTGATTGTTTGCGTTTTTTGCAGTATCAAAAAAATAAAGCTTCCAAAATTATCTTTCAAAATAGGTAAATTTCTGGTGATTATCCCGATTTCAAGTATTATTATATGTTGTATTGCAATTAATATTATTCAAAATAGTAAAAATAATCTAGTTAATATGATGTGTATGGTAATAATTATTATGACAATTACTAGTAATATTTTGATGTTTAAAATGTTTTTTAAAGTAATAGATACATTATCAGATAATTATGAAAAAGAAATGTTATTACTAGAAGCAGAAGCAAAAGAACAATATTATCAGGAACTAGAAAAGAGTAGCAGAGAAGTACGCAAAATCAAACATGATTTAAAAAATATGTTATTAGCAATATGTGGAAAAGCAAAAAAGCAGAATGAGATTTCAGAAGAAATTTATAAAATTATTAAGGAATTGGATGAAAGCGACAAAAAAATATATACATCTAATGTGGTTATCAATACAATAATAAATCACAAGATTAGTCAGGCAAAAAAATTAGAGATAAAGACAGATGTAAATATTAAAGTGTCAAAAGCTATTCATATAGACTATAAAGACGCTGGAATTTTGTTAGGAAATATATTAGATAATGCAATAGAAGCGTGTGAAAAGATAAAAAAGAAAGAGAGATGGATTAAAATAGACATGCTTCATAATAAGAATACATTGTTTATTGAAGTATGCAATAGTAAAGGAAAGGAGCTAACAAATATCAGTAAAAGCAGTAAAAGTGATGCTCATAATCATGGAATAGGAATATCAAGTATAAAGGCTATTACAAAGAAGTATGATGGTTATGTAGAATTTGTCGATAAAGGAGAAGAATTTGAGGTTGTCGTGAACTTATACGGAATGAGTTTTTAAAATAAAGTATATAGATTACACATTTTTAATGAGTAGAGGTTGTTTTTAGGAAGAGTATGTAGAAATATGTGCTCTTTTTTGAATATTAGCATATAGAAAATTATATTGAAAAGCGAAATTGTTGAGAGATGCCGATTTTTTGGAGGGTATTTTGTGAGGACTAATTAATGAGTTTGGTAACTCCAGATATTCTTCTAGTATTATTAGTTTTGATAATTTTTTTTTCTAGAAAAGTTTTTTGGAGTTGTACAAACAAAAATAAGTGATATTAAGACATACAAAAAGGTAAGTGCATCAAAGATTGAAAAATTCATCATCGTATTCATTGTAATAGTATTCTTCGGCAACAAAATAGATTATGTTTGTAAAATTAGAACCACTCATATCCTTGAAAAAATCAGTAGTTATTGTTCTAAAAGGAGTGTTCGTATAATTTTTTAGTTTTGTAACAAGTTTTGAGTTTTGCTCCTCTAACTAGATAATAGGATAAAACTCTTAAACTGAACCCTAAAAAAATCACCATTCTAAAAAATTTAGTTACCACCTAAATATAGTTGGTTAATATTAATAAATAAAGTTAGATAGAAAGTATCAAATAAATTCACATGATTAAATTTAAGTATTTTATATCAATTAGGAGAAAACAAAATCAATTATTGTATCTATTAATTATGGTTGGAATAAATCAAGATATAGATATTTGAAAAAAATTTTAGAAAAGCAAAAAAGGGAAAAGTTATTTAAGAATAGGTAGTGCATATTTTTTATTTTGATATGGAAAGTGTCATCGTGTTGTTGCACCGATGGTTTGTTAAATGTCTTGTTATGAGTTAGTATACGAAACATTTTAACTAATATATTATTCAAACTATTTTTAGCATATTAGTCAAATAATAGATGGAATCATAAAATCTTTTATTTGAAGTCTAAAATCTTATAACTTATTTTGGCTTATTCACATATATGTCAGAAATCTTATAATATTAAGATGTGTCTTGATTAAAAAATATATATTGTGCCTTTTATTACAGATAAACGACAAATCATGACATATGAAAAGAAATAGAAAAAATATGTGTATAATAAATGACAGTTATTTGAATTGAAAAAATAGAAATTTACATTCAAACATGAGACGAAATGTCAAAATGGAAGACAAATTATGATATTTAATAGGTATAAAAAATACAATATATATAAGAGGAATAAGAAGAATGGCATCTACTACATACAAATTATCAAACTATAATTTTGTAGTTGAAAATAATGGGGAACTAATAGTTTATAACTCATATATAGGAATGAATAGTATACTGAAGATTTCATCGGAAGAACTGAAAAAAATTATTAAACCAGATTGTGAGAGAATGGCTATTGGTGATAATAAATATGTTGAAATATTAATTGAAAAAGGGTTATTAGTAGAAAAAAATATTGATGAATTAACACTTGTAAACAAGAAAAAAGAAGAATATTTTAGCAATAATATGTTGGAGATAACGATATCATTGACAAAAAAGTGCAATTTCAATTGCACATATTGTTATGAGAAAAAAGATAATTGCACAATGAATATTAAAACAATAGAAAATTTAGTTAAGTTAATTAAAATCTTGATGAGAAATAAAAAAACATTGAAGGTTAATTGGTTTGGCGGTGAACCATTGATAGAGAAAAATATTTTAGAGGCTTTATCAAGAGAACTTATAAAATATTGCAGAGAAAATAAAAAATTATATTTTTCTACAATGACAACAAATGGATATTTATTGGATATTAATACATTAAAGTTGTTAATGAAATTGAAAGTTTACAGTTTTCAAATTACGATTGATGGAACAAAGAAAACTCACAATACATTAAGACCATTAAGTAATGGAGGAGAAACTTATGATAAAATTTTAATAAACTTGAAAGAGATAAGTAAAAAAATAAAATCACCAATGTTAAGAATTTTGTATAGATGTAATTTTACAAGTGACAGTTGGAATGATTATAAATCAGTAATAGAGGAGTACTGCAAGAATTTTCTGGAGGACAATAGATTTAATTTTTTACCGATGATAGTGAATGATTGGGGAGGGGAAAAAGTAAAATCTATTAAAAATGATATAATTTCAAAAGAAAAATTTTCACAGCTTGAAAAGAATGTGAATAATGAGCTTTTTAAAAAGGGATATGATAAAAATAATTATTATAATCAACTTGAGGAGTTAGAGATACGATCAAATTGTCAGTATTTTATTAATGATAATTTTTCGGTTGAACCTAATGGAGACATATATAAATGTACAGTTCTTCTTAAAAATAGAATAGGAAATGTTAATGAAAACATTGATTATAAAAAAATGAAAGTTAATATGGACAAATTTAAGAATTGTACTGAGTGTGTTTTTTATGGAATGTGTAATCAAATTTTGTGCAATAAATTTGATAATAAGTTAACTTGTAAAAATGTTGAAAAGCATATAAGTACTATTTTAGAGAATATCCCAGAAGAGCTTTTTGTTAAAGTGGCAAATTTGGAAGGAGTTAAAGAATTAAGAGGATTTAAGTTATGAATGAAATATTAAAGATAAAAATGATACTAGAAGATATAGGCATAGAAATTAATATTGATGAGAAAAATTGTGATGATATAGATTTAACTGAATACATAGAAGATTCAATGGAATTTATGGAGTTTATGATGAATGTAGAGGAAGAATTTGAGATTGATATACCAGATGAATGTATGAGTTTAGAGGCTATAAAGTCATTAAATGGCTTTTTAAATATAATTATTTCCTGTAAAGAGGAACAAAAGAAAGATGGCTTGAATAGCAAATTATAGGAAAGGGGAGTGAAAAGGAATGAAGTTATATAAGAATAAAAGTTCTAAGAACTTAAATTTATATGCTCAAGAAAAAGTGATCATTAATATCTATAGATGCAATTGCTAAATCTTGAAATAATATTAAGTAAAAGGCTGTCAAATGGCAGCCTTTGTTTAAGATTATTTTAATAAAATATATACTACAAAGTATATGCTACTTTTATATTCAATATATTGCGATAAAAATGATTTTAATTAAAATAAAAGATCTTTATAATTAATTATTATATTTTTAAAATGTCTATTTACTAAAAATAATTTGCGGTCAATTTGATAATACAATATTTAGGTGGATAATAGTGAAAAGAAAATTATCGTGTGCTGTCACTATAAAGGTTATTATTAAAATAATAAATGGTAAGATGGTTTTATCGCTATTTAAAAGGCAAGTATTTTTTTACTGAGATCATCAATTTATGGAGGTGAAAATTAGCATGGACAAATTGAAAAAGAAAATTGGATATTTATTTTTACTCGTGAAAATTTTACATCGTACAGATAAGGGTTTTTTATGGACGTTAATTATACAGATTGGATTTTTGGCGATTATTCCATTTATTCAATTAGAGCTGACAAGACAATCAATAAAGATGCTGACGGATTATTCAAAGTATGATGCATATATATGTAACATAGTGACATTATTATTAATTTTACTTTTATTAAATATAATGAGTACTTTTTTTCAAGGAAAAAATGAACTTAAAGCAAATGTAATTGGACAAATATTGTATAAAGAAATATTAAAAACTTGTCTTTTTATGGATTATGAAGAACTACAGAAAAAGCAAACGCAAGAAAAAATGAAAACCGCGACTTTAGCATTTGAAAATGGATCGCTACAAAATTTAACAAGAGAATTCAAAGTTATTATTTCATCTGTTGTAATAATAAGTGGAATAATAGGAATCGTCGCGTATTCAAATATCTATTTGTTAGTTATTTCTTGTGGGATTATTCTTGTGAATTATTATATCTTGAAAAATGTAAAAGCAAAACAATATAATGTAGATAAAGAAATAGTACCAATAGGAAGACAAATTGAGTATTTTGATAATATTGCGGCAGACTTTTCTATTGCTAAGGAAGTGAGATTATACCATACAGAAAATGCAATGTTAAATGAATACAATAATTTAAAACATCGTTTGGTTAATATAGCAAACAAAATGATTAAAACTAGAATTGATAGCGAAATGTATATAAACATCGGAAATCATATTTTAGAAATTGCCATTTATATTATTTTAGGCTATAGCGTTTTGATAAAAAAAGAGATATCTGTTGCTGAATTTTCAGCTGTTGCTGTTGCGGTTAGAACATTTAGCTCATGTATGAATGATATGTTGGATTCTTTTACGGACATAGAAAAAAATTCAATGCATTTGAAAGATTATTTCGAATTTATTCAAATAAAGTCAAAATTTAAAAAGAGTGGTAATAGAAAGATTGAAGCTTCAAAGTTTGAAATTGTATTTAAAAATGTAAGTTTTAAATATCCTGAGAGTGAAGTATATGCATTAAAAAATTTGAATTTAAAAATTAGAAATGGAGAAAAGATTTCTATTGTAGGGGAGAATGGTTCTGGAAAGACTACCTTTGTTAAACTGTTATTGAGATTATATGATCCAACGGAGGGGAATATTTATATAAATAATATTAATATAAAGGATATTAAATACGAAAATTATTTAGACTTGTTCTCTACAGTTTTTCAGGATTATAAATTATATGCCTTTACTATTAAAGATAATATACAAATGTTTAATAAGGATAGAAATGAAAGCGAAAATGACAATAAACATATTATGAATATTTTAGAAAAGTTAAATATTAAAGACAGAATTGAAAGCTTAGAAAATGGGTTAGACACATATTTGTATAGAATATTTGATGAGAATGGTGTTGAATTATCTGGTGGACAAAATCAAAAAATTGCTATTGCAAGAGCAATATATAAAAATGCTGGGATATTTGTGCTGGATGAGCCTACAGCAGCATTAGATCCGAGAGCTGAACATGAAATATTTAATGATTTTAATAATATGGTTCAAGGGAAAACTGCAATATATATATCTCATAGATTGTCAGCTAGTTTATTAGCTGATAGGATAATTGTCTTAAAAAATGGATTGATTGTTGAAGAAGGTAAACATAAAGATTTAATCGATAGAAACGGATTATATGCGGAATTATTTAATTTGCAAGCACAATATTATATCGGGGAAGAAGGAAATGGCAAAAATTGTAATAATAGATAGTGGAATAGACTTAACAAATAGAGAATTTGAAGGAAGAAAGATTTCGGGTATACATATTTATGAAGACAAGGCTGGTAAAATAAATATAGATGAGAACATTAAAGATCAAATAGGTCATGGAACGGCAGTTGCAGCAATATTAAATGAAGATTTAGATAATGAATTATTCGTTATTAAGATTTTTGATGAAGAAATGGAAGGTGATATTAATTTATTAGTGCGAGCATTGGAGTATGTCTATGAAAATGTGAAGTGCGACATAATTAATATGAGCGTAGGGTTTACCGAATTTGATTCTATAGCTGAAATAAATAATATTTGTAATAAATTATACTTTGAAAAAGGGATAATTATGGTTTCTGCTTTTGATAATTTTGATACAATATCATATCCAGCAGCATTAGATACCGTCATAGGTGTAGACATATCAAATGAAATACATAAAAAAAGAGAGTTTTACTATTTAAAAAATAGTGTTGTTGACATATTATTAAAAGATTCAATGCATAGAGTAGTATGGTTAGATAAAAAAATTATGGTTCATGGAACAAGTTTTGCAACTCCAAAATTTGTTAAAATGTTAGCAAAAGAATTAAAAACAACTGATAAAGAAAAAATAAGAGAAAGGCTTGAACATATAGCAACAAAAGTTGTTGATTTTAAAGATGAAAAATATGAATCAAAATTGGAGTATTTTAAAATTGAAGAGGCTATTGTATTTCCTGTAAATAAAGAAATGCATACATTAATAAGATTTGAAGAAGATTTGAAATATACTATGAATTTTTATGATATAAAATATTCAGGTAAAGTTGGTTCAAATACATCACGATTTGTGCCAAAATCTAATCATATAATAATGGATATAGATAAAATAGATTGGACAGGAAAATTTGATACTGTAATTTTGGGACATTGTAATGAGTTATCAAATATAACAAATAGGGATTATATAGATAATATTTTGAATAATGCTATCAAATATAAAAAAAATGTGTTCGCTTTTGATGATTTGAAAGAATATAGTAGTCTAATAGATAGAATTAAAAAAAATGGAAATCATGTATATTATCCATTTGTGACAAAGCGAAAAGGGAGAAGTACATTAAGTAAATTGCATTATATACCCAAACCCGTACTAGCAGTATGTGGAACAAGCTCAGTACAAGGAAAGTTTACACTTCAATATATGTTGAGAAAAAAATTTGAAGAACAAAATATTAGTGTTGGACAAATTGGAACAGAGCCAACATCATTATTATTAGGATTAGATGCAGACTTTACAATCGGGTATGATTCAAGAGTTGAGGTGGGAGGATATGATTTTATTTCTGAAGCAAATAAAGTTATATTTGAAGTATCTCAAAAGAATAATGATATTATTATAACAGGTACACAATCAAGTACGATACCATATAGTTATAATTCTTTAAAGAATATACCTTTGCATTCACTAGAATATTTAATGGCTGTAAAACCGGATGCGGTAGTATTGTGTGTGAATAGGTATGATCCGATAGAGTATATAAAAAGAACAATATTAACCATAGAAAATTTGTTTAACACAAGTGTAGTTGCTATATCGGTATATCCTATAGATAAAACTAGAGAGAAATTTAAAAATAAGGAAAGAGAGAATAGCGAAGAATTCATTGAAGAGATGTCTATGAAAATAGGAAAAAAATGTTACTTAATGAATTCTGAGAAGAAATTAGGGTGTTTATTTGATGATGTATTAACGTATTTTACTACACCAAAATAATGAAAGAGGAATAAAATGATACATAAATTTTCTATACCAAAATTTCAGACATATCCAGATATGACAGGAATTTTAGGAATTTTAACAGCTTTAGGCATTGAAAAAAATTGGATATATAATAATTATTTATTATTATGGTCTTATAAGAAAATCGACGACGATAATTATTGGTGTGATTTTAAACAAGGAGATTATCTTATTGACAATTCTATACTTCCTTTGAAATTTATTGAATTTGATAAAAAAAATTTCAACAGTAAGAGAGAAGTTATAACATTTCTTAAAAAACTTTTAAAAAATGGGTATATATTAACAGATTTAGATACCTTTTATTTTGATGAATGGTGGTCTAATGAAAGTATAAGAGAACATAATAGTCATACGGTAATGATATTTGGTGATACTGAGGAAGAATTTTTATGTGCCGATTTTTTGAAAAGTAAATATGGTTTGTTTTCGGGGAAATATATGGATATAGCAGAGGCTTTTTTCCGGGGGAATAATAAAATATATGGGATAGAAATTACAAATACTAAGCTGGAGAAAAATAATGATTTATTAAAAAAACAAATTATTGATTTTATACATTGCAGTGGAAATTCAGTGACTAATTTTTTGAATTTATATACTTATGAAAATACTCTATATGGATTTGAAGCATTAAAAAACATTTTTTTGAAAATAAAAATATGTTTTGAGAAGAGGGAATTTATTGATTTGAGATCAATACAAATTATTCTGATTTTTGCTAGAATTATGAAAGAAAGAGTAATTTTCTGGAATAATAATAGTTTAACAAAAAAATATGATTACATAATGGATATATGCGTTAAACTAGAAAGTAAAGTATTTAATTTACTTATTTTGTGTATGAAAATAAATTATAAGAAGAAATATACAAACAAGAAATATATATATAGATTAACAGATGATATTTTAAGAGAAACCACGTTGTTGTTTGAAGAGTTATTAGAATGTTTAGATATCGAATTATCTGAAGTTGAGAAAGATATATTGTGGAAAAATTGGGATAAATTAAAAAAAGATAGAGTGATAATGCATGAGTGTAGAAAAGTAATTGGAGATGAAATAAATATTAGTTTTTTTAGAAAAGTAAAAGTAAAGTTTGATGATTGTTTAAATAAACCTAACAAATTAGAAAATATGATATACAATATAAAAAATGAATGTATAGCGATTTATACAAATGATTTTTGGAAAAATGTTTTTCAATTTGATATCGAAGAAAATGGATTTGAAAAAAATGGGAAAATAATTTCAGATAAAGAGTGTAATAATCAAGTTTCGGAAAAAGTTTATTTTTTTGATGCTCAAAAAAGGATAAAAATGATTGAGTACAAGAATAAATTTATGAAGAACATTTATCTAATCTATGAGTATGAAGGTAATCATATTATAAGATATAAAGTAAATAAAGAATCTAAAACGATACATCAAGTATTATTTGACATACATAATAAAGATAAAGAAATTCAATACATATATGCAGAAGAATATAAAAAATTAATTATGTATGAATTAAAAAAAGGAAGAAAAAAGAGAGCTTTAATATACAAAACTTCTGATTTTAATATGCCCGATAATATTTGGATAGATAATAATTGGAGTGAAAATCAAGAATATATTTACAATAGTAAAAACGAATTATTACAAATAATTAGAACTGATTATGAGAAAAATAATCAGTTGATTTATTCAAACCTAGGCAGGCATTTAAATGAGGGATTAATAATGGAACAGTTTAAAGTAATTCTTAATTCAATTATTCAAAGGAAGAACATTAAGAAAAGTGATAGGATTGTTATTAATTTTAATACATCTATTCATACTGTAACTGTAAAAATAAATAATGAGATATATGATAGTATGTCTTTTTTAGAAGAATATAAGTTATATAGAGAGGCATTAAATAGGTTTACAACCATTTTTTCTATTGAAATATTTAAATATAATAAATTGTATAAACTTAATATTTTTTTAACAGTAAATAATTTAAAAGTTGTTCTAGAAAAACAAATTTTAAGCAATAAAACGATATTTTATTGTTAATTTAAGGGTACACAAAATATTTAGACAAATGTGCTGTACCCGCTGTAATTATTGTGGTAAAAACTACTTTTCAGTGAAAGTGGCGCAACTATTTTTGTTGTTTAAAGCATCAGTTTTATGTTGCAAGTTCTTTACATAAGTAGCCATTGATGGAATATATTATAAGACAATAATACTGAAATCATTTAATTGTTACATTGTCAAAAAGTTATGTGTGTAGGAGACATAAGCAAAGAGCCGTATTGAGCAAAATGCAGGTAGGTGGCTCAAAGTATCCTGATATAATTAGTTTCAATCTATCATATTTTGCTGGAAAGTTGCATAATGAAGAATAGGGATTAACAATTTTCTATATTAGAAAAGAGACCGTTTATAGTAAAAAATGGAAATATAGAGAAGTCGTAGTAATGGAGTATAATGCTTTTAATAGCAGAGTGAATAGTCTGCTTTCGAATAAATCACCTGTCCAGCATGAGCGAGTCACGATTCTATTTTGTCATAAGCCATCATTCCAGTTACAATGAGCCACTTGTTTAATAATAGAATTATGCGCAGTCATTGTGTAAATCTATTAAGAAGGAAGTCACCATTATGGCAAATATCGTTAAATACTAATATTATCTAATTAATGAATTATTATCGAAAAACTTGATTTTATATGAAAAAGAAAATTATAACAATGAAAAGCTGATACAACTGAGTGATGTGACCCCAAGACACACTTATACAAGCAATCTGCTTTGTATAGTCATCCTCATGTACATATGTTTCTGCGTGAGGAAGCATTTCTCTTACCATGTTGCAGTTAGCACGCCAGTAATCGGACGGTATGAAATGATGTGCTTGAATATTCGTATCAAGCCATATCTGCATCACAGCGTCTATATCGTTATCGCTGTATTGTCTTACCAATTCTCTATCTACTAACTACTTATTTCTTGTTCCAAAAGTGGAAGTTATTATTGAGTTTTCTTTCTTGATTTTGCCGAGAAACTATTTATAGCGATCTCCAACAGAAGTGATGACTCCAATATCTTCTACCCCCATAATTCTTGCTGTCGTTTTATGGATTTCTGTAATACCTGCATAGATGCCATCGATGCGGATACTCAGAAGCATACCGCATTTTTTTAGTTTTGATGGCTTACCCAAGGCGTAAATTTTACCAATAAAAAATAAATTTGACAAAATAAGACAAATATAATAACATCAAATTAAGGATGGATTAGATAAAAATCCATAATTGAAAGGGAAAATGAAGCACTTAAAGAAAGAAGGGGACACTATGGAACAAAATAAGAAACGTTTATGCATAATCTCATTATTCATAATGGGGTTATTTTTTTGTATTGGCTCGGAAACAGTTAATGCAAAGACAAAGGTTGTAACACCCAAGAGGATAAGGAGAATTTATCAAAATGTGGAATACAAATATGAAGACAAAAATGGGAATACAGTAAGAAGAACAGAAAATGAACCAATATCCTGTGGAATTGAAACGTGTAATCAGCATAGCAGTGAACACATTGTGGAAGGAATAAAAAAAGGGATACATGCAAAGGAATATGTTAAGTGCAATTCAGGCTCAAACCTTTACATGATAAAGATTCCATTAAACACAATAAGGAACAAAAAGGTTGAGAAGGAATACAAAACCCTTAAGGAACTTAAATTTTATTCAATGCAGGGAAGCTGCTGTAAGGGAAATGACATATACATAGCATTCAGTGACAAGGGAAGAAGCGGAAAAGTAAATGACATAAAGAAAAGCACGGGAATTGAAGAACTTAATCTCACAGCGATCGTAAAGCTTAAACTGGAAGGCAAGGATTACAAGGTGGCACAGGTTGCCGTAATAAAAGGATTTGAAAATATGGATGATTCCATTAATTATATGGGACATGCAAATGACATGACTTACTGCAATAAAAAACTTCAGACAACATGGTATGAAGTTAAGGGAAAAAAAGGTAAAAAAAGATTTACACTGGGTTACATCGACATAAGTGATACCGTTAAGGGAATGGCGACCAACATAGGAAATGATGCGGATTCAAAGAAGAAATCAGTGTTTGGAGTGGCAAAGTACAAGAACAGAGACAATGAACTGGCAGTGGGCATCCGTGAAAAGGGAAAAAGCGTGAAGAGATATGTGGATGTTTATAAATGCGTGAAGAAAGACAACACAGGAATTAAATATCGGTATGTGAGAAAAAAGAGACTGTTTGACATAAAAGCCTCAAAAATAAACAAACAGAAGTATTCCATTACACAGTGCATGGAAAGCAGTGGAAATTACATATTCGTCAATCAGTTTTATGAAAAAAACAAGGGAAACAATAACTGCATACAGATATATAAAAACAATAAACATAAAAAAAACATTGTAATAAGGGATCCGGGAATTAGAATGCCGGGACAGGAAAAAGAGACATCATTAAGTAACAAGAGATGGGAAATGGAAGGTTTCGGAAAAATTAAGGGAGATACCTATTACTGTCTAATGGCAATGCCATTAACAGACAAAAAGGATGGGATAAATAACGACAAAAAGGTAACATTAAAAACCAAACAGGCATACCTGTGCACAATGAAAATAAAAAAATAGAAGAGGGAAGAGAGTGGAAATGAAGAAGAAAATTTTAATGATGGTGTTAATGCTGTTGCTTGTGACAACAATGATGCATTCGCCGGAGAAGGCAATTGCAGCCGAAGAAGGAAAGGTACAGATATGGAGCAATACCCATAATGAAAGAATAGAACACAGAAGCATTGCAGTTGGAGATTCAAATCCAAACTTTTCAATAAGGATAACTCCGGAAGGGACTGCATACGGCAATGCACTGTGGACAACAAATAATACTGCAACAGCGGAAGTTACCGGGGATGAAAGCGGAGCAACCGTTCAGGGAAAGGCTGAAGGTTCAACAAGGCTTAATCTGTCGGTGGACACAACAAAATACGGAAGACTAAGTTATGACTGCATCATATCAATATATACACCGATAAACGATGTGTCAGGAAAAATAAAAAAAGCCACAAAATTATATCGTGGTGCAGACAGCGATTCATGGGTAAGAACTGAAAAAGTAAGAATTGGACAGAGTTTCGTAATAAAAGGTTCATGTGGAGACTATTATTACATAACCATGCCGGATGATTATAAGTTTGATGATGAAAGAAAACAGAGAGAGGCATATGTTGCAAAATCCGATGTACACATTCCGGTCACATCAATAAAAGTAAGCAAAGACAACATTGTTATGAAAAAAAATGAAAGTGAGCATATACAAACGGAACTGTTGCCGGAGCTTGCATCAGACAGGACATACGTATACAAAACCACAAACGGAAACATTGCAATGGTGGATCAAAACGGAATGATAAAATCAACAGGAGAGGGATTTGCCGTGGTTTCATCAAACGCAACAACAGACGGTAAAACAGCAGAATGCAGGGTGTCAGTGTATTCACCAATTAATCCGGTTAATGGAACAACCATGGAACACGCAAGGCTGTATGAGGGTGCAGACACATCATGCAGAATAAGAAAAGACAATGCAGGGAAGAATGAAAAGCTTAAGGTGATTGGAAAATGCGGAAATTTTTACTATGTGGAAATGCAGGACAACCATTTTGGAGAAGGGGACAACAGGGCATTCATTTCCAAGTCAGACGTGTACATTCCGGTGGAAAGAATAGAATTAAGTGAGTCAAACTTAATACTTAACATAAATCAAAAAAAGAAAATAATGGTGAAAATATATCCGGAAATAGCAACGGACAAAAGTGTAAGATTTTATTCAAAGATGGGAAATGCGAAAGTTGATGTAGAAGGTATTGTTTCAGTGTCTAGGTTGGATGAAGATATAATATGGGCAGAAACAAAAAGTGGCATAACAACAAACGAATGCACAGTACAGGTTCTATCAGATAAAATAATTGAAAAACTTGATCCACAGGGAACGTTTAAGATATCATCATTAAAGACTGACCTGGACGGAAATCACGTCACATTTTCAAAATGTAAGGGGGCATCGGAATACATAGTGTTCAGAAAGGGAAGGAAAGGTGGCTGGAAGGACATCTACTACATATACAATAATGACTCAAAGAATCAAAGGCACGTCTTTGACATGGGAGCAAAACCGGGAGAGAAATACAGTTACAAGGTATTGGGATATTACAAGTACATAACGTATGAAAACGGAAGGCTGGTGACAAAGAGAATAAGCAAGGCGGTTGAATCTGGAAGCATAACAACAGGGGAACCCACACTTAACACAAAAATTGTCAGGAACAAAAAGAAAAAAATAAAATACATACAGCTTAACTGGAACAAAATGTCATATGATTATGGAGGAAAACATCAAAAGACAGAATATGAGCTGCAAAGAAAAGAAGGAAAAGGAAAAAGAAAAAAGATAAAGACATTTAATGAAAAAACGTTAAGCTATAAGGATAAAAACGTGAAAAAGAACAAGGAATACACATATTACCTGAGAGCATTTTACAAAACAGGAAAAAAGAATGAGTTTCCTGAAAAAAAGATAAAAATAAAAACAAAGTAAGAATAATGAAAGGAGAGTAGCAATGAAAAGAATAACAATAATGATGACAATGGCATTAATGGTCTGTTTGTGCCTGGGAATAAACGGTACGGAAGTAAAGGCAGAAAGCATGACACAACAGGTTTCTGCACCTAAAGGATTTCAGGGAACATCCACTAATGGAAAGATAAAGCTTAAGTGGAAAAAGAACGGTGATGCAAGTGGCTACATACTTTACAGAAACGGAAAGAAGATAAAAAAATTAAAGTCGACAACAACATCATATGTGGACAAAAAAGTAAAAATCAACAAAAAATATAAATATCAGATACTTTCTTATAAGAAAACAGAAATTCAAACTGAAAAAAGTGCGAAAAGCTATAAAATAACAGTAGTTGCAACAGACAAGAAATCAAAAAAACTAAATGCTGCAAGATTTGTAAATATTAAAAGTAATTACAAGATTGGATGGGGCGAAACATTAAAATTAAAACCGGTAGCAAAGTATTCAAAAAAAATCAAAGGAAAGTATAAGAAAGGTAAAAAGGTATACAGCAAGAAGATTAAATGGAAATCCTCAAATCCACAGCTTGTAAAGGTTAACAAAAACGGAAAAATCACGGCGACATCAGAAAGGGTAATCGGAACAGCAAAGATAACAGCAAGAAGTCATAACGGAATAAGGAAGACCATAAATGTAAGTGTGGTTAACTTTTCAGGATTAGACAAGATACAAAATCTGAAAAAAGTTAAGGACAAAAACATTATAAAAATGTTAACTGATGAAAAGCAGGAGACATCTGATATCGCGGATTATTTTCAAAAGAACAAAGTCAATGAAGAAGTTGAATTAGAATTTGGACAAAGGAAGGTAAACACAGAAGATGGAGGAATAACATATGAAATATGTATAAAGATGAACTCAGAAATAAAAATAGAAACGGATATGTATAATAAAATATTAAAATGCATAGATGATAATTTTATTAAAATAAAAATAACACCTGAATATATTCGTTTTCAACATAATTATTTATACACCTGGGGTTACGAACTTAATGATCTAGTGTATGTGTTTAACAACAAAAGTGCGTTAGACAATTATCAGTATGATAATGCGGTATATGACATCGTCAAAGTAGCAGACAGATGGTATTATGGAACAACCAATGCATACGGGCTGGCATATTAAAGAAGTACATTTTAATTAGAACTATTTCATTACACAGTTTTCTCTATAGTATTGATTTCAAAAAATATGCAGAGAAAACTGTGTGGGAAATATGAATGTAGGATTATGCCTATTGCAATAAATACAAGGGAAAATGAATCACTTAAAGAAGGAAGGTAAAACTATGAATCAAAGGAAGAAATGCTTATGCATAATTTCATTATTATTAATGGGATTACTTTTTGATATTCACATAGAAGCAACCAAAGTAAAGGCAGAAAACATGACACAACAGGTTTCTGCTCCTAAAGGATTTCAGGGAGCATCCACTAATGGAAAGATAAAGCTTAAGTGGAAAAAGAACAGTGATGCAAGTGGCTACATACTATATAGAAATGAAAAAAAGCTAAAGACATTAAAGTCAAAAAACACATCATATGTGGACAAAAAAGTAAAAATCAACAAAAAATATAAATATCAGATAC
>ERZ826764.1416-NODE-1416-length-28245-cov-16.317559_pt1 | contig 28245 bp, 24 predicted proteins | sample MGYA00519870_ERZ826764 | MGnify/ENA primary metagenome ERZ826764 (study PRJEB31778, sample SAMEA3449239) | human gut metagenome | biome: human gut; feature: human-associated habitat; material: faeces | place: United Kingdom | collected 2010/2012 ...
TTCTTTGGGGCTCCACCCCGTTTCTTTGGGCAAGACCAAAGAAATGGGGTGGAAACAGCAGCACAAGGCAAAACCAACCGCCAGCAAAACGGCGAGTTCCTCCAAACCCAAAACCCAGGGCCGGGGTGGAACCCCGCCCCTACAGAAGACCTAGTCGAACGGCAAGCGGCAAAGACGCCGCCCTTTCGGGCGGCGTCTTTCTATGCTCTATTTCTTGTCGTCTTCGACCTCGTCCTCTCTCACCCAGCTCTCCTCTATGCGCTTCTGTCTGCGCTTCAAGGCGCGGCGCTGGCTCTCTCGCAGGCGGTCGGAGAAGTGATTTACCACGGCCGGCCCCGCTTCCCAGCGCAGGTGCAGCCAAAGGCGGCGCAGCAGGCGCACGGCCAGCCATACGGCACAGACGACGGGCATCAGGCCCAGCAGAACTATAGCAACAAGCAGCGCGGCAAGGTTGTCCTCCGTCAGGCGCGCAGCGTTCTCCCAGTAAGGCAGGGCTACGCCCGCAGTCTGCATCGAACGCGTTCCGAAGTCGGCAATGACCTTTATGGTGTTAGACAGGCTGAACCTGCCCGTGTTCTGAACCGTCTCGGCGTCCTGGAACGCCTCCCTGAGCAGGCCCGCCGTGAAGCCCGTTATGGGCTCCGCACAGACGAGCTCATAGCAGTCTATGCCGCCCTCGCCGCCGTTCAGCTCCAGCAGCGCGTCAAAGTGGAGGAACACCTCGCCTGTGGCGTCATAGGACTTCTGGCTCGCCTTGTCGCTCTCTATCGCGACGACGCCGGCCACGACAAAAGGCTTGTCGCCTATCGTCACCGTCATGCCGGCAAGCTCATAGCTGCCGAATATCTGCCATGCCAGCTTTTCATCCAGCAGCACCTGATCGTGCATGAGGCTGTCCTCGTTTATGTAGCTTCCGGAGCGCAGGGTCAGGGGATGGAAGCTGAACCATTCCCCGCCCACACCGGTCGCCCGAACCTCGGCGCGGCCCTTGTTGCCGGTGACGGTCAGCTTGCCAGAGCCGCTGTAGGCGTCTATCCACAGCGGAGGCTCGTCCTCCTTCGCCTCCAGCGAGACATCCAGCAGCTTGGAGTCCATCTTCGAGCGGAAGCTGTATATGTCCGTCAGGCTCTTTTCAGCGCCCACGGGGAAGAATGTGCTGGCCTGGGCGTATCTCTGCTCTCCCTCGCCCTGATAGCGCTCCGCCGCCTGCTGGGCCAGCAGCCTGCCCGCCGTGTCGGAATACACGAAGCCCAGCACGCAGCAGGCTATGAGCAACGCTGCGCACACGCACAGCAGGACTATCTTCCCCCGGCTGAGCGTCGGCCGCTTCAGGCGCAGAGAGACCTTGGGCCGGGGCAGGGCTATTTTCCTTTGCTTCAGTCCGCTTATCTTCATCCCTTATCAGTCTGGCAGACGCACCAGCATCCCGTCCTCAACGGGCTTGGTGGCCGTGGTCAGCACCATGTCATAGGCGGACAGGCCGCCGGAGACGGCGGTGTTCACGTCGTCCTTCGCAAGCTCCGTAACGTCCACGCGGGTGGCCACGAAACGGTTGCCCAGCGGGCTGCTCTTCGCTACTATGACCAGCACGAAGCTGCCGTTCGAGTCGGAGCGCAGGGCGCTGTTGGGGACTATCGTATCGTAGTTCTGGCTGCGCTGGCCTATGGAGACCGAGACCTGCGTGCCGCTCGTGATGTCGCTGCCCGTCACGTCGAAGACGAGCTGCTTGCCGCCGCTCTGCCCGGCGGACGTGTTGTTGCGGATGCCCACCAGCTTGCCGGACAGGCCCGAGCTGCCCCAGTAGCCGGTGCTTATCTCAGCCGTGTCGCCTATGGTCACCTTCTGGGCCTGCTCGTTAGTCACGTTCATGGAGACGGTATAGCCGCGGTCCGGGACCTCGATGGTCATGACGGCGGTGGCGGGGTCGGTGTTGTTGCCGGCGGTGACGTTTATCTCCTTCACGACGCCGTTCACCTCGGAGACTATCTGGCCGCCCGTCACGTTGCCCTCGGCGTCCTTCTCTCCGCCGCTCAGCTTTTCCAGCTTGGCCTCAAGCTCGGCTATCTCGTTGGCCATTTTGCTCAGCTCAAGGTTGTCGAGCTTGGAGGTCTTGAGCAGCGTCTGCAGCGCGTTCTCGCAGCTTACGACGTTGTCCTTGGCGGTGTCGTAGGCTGTCTTCTTGTCGCTGAGCTCCTTGTACTCGGCCTCGAGGGCGTCCATCTCGCGCTTGGCTTCGGTGACCTGCTTGTTCAGGGCCTCGTTCTGAGGCTGCATGGACTCAACGGCTTTGTTATAGGCGTCCTGCGCCTTGGTCAAGGCGTCCCGTGCCTCCCTGATGGCGTTGTAGCCCTTCGCAATTTCCGCCAGCGCCTGGCTTGGCAGGTTCGTTATGTAGCTCGCGTTCCCATCGAAGATGTAAAATTCAAGCCCAAGCGCTTTGCGCTCCGCAAACGTGCTGTCGGCATATGTCTCGAAGTAATCGTTCAAGCTGCCGGTGGAGGCGGCGAACACGTCCGCGATGGCCTCGGCGCACGCCTGCTTGTCCTTGTAAAGCTGGCGAGCAGCCTCGCTGGCAAGAATGTCTTCAATGTAGTACTTCTCATTCTTGTATCGGATGCAGTTCGAGTCATACTCAAGCTGCGCGGCGTTGACGGCGTCGCTGAGCTCCTTGAGCGTGTCGCCCTTGCCGCCCTCGACGTAGCCGCCGGCGTCCTCCAGCTCGTAGGTGAGCTGCTGATAGTACTCCTTCGCGGTCTCGTAGCGCACCTTGGCGAGCTCTATATCCTCGGCGGTGATGTTCACGGCGATGGCGTCCCGGGCGGCGATGGCCTCCTGCAGCTTCTCCTGCGCGCGCGTGACCTCGCTGCCGCCGCCGCTCATGTTGATGAGCTTCTGCTGATAGCTGTACTTCGCGGTCTCCAGCTGGGTCTTGAGCTCGTCCGTCTCTGTCCCCTCTCCGGCGGCCAGGATGAGCAGCACGTCGCCCACCTTGACCTCCTGCTCCTTCGTCACGAGCACGGACTGCACCTTACGCGAGGTCGTGGTCTTGACCTCATAGACCTCCTTGGCCGTGATGGTGCCCGTGCCGCGTATCTGCGTCGTTATGGAGCCGGACTGCACATACTGCACCGCGGCCTCGGGCAGGGAGGCGTTCATGATGGTGTTGGAGAAAAAAGTCAGAACGAGCATGACCGCCAAAAATATAATGGCGACGTTCTTGACCCAGCCCCTGTTTTTGACCCTCTGCTCAGTCATCTTGCGTTTTCCTCCGTCTTTCGTGTAGCGTTGTGCGGCTCAGCCCTTGACCGAGCCCTGGGTTGCGATGCCCTCGACCAGGTATTCCTCGCCGTGGAGGAACAGCAGCAGCGTCGGCACCATATATATCGTGGCTATGGCGAAAGCCAAACCGACCTCGCCCGTGTTTATCGTGGACAGGTACACCGAAAGCGGCTGCTTCTCCGCGTCCGGCAGCAGGACGATGGGCTGCTCGACCATGTTCCAGTAGTCGATAAACACGAGTATGGCTATGGAATACAGCGCCGCGCGGCACTGGGGCATGCAGACCTTGGAGAACACCTGCCACTCGCCGGCGCCGTCTATCTTCGCAGCCTCTATGAGCGCGTACGGTATCCTGCGCATGAATTTCGTCAGCAGGAACACCGAAAACGGCGCAAAAGCGCCCGGCAGGATGATGGCCCATCGCGTATTGAGGATGTGCAGCCACTGGGAGACCAGGTAGTTCGGCACCAGAGTTACCTGATATGGCATCAGCATGAGGATGACGTAGAAGAAGAATATCGCCGCCCTCACCTTGCCGCGCCAGCGGGTGAAGCCGTATGCCGCTATCGAGGCTATGGCGACCTGGAACACCACGATGGGTACGACCAGGATGACCGAGTTCCAGAACTTCAGCAGGTAGTCCGGGCTCTTCAGGAGCACGGTTATGTACTGGCTCAGCGAGACCTTGTCCGGGATGAACTTGAGGTTCACCTTCTCGGAGACATAGGTCTTGCCCGAGGACGTCGCGTTCTGGAAGATGACGCCGTAGTTCGCGCTTATCTCAGACTGAGTCATGAAGGAGTTTGAGATGGTCAGCAGCGTCGGCAGCAGGAATACGACCGCCAGCGCGGCGCAGATGACGAAAATAACGGCGCGGGAGAAATATTTCTTTTTTTTCATCCCTCCACGTCCTTTCCGAACCAGTCCTCCACCTTGAACAGGACGGCGATGATGACGACCATGGCTATGGCCATGACCACCGCGGCGGCGGACATCTTCTGGAAGTCGAGGGATTGGAAGGTGTTGTTCATAAAGTGCTGGAGCATATACAGGCTGCTGACCGGGTAGCCGCCCGTCATGAGGTAGACCTCGCGGAAGACCTTGAAGGAGCTTATGAGCGAGAGGATCATGACAAAGAGCACCGTCGGTGAAAGATAGCGCAGCTTGATGGCAAAAAACTTGTACGCCTCGGAGGCGCCTTCGACGTCCGCGACCTCAAGCAGCTCCTTCGGGATGTTCGCAATGGCCGACATGAAAAGGATCATGTTGTAGCCCAGGCTCTTCCACAGGAAAAGGGTGAGTATGACTATCTGCCCGTAGTCGGACTTTATCCAGTCTATCTTGGCCATGCCGAAGAGGGCGGTGAATTCGTTTATGACGCCGTTGTTGCTGAAGAGCACCTGCCAGATGAGCACGACGGAAGCCACGGGGACCATCATCGGGCTCAGGAAAAAGGTGCGGAACTGGCTCTTGAGCGGTATGCGCGCCTCAAGCAGCATCGCCAGGCCCAGCGCCAGCACGGTGGCAAGCGGCACGGCCAGGGCGGAAAATGTCGCTGTGTTCTTCGCCGCGTCCCGGAAGGCCGAGTTTTTGAACAGGGCGATGAAGTTGTCCAGGAACACGAACTCGGGGTTTATCGAATTCTTGATGACGGAATAGTACACGACAACGCAGAAAGGAAGGACGAAGAAGATGAGGACGCCGAGCACGCTCGGGCCTATGAAGCAGAGGCTGTGCGCCAGGTCTTTCAGCTTTCTGTTCCTGCGGTCTCTGGTGAGACGCTCGCGCCCGCGTGCCAAGGCCTTCATCCTTCTTCATCCCTCCCTGTTGTCCTTTGGATGCCGTCTTTCTGTATTATACTACTTAGGACAGCAAAGCTCAACCATAAATATCACAATTTGTGCTGGATATTTCGACAAATTATACCCTATCTTGTGCCAATTGCCTCTCAGCTCTGCTCGCTGACGTAGATGGAAACACGGTTCTGGATGGTGGCTGCCACATCCTGGGCGCTCTTTTCGCCGTTGAAGTAATAGGCGGCCTCCTCGTTGATGATGCTGGTTATCTGGTCGCTGCTGTAGCCGACAGCGATGACGGTGTTGTCCACGACGGCCTTGATGGCGTCGGCGTCCTCCTGGGTGAAGGTGCGCTTGGTCTCATTGCCCTCGTTGTCGTAGTAGTAGGACTCCTGGCCTATCTGGGCCTCGAACTGCGCCTCATAGGCAGCCTTGTTGGTGCACATGCCGGAGTAGCTGTTCTCCTTCTGGTAGTCCTCGTCGAGGCAGTAGCGGATGAAGCTCCAGGCCGCGTCCTTGTCCTTGCAGGCGGAGGAGATGGCGAGGCCTGTGTTCATGCTGAACACGGCGCCGCTGCCCTCCACGCCGGGGTAGCCCTTGAGCACCATGTCGTCGCCAAAGGCGGAGCAGTAGTAGCTGTAGTTGTAGAGGCTCGACAGGTACATGCTGATGAGCAGCTGTTTGCCGGCCTGGACACGATAGACGTCGTCGGACTCGGCGGTCCACTCATAGTGCTCCCAGTCGAAGGTCTGGGGGAAGCTGTTGGCAAACTCAAGCAGGTCTATGAACTCCTCGGAGTTGAAGCTGCACTGGCCGGTGCTCCAGTCCACGAAGTTGCTGAGGTTCAGGCTGCACACGTCGCTGAACACGCTGTCCCGCGTCGTGCCGACGCTGAAGACCTCGCAGCCCTCAGGCATCTTCTCAAGCGCGGCGTAGATGTCGTCATAATCCCAGCCGGGCTCGGAGCCGATGATGGAGGCCGGGCCGGCGAGGGTGCGCACGGTGAAGGAGCTGGTTATCTGATAGAGCTTGCCGTCCTCGCTGATGGCGTTGAAGAAGGGCTCCACGACGCCCGCACGGCCGCCGAGCTCCTCATCCGCCTCTATGTAGGGCCACAGGTCCTCGAAAAGGCCCTTGTTCCCGAAGACGTCCATAGGCAGGGAGCTCGTCACCAGAATATCAGGCACGGCGCCGGAGCCTATCTCCGTTATGAGCTTCGTGAGGCCGGCGGAGTAGTCGTCGTCGGTGTTGAACTCGGAATAGTCGCGCACCTCGATGCGGTAATCGCTGCTCTTGCGGTTGAAGTCGAGTATCTGGCTCTTGACGCGGTAGTCGAGGTATACGCAGGCGAGGGTGAGGGTGGTCTTCTGCGGCACCTGGTCATAGGGGGTCTTCTTGAGGGTGATGAAATAGGTGATTGTGCCGTCGCCGCTGGAGGAGTACTCGCTGCTCAGGCAGACGATGTCGCCGTTTTCGGTCAGGCAGGCGGAGCTTATGTTGTTGCTGTCAACGTCGCTGTTTATCCAGGTGACGAGCTGCTCCTCGGTGTCGGTGGCGAGGGTGTAGCCGTAGAAGCTCTCGCCCTTGTTGTAGCAGAAGTCATAGCTGCCGCCGGCGACCCTGGCGCCGTAGGCCTCGCTGGGCAGCTCGGCTATGGGCTCGTCAAGGCGGAGCGTGGAGACGTTCACGGGGCGCAGGCTGAGGGCGGTGTACTCGGAGTTGTAGGACAGGGCGCAGACGCTGCCGTCAGCCGCGGTGACGATGTTCGAGACGCCGGTGGACTCGTTCGAGAGGTCGATCTCGCCCAGCTTGCTGCCGTCGGCGCCGATGACCATTATGGCGCCGTTCACCATCATGTAGATGTTGCCGTCCCCGTCCACGGTGAAGTTGGAGACGTAGAAATACTCGTTCTCCTCCGCAAACATGGCGGACAGGTCGATCTTCTCGCCCTCAGCGCCGGAGGCGTCGAAGGTGCGCAGGTAGTAGGTCTCGACGTAGGTGTACTCCACGTTGCCGCCGGGCATGGGCTCGATAGCGGGTACGTCCACGGCGGCCAGGGCGTCGGCCGCTGCGGCGGTCTCGCCCTCGCCGGAGCTCTCAGAGCCGTCCCCTTCCGCCGCAGCGTCGCCGCCGGAGGCGATGGAATAGCTGACGTTCTCTACAAGGGCGAAGCCGCCGCCGGGCAGCGCGCACATGCCGGTGACCCAGCTGCCGCCGTACTCGGCGTTCTCGGGCGTCTCTATGGCGCTGTAGCCCTCAAAGGGCTTGAGGTCCGTGCCGTCCAGCGCAATGCTGTATATGGCGGGGACCCAGCTGTCATAGGTGTACTCCTCCATGACGGGCTCGCCGTTCTCGTCGAGGATGGGGTTGCCGTTGTCGTCATAGGTCGGTATCTGCTCCACGATGGGGTCGCCTTTCACGTTGGTGAGGAAGTATATGCGCCCGTTGGAGAGCACGGAGTTGCTCACGCCGCTGAAGTCGCGGCTGAGCTCCGTGTAGTTGGCGACATAGGCGTATTCCGGGGTCGGGGTATTGGTCGTACCGCCTCCGCCGCAGGCAGAGAGCAGGCCCAGCGCCATGACCAGCGCCAGGACGATGCAGAGAGTCTTTTTCAGCTTCATCATGTTGTCCTCCAAAAAATATATTCAGCAAAGGTTTTCCGCACTCAGTTCAGGCCGCCGAGGTAGTCTGCGGCACGGCTCTGGAGCAGCTGGGCGGCGCCTTCGGCGTCTATCGCGCCGCTGTAGCAGAGCTCCAGCGGCTCTTCGGCCAGCCTGGCCAGCTCCCAGCTGTCCGTTATATATCCGCGCGTACAGCCGTCTGTCTCCTCCAGCAGCTCCCGCAGGAGCTGCGCGGCGTCGGCGTTCCGGCCTTCCGCCGCCTTCAGCCGCTCCTCAAGCGCGGCGCGGTTCACGGGCAGGCTGCTCATGTCCCCATAACTGTCCTCGGAGACCAGCAGGCTCAGGAAGTCCCAAGCCCCGGACTTGTCGGGGCAGGCCTCGGAAACGGCCCAGCCGCCGCAGCTGAGGTACCAGGCCCGGTCGCCCGTGCCGGGCAGGCCCTGGAGGGCCAGCTCATCCCCGAACTCGTCCACAAGGCCGACGAGGCTTGTTGCGTCGTAGGCCTTTATCATGTAGAAGCGCTGCCGGGGCTCTCCCCAGCCGCCGAAGGCATCCTCCGCGCTCTTCGGGAAAAGCGACGTGAGCCGCAGCAGCGAGGCGAAACTGCCCCCGTCAAAGCTGCACTCACCCTTCTCCCAGTCCACGAAGCTGTTCAGCCCGCCGAAATAGCTCAAAAGCTCCCCGCGCGTCGCGTCCGGGCCGAAGGCCGCGCTGCCGCCGCGCGAATTCGAGACGGCCTCATAGAGGCTCTCGAAGTCGAGCTCCCGGCCCTCGCCGAGGTCGGACTTCGAGCCCGCGAGGGCGCAGAGCGTCATGCTCACGGGCAGCTCGTAGAGCCCGCCCGAGTTCTCCGAGAGCGCCTCAAGGAAGGGCGTGTAGAGCTCGCCCCGCGCCCCGGCGGCGTCGATGAGCGGCCAGAGATCCGCGAGCAGGCCGCGGGCGGCCAGCTCCTCCGTGGGCAGGTTCCACGTGGAGAGGATGTCCGGGACCTGTCCGGCGCAGACGTCCTCCAGCAGCTCGGCATAGGCCAAGGTGTGGCTGGCCTCTGCCTCGTCGGCGCGCAGGTAATCATGCGGCACTATGCGGCAGGTCTGGCTCGTGCGGTTAAACTCCGCCGCGGCCTCAAGCAGTGTGGGGCTGCTGTCAAGGTCCAGGCCAACGAGCGTCAGGCGTGTGCGCGTGTCTTTTTCAAGCTGAGCGGGGTCGGCTATGTAGAGGCAGCCCGTGCGCTCGTAGCCGTCTGTCCGCAGGACTACGACGCGCCCGTCTACGAGAGTGCCCTCCCCGCCGTAGCCGTCCAGGCCTATGCCCAGCTCCACCAGGGGGAAGTCCCGGCCGGCGGACTCGGCGAGGTCCACGGGCGTGAACTCGAAGGTGTCCAGGTCCACGTCATAATACTCGCCGTCAATGGAGTAGAAGGCGAGGCGCAGGCCGTCCTCCGTGAGCTCGGCGCTCCTTATGGCGCCAAGGCTCTCGGGTATGTCCTCGCGGCGAGAGATCTCAAACTCAGGCGAGAGCTCGACTATGCCCGTCTCGTCCGAGACGATGTAGAGCCGCCCGTCCTCAGTGGCGAGGGCAGTGGGGACGTTCACGAAGTACTCCCCCTCGTCCAGCAGGCTGGAGGCGTAGAAGCAATGCAGCGCCCTGCCGGAGCCGTCGAGCAGGACGTAGGCCCGCTCCTGGCCCTCCGGCCCGCTGAGGCTCAGCTGAGCGATGACGCCGCCCTCGACGGCCATGAGGCGCTGGACGGAGCAGTCGCTCGGCTTTGTGCCGTCGGGAAGGGAGACGTAGGGCATGGCCGCTCCAGTAATGCTGCCGCTGCCGGCGTCGTAGCACCAGAGCTTGCACTCCCTCTTCACGTTGCCGGTGGTGAACCAGCAGCTCTCGCCCTGGCAGGCGAGATAGTTTATGCCCTCGAACCGGCTCAGATCCACGATCTCCGGGCCGTAGTCCACGGGCTCCGTGACCTCAGCGGGCAGGCTCTCGGGCGTGCCCACGGGCTCTGTCACCCCCTGCGAGGCCGAGGGCGAGGCCCCGGGGCTCGCGGCGGCTGGCGTTTCGGAGCCAGCAGGCCCATCCGTACCCGCAGGCGCGGGCGCGCCGCAGGCGGCCAGCAGGCTCAGCGCGAGGCAAACGGCGAGGATGCGCGAATATTTTTTCATCTTTGGCCCCTCCCTTTTTCTATCTGCGCTCGTTAATATATATGGACACCCTGTCCTGTATGACTGCGGCGCACTGCTCCGCAGTGCAGTCACCTGCGAAGAAGCGTCCCGCCTCCTCGTTCACGATGCCCAGCAGCTCCTCGTCCTGCGCGCCGCAGAGGCCCTTTGCGCCGTCTATGGCCGCGAGCAGCAGCTGCGCGTCCTCGCGCGTGAAGCTCTCTCCGCCCACGCTGTCGGGGGCATAGCTCTGCGTCCCCTGTCCGGGTATGAGGTAGTGCTGCTCGCTCCAGCCCTCGCCGAGGCTCCTGGCCTCCAGCAGGGCCTCAAGGACTGCGCGGTTCGAGGGCAGGCAGAGACCGGAGCGCGCGCCAGCCTGGTATTCCTCGGTCAGCAGCGTCCTCACGAAGCTCCAGGCGGCCTCCGGCGCCTTGCAGGAGGCGCTTATAGCCAGGCCCGGTTCCTTCACGAAAGCCGCGCTCCCGTCCCCGCCGAGGACGCCGGCCAGACAGATCTCCCCGCCCATGGCGGCCTTGTTGCCGACGTAGTCCAGCAGCTGCCTGTCAAAGCTCGTGCTGGCTATGAGCTGCGCGCCCGCCTCCATTATGCCGTGGGGAGCGGCGCTTTTTTCCTGCGCAGCCTCGCGCGGGAAGCCGCCGCAGAACTTCAGCAGGGAGATGAACTCCTGCGTGGTAAAGCGGCAGACGCCGCTGCCCGCGTCCGCATAGCGCTCCAGGTTCGCCATGCAGAGCTCCCGGAAGAGCGAAGCGGCCGTGACCTCCGGCCCGAGCAGCGTGCAGCCCTCGGGCAGGCCCTCCGCCAGCTCCCGCAGGGTGGCAAGGTCCAGAGAGCGGCCCGAGAGCTCCGCCGGGGCCATGCAGCAGCGCAGGCAGAAGCCCTCCGACACCTCATAGAGCGCGCCGTCCCGGCGCAGGGCGTCGAAATATGGCGTCACCAGGGCGTCAAAGCCGCCCAGGGCGGCGTCGCCCTCTATGTACGGCGCGAGGTCGCGCAGCAGGCCCTTGTCCGCCAGGCTGTCGGCGGGCAGGCTGTCCGTGCAGAGGATGTCTGGCAGTTTCCCGGCTGCCAGCTCTGCGAGAAAAGCCTCCTCGCCCTCCCCGGCGTAGTCGCGCAGCTCGATAACGCTTCCCCCGTCCCGGCGGTTGAAGTCCAGGACCGCGCGGCGTATGCCGTAATCTATGTCGAGGCCCGCGAGCGTCAGGCGCGTCTTTACCGGGGCCTGGGAGGCCGCGGTCTTTTCGAGGCGCACGAGCCAGGTGCCGTCGCTCTCCCAGGCGAGGCAGAGGATGTCCCCGCCCTCCTCCTGGAAGACGGCGGCAAGCATGTCGCCGTCAAGGCCCGCGTCGGAGAAATACAGCAGCTCCTCCGGCTCCTCTTCCCCAGGCGCGAGGCCCAGCAGGCACTCCCCGTCTGACCAGAGCAGGGCGTGCTCCGTCCCGGGGTAAGGCTCCTGCGCCGAGGCGGGCAGGAGAAGCTCCTCCTTCCCGGCTGCTGCGCCAACGGGGTCTATGGGCAGCAGCGAGACGCCCTCCTGCGTGTTCAGCAGGGCGCAGACCTTTTCACCCAGGCGCACAAGGCCGGAGAAGCCGCCCTCCCCCGCGGAGCGGCTGACAAAGCCGCCGCCCCTGTCCAGGACGAGCACGCCGCCCCCGGAGGTCAGAAGGTATATATAGCCCGCAGCGTCCGCGGCACAGGCCTCCACGCCCTCCCCGCCCAGGAACTCCGTTATATCCTTCACGGCGCGGCTCTCGCCCGCCGCGTCGAAAATATGCAGTATATGCTCTGCGCTCTCAAAGCCGGCAGCGAGGTCCGAGGATGTGGCCCCGGACGTCTCCTCCATCGGCTCCGGCATGGAGAAAAAGGCCCTCTCCACGGCGGCAAATCCCCCGTCAGGCAGGGCGCACATGCAGCTTATTCCGCCCGAGACGGAGGCGCCCTCCGGCGTGGGCGCGGCCTCGAAGCTCGCTAGATCCGAAACCTCTCCGCCCAGGGCGGGCGCAGAGCGCAGAATGGGCCTGGTCACGGCGCCCCCGGTCTCCTGTCCGGAGGCCAGCGTCTCGACGCCGTCAAAATACAGCCGCTCCCCCGCCAGGGCGAAGCAGCCGGCCCAGCCTGCGAGCCTCGTGAACTCGGGGACATAGACCCAATCCGTCTCCCCGGTCTCGGGCGCGGCAGTCTCTTCCACCTCCGGCTCAGGCTGAGCCGAGCAGGCAGAGAGCAGTATCAAAATCGCAAAAGCAGCGGACAGAAGGCGCGCACAGCGGCGGTCCCCGGCCATTTTCAGCACCCCCGGCTCCGTTTTCCGTATCGTTGACCTTAATACGGACAGGATATCATCCGGCCCCAACCCTGTCAATCTCAGTTTAAGACGCCGCGCAAGGCAAAAGGTTCCTGTGTTTTCAGCGTTCGAGCTGGAATAAATGTCGGCCGCGTGGTATAATGTATGTGTCCCTAAGCGCACATAATAAAGACGCAGCCGGAGGCAAAAAAGTCTGCGGCTGCGCTGAAAAAATCTTCTGAAAGGAAGGATGGCTATGGCTTGGGAAGACAAACGTGGCGAAAACCCTCAGGAGAGGGAAAAAAGACCCGGTACGGACACGGGACCCTTCACCCCCGACGGGGAATACGATTCTCTCGACGCCTGGGCCGACGAGGACGAGCGCTGAGCTCATAAAAAGCCGTCATATTCCCCTCCCGGCGCGCATATGCTGTATGTATGCCGCCTTGTGGAGGTGAGGAAGATGCAGACGGATATAGACGACCTCATATTCGCTGACGCCGACGCCGAGCCCAGCGAAAAATGAAAACCGCCCCAGCCGGGTAATCCGGTCGGGGCGGTTTTTTGCCTTTACAGGCGCCAGATGTTCTTTTCGTACTCGCGCACGGCGCGGTCCGCGGCGAAGATGCCGCTCTCCGCGATGTTCACAAGGCCCATGCGGGCAAAGCCGTTCTTGTCCCTGACGGCCTCGTACAGCCGGTCATGGCAGGCGACATAGGAGGCGAAGTCGGCCAGCAGCATATACTGGTCCCCGCCGTAGAGCAGGCTCGACACGAGGTCGGCGTAGCTCTTGCCGTCGGCCAGGCCGGAGTTGAAGCGCTGGAGCACCCTCCTGAGCCTCGGGTCGCTCTCCGCGACGTGGTTCGGATTGTAGCCGCGGCGCTTCATTTCCTCGACCTCGTTGGCGCGCAGGCCGAAGAGGAACATGTTCTCGTCGCCCAGGCGCTCATACATCTCGACGTTCGCGCCGTCGAGCGTGCCGATGGTCACAGCGCCGTTCATCATGAGCTTCATGTTGCCGGTGCCGGAGGCCTCCTTGCCCGCCGTGGATATCTGCTCGGAGACCTGCGCCGCGGGCATGAGCTTCTCCGCCACGGAGACGCGGTAGTTCTCCAGGAAGAAGACCTGGAGCCGGCCCTTGCAGACGGGGTCGGCGTTTATGTCCGCCGAGAGGGAGCAGATGAGCTCGATTATCCGCTTCGCGGTCTTGTAGCTCGCGGCGGCCTTCGCGCCGAAGACGAAGGCGCGGGGGACAAAGTCCATGTCCGGGTCGTCGTGCAGACGGTCCTGCAGGTGCGCGATGAGCATGGCGCACAGCAGCTGGCGCTTGTACTCGTGCAGGCGCTTGACCTGGACGTCCAGCACGGCGTCGGTGTTGAGCTCAAAGCCCTGGGACTTCTTCATAAAGTCCGCCAGTGCGGCCTTGTTGAAGCCCTTTATCTCCTGCAGGCGCATGAGCACCTCGGAGTCGTTCTCGAACCGGCGCAGCTTTGCAAGCTCCTCCGGCTTCTTGAGGTAGTCCGGGCCGATGAGCTCGCGCACCAGGGCGTCGAGCTTCGGGTTTATCTGCGAGAGCCAGCGGCGGTGGTCTATGCCGTTCGTCACATAGGTGAACTTCTCCGGCTCAAAGGAATAGATGTCCGCGAAGAGGCTGTTTTTGAGGATGTCCCCGTGCAGGCCGGAGACGCCGTTTATCATATAGCAGCCGGCCAGGCACATGTTCGCCATGTGGACCTTGCCGCCCTCGATTATGGCGTTGCGCGCGATGCGCCCGCCGTCGCCGCCGAACTTCTCGTTCAAAACGGCGCGCCAGCGGCGGTTTATCTCGCTTATTATCTCGAACGCGCGCGGCAGCAGGCCCTGCACCAGGCCCTGCGGCCAGGTCTCAAGCGCCTCGGACATTATGGTGTGGTTCGTATAGGCCACGCAGCTAGAAACGACCTTCCAGGCCTCGTCCCAGCCCAGGCCGTCCTCATCCATGAAGATGCGCATGAGCTCGGGTATCATGAGCGTGGGATGGGTGTCGTTTATGTGGATGACATGGTGCTCCGCGAAGGAGCGCACGTCGCCCCACTGCTTGCGGTGCTGCTTCACGATGGTCTGCGCCGTGGCGGAGACGAAGAAGTACTGCTGCTTCAGGCGCAGGGTCTTGCCCTCCATGTGGTCGTCCGCCGGGTAGAGGACCTTGGTGATGACCTCGGCCATCGTGCGCTGCTCAAGGCTCTTGACATATGCGCCCTCGGAGAACTGGTACATGTCCAGCGAGTTCGGGCTGTGCGCCTCCCAGAGGCGCAGGGTGTTCACCTTGCCGCCGCCGTAGCCGGCTATGAGCATGTCGCGCGGCACGGCCAGGACGCTGGTGTAGTCCCTGAGCTCCGCGTGGCAGTTGCCGAAATAGTCCCAGTTTTCCTCCACGCGGCCGCCGAAGCGGACCTCCACCGTGTCCTCATAGCGCGGGACGAGCCAGCTCTCGGCGGAGCTCTTCCAGTTGTCCGCCGTCTCGGTCTGGCGGCCGTCCTCTATCTTCTGCTTGAAAATGCCGAGCTCGTAGCAGATGGAGTAGCCCGTCGCGGCGATGCCCTCGGTGGCCATGCTGTCCATATAGCAGGCGGCCAGGCGGCCCAGGCCGCCGTTGCCGAGGCCGGCGTCCGGCTCAGTCTCGAAGATGTCGGAGGCGTTGCGGCCCATGTCCTCCAGGGCGCCCGTCAGCGCCTCGGCCACGCCGAGGTTATAGGCGTTCTTCATGAGGCTCCTGCCCATGAGGAACTCCATGGAGAGGTAGTGGACCTCCTTTTCCGGCTGCTCGCGCTTCTCAAAAGCCAGCAGGCGGCTCATTATCTCGCGTATGACCATGGCCGAGGCCTGGAAGACCTGTTCGTCGGTGGCCTCCTCGCCCGTCACGGCAAAGTGTGCGCAGAGCTTATCTTCAAGCGCGCCGCGCATCTCGTCTCTGGAAATCTGTCCTGTCGTCATAGAAACTCCTGTCCGTTAACTTAGATTTTGCTCCCCTTGGGAACCACCAGGGGCAGCTTGGGGCTGCCTGCCAGCGTCACGCCGCCGTCTACGCTCACATCCTTGTCGCAGATGATGTAGTCCAGCTTCGCGCCGGGGCCTATCACGCTGTCCTGCATGATGATGCAGTTTTTCAGCACCGCGCCCTGCTCTATGCGCACGCCGCGGAAGATGACGCAGTTTTCGACCTCGCCCTCGATAAAGCAGCCGTCCGCCACCAGGCAGTTCGTGACCTTCGCCCCGTCTCCGTAGTAGGTGGAGACGTCCGCGCGGCCCTTTGTGTGGACCGGCCTGTCCTCGGGGAAGAGCTCGCCGCGGTTCTTTGCGTTCAGCATATCCATGCTGGCCTCATAATAACCCATCACGTCCGCGATGTTCACAGCGTAGCCCTCGTGCATATAGACGTTGATGCTGCCGCCGGCCTCCATGAGTCCGCCCAGGCCGTCGCGGTGGAAGCGGCGGTTCATCGCGCTGTCGCAGCGCTCCAGGAGGTCCAGCAGCACGTCGCGGGACATGATGTAGGCCTCCAGAGCCGCGTGCCCCGGGCCGGGGCCGCTGCGGCGGAAGAGCAGCTGGGTCACGCGGCCGTTCTCATCCGTCACGAAGCGGTGGTGCGTCTCCTTCGGCGTGCCTGGGGTGCAGACCGCCGTCACGTCCGCGCCGGACTTCACGTGCGCGCGCATGAGCGCGCCGAGGTCGAGGTTCACGGCAAGGCTGCCGTGGACAAGGTAGATGTAGTTCTGCTTTATATCGCGGATGTAGCCCTCCACGGCGAGCAGCGCGTCTATGACGCTGACATACCCGCCCATGCCGCTCTGGCGGCCGAAGGGCGGCAGAAGGCGCAGGCCGCCGCGCTTGCGGCTCATGTCCCACTCCTTGCCGCTGCCGATGTGGTCCAGCAGCGACTGGTAGTCCTGCTGCATGATGACGCCGACGTCGTGCACGCCCGCGTTCTGCAGCGAGGAGAGCGCAAAGTCTATGAGCCTGTACCGCCCCGCAAATGGCAGGGACGCCGAGGTGCGGCACATTACCAGCTCGTTGAGCCCGACCGCGGAGCGGTCAGCGAGGATTATTCCGTGCAGATCGACCATCAGTCTCCGCCTCCTTCCCCGGCGGGCACGCTGTCGTAGATCATGGCCCCCGCCTTTATCACCGCTCCGGCGCCTATCTCGACGCCCGGGCCGCAGGTCGCGACGTTCCACTCCTCGGAGCCGTCCGGCTCGGAGCCGACCTTCGCGCCCGCGTGGACCACGGTGTTCTCGCCAATGATGGCGTATTTGACCTCGGCCCCGTCCTCAACGACGGCGCCCGGCATGAGGATGCTGTAAACGACGTTCGCGCCCTTGCCCACGCGCACTGAGCTCGAAAGGACGCTGTTCTCCACTCGGCCCTCTATCTCGCAGCCCTCGGTCACGATGGAATGGACTATCTTAGAGTCCGGCCCCGCATAGTGCGGCGGCTTTATGGGGCTCTTGGAGCGGATAGGCCAGTCCGGGTCGTAGAGGTTTATGAGCGTCGGCGAAAGCATATCCATGTTCGCATCCCAGAGGCTCACGATGGTACCGACGTCACGCCAGTAGCCCGCGAAGCGGTAGGGCCACAGCTTCTGCCCGTCGGCGAGCATCTTCGGGATGATGTTCTTGCCGAAGTCCTTGGAGGAGTTCGGGTCGGCCTCGTCCGCGATGAGGTACTCGCGCAGCTTCTTCCAATTGAAAATGTAGATGCCCATGGAGGCGAGGTCCGATTTCGGCTGCTTGGGCTTCTCCTCGAATTCGTTTATGAAGCCGTCCTCGCCCGTGGAGAGGATGCCGAAACGCGAGGCCTCCTCCATCGAGACCTGGATGACGGCTATGGTGCAGTCCGCGCCGTTTTCCACGTGCTGCCTGAGCATGTCGGAGTAATCCATTTTATAGATGTGGTCTCCGGAGAGGATGAGCACGTTTTCGGGCTCGTAGTTCTCGATGAAGGCGATATTCTGGTAGATAGCGTTGGCCGTGCCGGAGAACCAGGAGCCCTTCTCCCCCGCGCTCTGGTACGGAGGCAGGATAAAAACGCCGCCGTCGGAGCTGTCGAGGTCATAGGCCTGGCCGCTGCCTATGTAGCTGTTGAGCTGAAGCGGCCTGTACTGTGTGAGCACGCCTACCACGTCTATGCCGGAATTCGCGCAGTTGGACAGCGGGAAGTCTATGATGCGGTATTTCCCGCCAAAGGGAACGCTGGGCTTTGCCACGTCCTTCGTGAGCGCGTAGAGCCTCGAACCCTGCCCGCCCGCGAGGAGCATCGCAATGCATTTTCTGTTCACACATTTCCCCCCTGACATTTGGCGCAGCCCGGGTCTGCCCCGGGTGTGCGCGGATATTGCTAGGCTTTGCGGTTATATCTGCTCATGGCCCGCTCCGGGCCTTCGGTCACGTAACATTCCGCGGCTTCCGCCGCGCGCTTTACGGCGTCCGCAAGGAGCTCCGCGTCCTTCCCCTTCGGCACGCCGAGGACCCAATCCGCCGTGTCGTAATCCGGGTGCGGCGGCTCGCCCACGCCCAGGCGCACGCGCGGGAACTGGTCGGTACCCAGGGCGGCGATGACGCTCTTCAGGCCGTTGTGCCCGCCCGCGCTGCCGCCCGTGCGTATGCGCAGGCTGCCCGGCGTCAGGGCCATCTCGTCTGAAAAGACGATTATCCGCTCCGGCGGCACCTTGTAAAACTTCGCCGCCGGGCCTACGGCCTCGCCGGAGAGGTTCATAAGCGTCTGCGGCAGCATCAGCAGGACCTTCTGCCCGCCGAGCTCCGCAGTCGCGGTCAGCGCGCGCCAGCGCGCGCGGTTTATCTTGACGCCGAGCTTCTTCGCAAGGGCCTCGCCCGCCATGAAGCCGGCGTTGTGCCGCGTGCCCGCATACTTCGGGCCGGGGTTTCCCAGGAAGACGAGTATCCAGCTCGCGCCGCCCCTCGCTCCGAACAGCATCTCAGTCGAAGAGCGAGGAGATGGAGACTTCCTCGTAGATGCGCTCTATCGCCTCGGCGAATATGGGCGCGACGGAGAGATAGCGTATCTTGCCGCACTGGGGCTTGTCCTTCGGATAGGGGATGGTGTCGAGGAGGATGAGCTCCTTGATGGGGCTCTTCTCTATCCTCTCAAGGGCGGGGCCGGAGAGCACGCCGTGCGAGGCGCAGGCATATATCTCCTTCGCGCCGCCGATGTCCACGAGGGCGTCCGCCGCGTGGCAGAGGCTGCCCGCGGTATCGACCATGTCGTCGAGCAGGATGACGTTCTTGCCGCGCACGTCGCCTATTATATTCATGACCTCGGAGGAATTTGCCTTCTGGCGGCGCTTGTCAACGATGGCGAGCGGCATATCCAGCTTCTGCGCGAAGGCGCGGGCGCGCGCGACGCTGCCCACGTCCGGCGAGACGACCATGAAGTCCTCGTTGCCGCGGCCGAACTGCTTAAGATAGTAGTTGCCGAGGATGGGCGCTCCGAAGAGGTTATCGACCGGGATATCAAAGAAGCCCTGGATCTGGGCGGCGTGGAGGTCCATGGTGAGGACGCGGTCCGCGCCGGCCTCGGTGATGAGGTTGGCTACGAGCTTGGCGGAGATGGGGTCGCGGCTCTTGGCCTTGCGGTCCTGCCGCGCATAGCCGAAGTACGGGATAACGGCGGTGATGCGCCCGGCGGAGGCGCGCTTCATCGCGTCGATCATGACGAGCAGCTCCATGAGGCTGTCGTTCACGGGCTTGCAGGTGGACTGGACTATAAAGGCATCCGCGCCGCGCACCGGCTCTCTGAGCTCAAGCGAGACTTCCCCGTCAGCAAAGGCGGAGACCTTGCAGTCGCCGAGCTTCTTGCTCAGCCGGTCGCAGATGGCCTGGGCAAGGGGGACGTTGGAGTTGCCGGCGAACACCTTTACCTCTTTACCGTGTGAGATCAATTCAATCTTCCTCTCTCTCTTGCTGGGTCGTGGACCCGCTCCGCTGACATTATACCAAATGCTTCACAAAAATAATAGATGGGAAAAGAAGTTTTTTCTGGCCCGGCCTGAATTTCCCTGAAACGGGCCCGGCGCGCGCCGGGCGTGAGGTTTGCTCGTTCAGCGCCCAAAGCGCAAAAGAGCCCCGCCGGGGCAAACTCCCCGCGGGGCTTTAATATTGCCGGAACACGCCGCGCCTAATCCGGCCTATCGTGCTTTTCGGCGATGCGTTTTACGAAAAAACGCGCGGCGGCATAATAGACCAATATCAGCAGCAGACAGAGCGCGCCCAGGGTAGCGTGCAGGTTCGTGCCGCCGATAAACGGCTCTGAAACCTTCATCGCCACGACGACCGCCGCTAAAACGCCCAGGCTGGAACATTCTATCATCGCAGCCTTGCGGCGAAGAGCGTCGGGCAAGGCCAGACACTTCGGCCTTTTCGCAAAAAGCCTCGCCCCCTTGTCGTCACACACGTTGACAAAGACGTCTATTACGAATATGAGCAGCAGCACCAGGTAGACGTAGTCGAAGAGGTCGAGGCTGCGGTCCGCGCGGGGATAGCCGCCCTCCTTCTCGGTGCTGAATAAATTTTTAATGAACGATGTTATTGTATCCATTCAGTAGGATGAACCTCCACGCCGAAAACATTGTAAAACAGGAGCCTTCCAAAGGTCAAGTTTCCCCAGTCTGATTCTTGCCAACCGCTGGTGAACACCTTTCCGTTTATTCCTATATTGCTCGCGGTTACCGTAGCTTTATATGATTCATAATAAACAGTTCTTCCATCTTTTTCGGATTCTGGCCCAGGCTGAGCTTTGATATAGAGCTCTTCAACATTTGCTGTGACATTGGTGAAATTATCGAACGAACCAGTGATAACTCCGTTTACTATCGCGAAAACTCCTTCGGCAATAAGGCCGTTTGCAATCGCGCTTGCCACTGTTGTGACCGGGAAAACGCTAGTTACAATAACAGAAACAACAGCTGCAATCAATTCTGACAGACTAGAGTAATGGTCAGATAATTGGAAGCTTGTTTGTGGATTAATAATCTTATCCTTATAGCAGTCGACTTCCATTATTGGTTCCCATGGGGCATAAATTGCTTCATAACGAGCAGTCCCCCAGTAGGCGTAACTTATGGTATAGGACAAAGATTTGACTGGTGGGTTAAAGTCGTTATTACAATTCATATGTACTGCATAAAGAGAGCTATCAGTTATTATAACTTCTTCTGAGGTTGCTACCTCATTGTCAAGTGCATCTTTAGTATAGAACCCGCTGCCAGGAATCACTGTATAGGTTTCATATTTTATACCATTGTGATACTGATGAATTGAGTAGGAGCCGTCGACATTTGAACTATATGTTACGTATCCGCCGTTGCCATCACTATCATTAATTAGCACAATTTCATTGGCGTCAGATGCCACCTCGTGGTCATAGTCCGCAAACGCAACACTGCTCATGCAAAGAACCATGGAAACAATCAAAATATAGCTGACGAATTTTTTTCATTAGTATTCTCCTCTCTAATAATATACATATCCCAATACTTCCACATCATCGCTGCTGTTGTTGCGGACTGCGAAATAATAATCGCCCGTTTGGCTCACTTGTATGGTTTGGTTGCAGTTGCCGTCTTCGCCCTCTACAAAAACGAATGTGCCGCGAGGGGTGATAAGGCCGAAGTCCACATCCGCCGTTCTGGGCGAGTATGTGCAGTTGATAGTGATCGTCTCGTCAGCCTCCATTGAAAGGGACGTTCCGATGGTTGCTGTTGTGTTCGACTCCGTCGTAACATTAACTCTGTTTGTGGCTCTCTGTGTAGCTGCAAATGCTGACACAGATATACTTAATGCAAGAAAAGCGGAAAACAGTAATATAAAGAGTCTTTTCATTCTTCCTCCCATGGCAGTGTTTGAATACTCTCAAAGTCTGTTATTACTTCTTCCTGCATATTCTCTTCCTTGACTATCTCATTTTCCCTCTCACCTCCGTCGTGTAAGGCCCAGGCGGCGATGACGGCCGCGAGGATGAGCGCGAGCGCTGCGGCGGTCATCCAGCCCCGCTGGAGCTTTCTGCGGGGCGCTTCGCCTGCGGCGGCGTCCGCCGCAGGCGCGGGACCGTTCACCAGCGCGTCCAGAGCCACCCCGTACAACCGGGCAAGCCCGACGAGATTTTCGGTGCTCGGCGCGGCCGCGCCCGTCTCCCAGCGCGAAACGGCCTGGCGCGAGACGTCCAGCGCCTCCGCCACCTCCTGCTGGGACAGGCCGCTCTGTCTTCTGGCTTCTGTAAGTCTGTTCCACCTTTCCATGACTTCTGTCCCCCATCATAGAGAATTTCTTTATTGATGTAAACCGCGCATGGATTGCGCCGGCGCAATTATCTGTTGACTTGCTGTTTTTTCCAATATATCATCCTTCACGCCTTTTCGCAACACGATACCTATTTACAAGCAGTGAAGTTATGGATATAATAGTAGGGCTAATTTTTTGGAAAGCGGTTGAAGATATGCTTGAATTTGAAGAATATAAGGTCAAACTGAACAACATGAAGCCCACGCTCGACGGGCTGGGCTCGGCGCTCAAGCTGGACGACGCGAAGCGCGAGATAGCCGGGCTCGAGGCCGAGAGCGCGAAAGAAGGTTTCTGGAACGACCTGGACAGGAGCCAGAAGGTACAAAAACGCATGAAACAGCTCCAGCAGAAGTGCGAAAAGTACGAAAAGCTCCAGAGCACCTGGGAGGACCTCATGACCATCTGCGAGATGGCCCTGGAGGAGAACGACGACTCCATGCTGGGCGAGCTGGAGACGGACTACGCGAAGCTCGAGAGCGAGCTGGAGGCCATGCGCCTTTCCACCCTGCTCTCCGGCGAGTACGACGCGAACAACGTCATCCTCTCCATCCACCCCGGCGCGGGCGGCACGGAGGCCCAGGACTGGGCCCAGATGCTCTACCGCATGTACACCCGCTGGGCCGAGCGCCACGGCTTCACCTACACGCTCATGGACTGGCAGGACGGCGAGGAGGCGGGCATCAAGTCCGCCACCATCAAGATAGAGGGCGAGAACGCCTACGGCTATTTAAAAAGCGAGCACGGCGTCCACCGCCTGGTGCGCATCTCCCCCTTCGACGCCTCGGGCCGGCGCCAGACCAGCTTCGCCGCCGTCGAGGTCATGCCCGAGATTACGGACACCGGCGACATCGAGCTGCGCGACGAGGACATCAAGATGGACGTTTTCCGCTCCTCCGGCGCGGGCGGGCAGAAGGTCAACAAGACCTCCTCCGCCGTCCGTCTCACGCACATCCCCACCGGCATCGTCGTCTCCAGCCAGGTCGAGCGCAGCCACTTCCAGAACCTCGAAAACTGCCGCGAGATGCTCCGCGCCAAGCTCGCGGAGATAAAGGAGCGCGAGCACCTGGAGAAGATATCTGACATAAAGGGCGTCCAGATGAAGATAGACTTCGGCAGCGCCATCCGCAGCTACGTCTTCATGCCCTACACCCTCGCCAAGGACGCGAGGACGGGCTTTGAAAACGGCAACATCAACGCGGTCATGGACGGCGACATTGACGGCTTCATAAACGCCTACCTTGCTATGAAAGCGGGCGAGTGATATAGATAAACTGCTTAAATCCCTGCTGGCGGTGCTGCTGTGCGCCTTCTTCGTGCTCATGGGCGGGAGCCTGCACTTCGGCGAGGCGGCCGCCGCAGCCGAGACGGACGGGCCGACGAGGCCGCCCTCCATGTCCGCCGGGAACGAGACGGACGAGAGCGCCGCGCCCTCCGAGAGCGCCCAGCCCACGCCGACGCCGGAGCCCGAGGTCTTCAACATCAGCTTCATCGGGGACATCACCCCAGACGCCGTGCCGTATTACCGGAACTCCTCCGTCGCCTACCAGAACGTGGTCACGGCAGACAACCTCGGCTACGTCTTTGAAAAGACCATACAGTATTTTGAGGACGACGACTTCACGATGGCGAACTTCGAGTGCGTGCTCTCGGACTACGACGTGCCTGCGGACAAGAACTTCACCTTCCGCGCCCCGCCCTCGTATGTGGACATCCTCACGCTGGGCAGCGTGGAATTCGTCACCCTCGGCAACAACCACGTCGAGGACTACGGCGAGCAGGGCTACGCGGACACGAAAGCCACGCTGGACGCCGCGGGCATAGGCTACGCGGGCCGCGACGAGTACACGATATACGAGACGGAATCGGGCCTCAAGATCGGCGTCTACGCCGTTTCCTTCGGCAAGGTAGCGCAGATACAGGCGGGCATCGCCGCGCTCAAGGAGGCCGGGGCCGAGTTCATCATCGCCGCCCTGCACTGGGGCGACGAGGGCGCCTATGACGTGAATGCCCTGCAGCTCGAACAGGGCCACGCCGCCATCGACGCTGGCGCCGACGTCGTCTACGGCTCGCACCCGCACACGCTCCAGCCCATCGAGGTCTACAACGACCACTACATATTCTACTCCATGGGCAACTGGTCCTTCGGCGGCAACACCAACCCCCGCGACAAGGACACCGTCATCGCCAAGCTGGAGGTCACCCGGGATGTGGACGGCTCCGTCTCCGTGACGAACCTGAAGCTCATCCCCTGCGCCTCTTCCGGCGTTGTGGACGGCAACAACTACCAGCCCGTCCCCTACGAGGAGGGCAGCGAGGAATATGAACGCACCATCTCGAAACTCGAGGGCAGCTTTACTGGAGCGAACCTCACCATCCCCTACGAATACGGCTTCAACGAATACTGAGAGAGGGCGCGGCTTTGCGGCCGCGCCGCTCTGCCTGCCCGCCGCGCTGCTCTGGCTGGAGCTGGTCTTCAAGGCCTTCCACTCCGGCTTTACGGCGGCGGGCCTGCTCTTTACGGCGCTCTTTTCGCTGGCGGCGGGCTTTTTGCTCTGCTTTTTGGCCGCGCTGGGCGGCGCGCGCTTCTTCCGCGCGGCGACAGCAGTGTTCCTGGGGCTGCTGGCCCTGTTTTTCGGCATCCACGCGGTGTATCACGACATCTTCAGCGAGTATCTGAGCGTCGGCATGCTCGGCGTCGCCGGCGGCGCGCTCACGGGCTACTGGCGGGAGGCCCTGCGGGGCATAGTCCGCTGCCTGCCGGAGATACTGCTGATGCTGGCGCCCTTCGTCCTCTGGCTGGTCTTTGGCAAACGCCTCGCGCCGGAGGGCCTGCGCGGGCGGCGAAAGCTGCTGCCGCTCCTGCTCTTCCTGGCCCTCCAGCTGGCCGCCTCGGCGGGAGTGCGGCTGTGTACGGGCGGGGCCGTGCCGCTCTCGCTCAGCTACGGCGAGGGCTTTGTCATGGACACGGGCGTTGCGAATTTCGGCCTGCTGACGGCCCAGCGCATAGACGCCGCCCAGGCCCTGGAGGACGCCGCGCGCCTGCGCGAGGCCCGGGAGAGCGCCGCGCCAGCCCCGGAGCCGACGCCCACGCCTTTACCCACGCCGACCCCCGCTCCCACGCCCACGCCTGAGGTCTTCACCCCCGAGCCGCAGGTGCTTGACATAGACTTTGAGGCGCTCATGGCAAACGAGCGGGACAGCGACATCCTCGCCGTCCACGAGTTCGTGTCGCAGTCGGAGCCGAGCTGGACGAACGAGTACACGGGCATGTTCCGCGGCAAGAACCTCGTCTGGATCTGCGCCGAGAGCTTCTCGACCTGGGCACTGGACGAGGTGCACACGCCCACGCTGTACGCTCTGGCACATTCGGGCTTCGTCTTTGAAAACTTCTACTGCCCCATCACCGCCGCCTCGACGACGGGCGGCGAGTTCATAACCCTGACCGGCCTCATGCAGAACAGCTCCAAGCAGTACATGCTCGCCTCCAAGGGCAGCTACATGCCCTACGCCATGGGCAATGTGCTCAATCCGCTCGGATACACCTCCATCGCCTATCACGGCGGGCAGTACACCTATTACAGCCGCAACGAGACCCTGCCGAACCTCGGCTACGAGTTCCGCGCCAACACCCGGGGCATAGAGCTGGACGAGCCCTGGCTGCTGCCCACCTCGGACCTCGACCTCGTGCGCAACACCGTGGACGACTACATCGGCCGGGAGCCCTTCAACATCTATATAATGTCCATCAGCGGCCACATGGACTACGTCTTCGGCGGCGGGCACGACATTTGCAGCCGCTACAAGGACGCGGTGCAGGACCTCACGGACTACACCCGCCCCGCCCAGGCCTATATAGCCAGCCAAATGGATCTCGACCTCGCCGTCGAATATCTCATAGACTCGCTCGACGAGGCGGGCATACTGGACGACACGGTCATCGTCATCTCCGCCGACCACTACCCCTACGGCCTGGACCTTGTGGACATAGAGTCCATCGCCGGCAAGGAGCTAGACCCCGCCTTTGACCTTGAACACTCGACGCTCATCCTCTGGTGCTCAGAGATGGAAGAGCCCGTGTATGTGGACAAATACTGCGAGAGCAGCGACATCCTGCCGACGCTCCTCAATCTCTTCGGCGTGGAGTTCGACTCCCGCCTGCTCATGGGCCGGGACATACTCTGGAAGGGCCAGGACTTCGCCGCCTTCCGCAACTACAGCTTCATCTCCGACTACGGGCGCTACAACGCCTCCACCGGCGTCTTCACCCCCGCCGAGGGCGCGCCGGAGCCGCCGGAGGGCTACGTGCAGGACATGGTGGACGAGATAAGGCAGATGTACGCGTATTCCAAGGCCATCGTTTACGACAACTACTACGGCAAAGTGTTTGGATAAGGAGACCCATTTGAAAATGGATGCAGAAAAGATAAAACAGGGCGTGCGCCTGCTGCTTGAGGGCATGGGCGAGGACCCGGCCCGCGAAGGCCTGGTGGAGACGCCGGACAGGATAGCGAGGATGTATGAGGAGCTCTGCGCCGGCTACGGCGAGGACGCCGGGGAGCACCTGGGCGTCCGCTTCCGCGTGGAGGAGAGCGGCATCGTGCTGGAGAAGGACATACGCTTCTACTCGATGTGCGAGCACCACCTGCTGCCCTTCTACGGCACGGCGGCGGTGGCCTACATCCCGCAGGGCGAGGTCGTAGGCCTGAGCAAGATAGCCCGCACCGTCGAGGTCTACGCCAAGCGCCTCCAGCTCCAGGAGCGCATGACCGCGCAGATAGCCGACGCCTTCATGGAAAAGCTCGCCCCGAAGGGCGTCATGGTCTTTGTCGAGGCCGAGCACATGTGCATGACCATGCGCGGCATCAAAAAGCCCGGCTCCAAGACCGTCACCACCGCGGCGCGCGGCGTCTTTGAGACGGACGGCGCCCTGCGCGAGGCCTTCTGGCACATGCTGGGCAGGTGAGCCATGCGCATAGGAAACCGGGAATTCGACACTGAAAACGGCGTCTACGTCATGGGCATCCTGAACGTGACGCCGGACTCCTTCTCCGACGGCGGGCGCTGGCTGGAGCGGGACGCGGCGCTCCGTCAGGCGGCCAAAATGGCCGCCGAGGGCGCTGCCATCATCGACATAGGCGGCGAGTCCACCCGCCCGGGTCACAGGCCCGTGGGCGCCGAGGAGGAGGCCGCGCGCGTGCTGCCCGTGATAGCCGCCGTGAAGCGCGAGACGGGCCTGCCCGTCTCCGTGGACACCTACCGGCACGAGACGGCGCGCCTCGCCCTCGAAGCCGGGGCGGACATGATAAACGACATCTGGGGCCTCAGGTACGACGGCGGCGAGATGGCGCGGCTCATCGCGCAAAGCGGCGCTGCCTGCTGCCTCATGCACAACCGCAAGAGCGCGGAATACCGCGACTTCATGCCGGAGCTGCTGGAGGACCTGCGCGGCACGCTGGACCTGGCCGCCGCAGCGGGCATAGCGCGGGAGCGCATCATCCTCGACCCGGGCATAGGCTTTGCCAAGAGCTGCGAGCAGAACCTCACGGCCATGCACAGGCTGGACGAGCTGGCCGCCCTGGGCTGCCCCGTCCTGCTGGCAGCCTCGCGCAAGTCGGTCATCGGGCTGAGCCTGGGCCTGCCCGTGGAGGAGCGGCTGGAGGGCACCCTCGCCACGACGGCGATAGGCGTCCTGCAGGGCGCGACCTTCGTGCGGGTGCACGATGTAAAGGAAAATCTCCGCGCAGCGCGGATGGCGCTGGCGATACGCAGGGAGGCGAGGCCCGGTGAAGGGGCTTGACGAGATAAGGATAGACGGGCTGGAGGTCTTTGCGAACCACGGCGTCTTCCCCGAGGAAACGCGGCTGGGGCAGAAGTTCCTCGTCTCGATGCGGCTGTACCTCAGCACGCGGCGGGCGGGGCTCGGCGACGAGCTGGCAGCCTCGGTACACTACGGCGAGGTCTGCGAGTTCGTGACGGCCTATCTGAAGGAGCACACCTGGAAGCTCATAGAGGCCGCGGCGGAGCAGACGGCGCGGGCCGTGCTGCTGCGGTGGCCGCTCATAGAGGGCCTGAGCTTTGAGCTGAAGAAGCCCTGGGCGCCGGTGGGCCTGCCGCTGGAGAGCGTCTCCGTGCGCATAGAGCGGCGCTGGCGCAGGGCATACGTGGCTCTGGGCTCGAACCTGGGCGACAGGCGGGCCTATCTTGAGGGCGCGGTAGAGGCCCTGCGCGCCCTGCCGGACTGCCGCGTTGGCGAGGTATCGGACTTCATTGAGACGAAGCCCTTCGGCGGCGTGGAGCAAGGAGACTTTCTGAACGGCTGCCTGGCTCTGGACACGCTGCTCTATCCCCTGGAGCTGCTGCACGAGCTGCAAAAAATCGAGCAGGCGGCGCACCGGGAGCGCCTCATTCACTGGGGGCCCCGGACCCTGGATCTGGACCTGCTGTTTTACGGGGACGAGATCCTGGACACCCCGGAGCTCATCCTCCCCCACCCCGGCATCCCCGAGCGCGCCTTTGTGCTGGAGCCCCTCGCCCAAATAGCCCCCGCCCTGCGTCACCCGCTCCTGGGCCGCACCGTCGCGGAGCTCCTGGCCGCCCTAAGGGCGAGGCCCCAAGATTAAAAAGTTATGCCCCGCTCTTTACAAAAGAGCGGGGCATAAAACTTTTACTGGGCCAGACCTCTGCCAGCCCAAGCCCCTCGCCGTGGCGGCGAGTGATGAAATAAGTCCGCGAAGCGGACACCTTAGCGGCCGAGTGGCA
>ERZ826764.1436-NODE-1436-length-27952-cov-13.416532_pt1 | contig 27952 bp, 28 predicted proteins | sample MGYA00519870_ERZ826764 | MGnify/ENA primary metagenome ERZ826764 (study PRJEB31778, sample SAMEA3449239) | human gut metagenome | biome: human gut; feature: human-associated habitat; material: faeces | place: United Kingdom | collected 2010/2012 ...
TTACGCAGTAGGGGCATTTTTCGGGTGTTTTTCCCGGCTCTTGACTTGGGGAAAACGGCGATTTTCCAATAGAAAACGCTCCGGCGATACATTCCTCGTCCAGGGCGTTTCTATCGTGAAATATGGGATTTTTCCGGCTCTTGACGCTCATACATAGATAAGCTCAAACTTGACGATTTCTTCCGCTTGCGCCTTGCAGGTGTTCATCAGCCCCACCCATTGCATGGGGTCTGCGGCTTTCAGTTCCTCGGTTGCGCCCGCACCCTCGGCAAGCTGCGGGATAATGAGGTCAAGGCGGCGACGGACGGCGGCTTCAATCTCGGCGCAATGCTCATAGAGGGTTTCGCTTGCGACAAGGGCGGTGTAGAGGTCGGGGCGGTAGCCCTCAAGGTAGGCTTTCCGCAAGTGTCCGTAATGCCCGATAGGGGGCTTTTTCTTGGCGGGTGCGTCGCCGTTGTCAATCAATCTTCTCATGCGCTCAATGCTCCTTTCTCGTCCTGCACAAGAGGAAGCTCGATAGGCTCTTGCGGCTCCTGTGCCTGTTCTTGCTGCTCTTTCCATTGTTTGCGTTTTTTCTGCATATAGCGGCGGTTGTACTCGGCTTTCTTTGCCCGTCGGCGTTCCTGTTCGGCTATCGCGGCGATTTCTTCCTCCGTCAGTTCCACTTCCTCGTGTGGGATTTCCACCTTGCCCACGAAGTTAAAGAAAATCTCAATTTCCTGTGTGCGGCTTGCCCCTTTGCCCTCCGCTTGGTGGACAAGGATTTTTTCAATAAACTCATTTATCATGGCGGGGGTAAGCTCGGAAAAATCTGTGTACCGCTTCACAAGAGCGATAAACTTTTCCGCATTGACGCTCTCGCTGCTGATACGGTCAAGCTCCTGTTGGTCTTGGGTAATGCTTGTGTTCAGCCCGTCCAATTCAAGTTCAAAATCGTGTAGCATTTGCTCAAAGAGCTTATCAGAAAGTTTCCCATTGACATTATCCTCATAGAGCTTTCGTATCAAGCGGCTCAATTCATCGGCGCGTTTCTCGCTGCGCTGTTTCCTCTGCCGTATGGTCTTGATAGCCTTTTTCTGCCGTTCCCCGGAAGCGGAGCAGACTTGTTCAATAAAGGCGGCTTCATTGTTCTGCGCATAGTTGCATACTTCCTTTATCGCTTCAAGTAGCAGTTCATTTACAACAACGGTGCGGATAAGGTGGGTGGTGCAGTAGGTGTCATATCGCTGATTTCCTAAATCGTATCGGGAGCAGTTGTATTCGTCGCGGTCTGGACGCCTTTTCCCGTTTGGTCGCCCCGCCCAATCCCGCGCCTTTCCCGCTTTCCCTCGATGGTTATACATCTTCGCCCCACAATCGGCACAAAACATTAAGCCGGTTAAGGGGTTGGCTTCTCCGATGGTGTCAGTTCTGCGGATTGTTTTTCTCAATGACTGTACGCGCTCCCATGTTTCTTTGTCAATGATGGCTTCCTGTGTGTCCTCGAAGATAACTAAATCCTCTTTGGGTGTCGCTTTGGAGCGTTTGTCCTTGTAGCTTTCCTTGTAAGTCCGAAAGTTTACTGTATGCCCCATGTATTCCGGCTTTGACAGAATATCGGAAATTGTATTGCCGCGCCATGCGTAAGGCTCGGTTGAATTGTAGTTTGACTTGTGATTTCCCATGCCGCGCTGTGCAAGATAGTATGACGGTCTTTCTATCTTTTCCAACGCAAGAATACGGGCGGTTTCATACGGGCCTTTGCCCTCTATCGCCATTCGGTAAATCCGGCGTACTACCTCGGCGGCTTCCTCGTCAATAATCCAATGGTTTTTATCATTCGGGTCTTTCTTGTAGCCGTATATGCAATGGTTTGTCAAATGTGCGCCGGACATTCCCTTTGCCCGTAAAACAGTTGTGATTTTGCGGCTGGAGTCACGAACATACCACTCGTTCATAATGTTCAAAAACGGCGCAAACTCGCTGCTTTCCCGTTTGTCGCTGTCTACACCGTTGGCAATGGCGATAAAGCGCACGCCGTTTTCTCTGAACATCACTTCGGTATAAAATCCCACTTGCAAGTAATCCCTACCGACGCGACTTAAATCTTTTACAAGGACATGGGAAACCTCGCCGCTTTCAATGCTTTCAATCATGCGCTTCCAATTCGGACGGTCAAAATTAGCCCCAGACCACCCATCGTCGGTAAAGTGGGCGCAGTTAGTAAAGCCATGCGATTTTGCATAATCTTCAAGCAGCTTCTTTTGATTGATAATCGAATTGCTGTCGCCTGTCAGTTCGTCGTCGCGGCTCAACCTCTCATAAAGGGCTGTGATTTTTCCGCTTCCTGTTTGCTTTGTTTTCATGGGTCAATTCTCCTTTCTATGGGCGATTTCTTATCCCCCTTTCATAGCATATAACATCCGTGTAGGGCTTCGGCGGAGAAGTGAAGTGTTCGCCCTTGCTTGCCTGCACCGTAAAGGTCTGTCCCTCAGAAACCGCAGGCAGAGACTTTTCATCATTCTTTTTGTCGGTCTGCTTTGCATAAGCTTTCCAACCCATATCAAGAATGGTTCTGCCTGTTGCCGTAAACTCCGTACCGTTGCAGATACCTGTCAGTTTGACCGCTTCATACTTGTGTGCCGGAGCCGTTGCACAGATGAGTTTTGTGACGATCAGCGTGAGGATATTTTTCTCACCTGTCGGCAGTGAAGAAAGGTCAGCCGTTGAGATACCGCTTGTATGGATAATTGCGTGATGTCCCGATACCTTGCCGTTGTTGATGACCTTTTTTATATCAGGAGTATGGGAGATACTGAACCCGAAATAGCTGTCACAAAGCTTTGCAACATCAAGAGCCGTCTGTGCCATATCATCGCTGAGATACTGGCTGTCGGTACGGGGATAAGTGACGAGCTTGCCCTCATAGAGAGACTGGGTATAGTCCAGGGTCTGCTGTGCTGTGTACCCGAAACCCTTGTTTGCTTCACGCTGTAAGGTTGTCAGGTCATAGAGCTTCGGGGCTTTATCGGTCTTGACCTCACGCTTGACAGAGCTGATTGTGACCGTACTGCCGTCACAGGCAGATACAAGAGCATCGGCAGACTTCTCATCATCGATCCTTGCAGATGATAAAGTAAAAGCACCGCAGTTGAGGTCAGCCGTAAAATACTTCTGCTTTACAAAGCCGTTTACCTCCGCATCACGCTGAACGATCATTGCAAGAGTAGGAGTCTGCACCCTGCCGATATTGAGCTTACCGCCATATCGGACAGAAAACAGCCGAGAGCCATTCATACCCACAAGCCAGTCAGCTCTGGCACGGGCATAGCCTGCATTGAAAAGATTATCGTATGCGGACATTGGCTTCATAATAGAAAGTGCCTTGCGTATAGCGGATTCTTCAAGAGAAGAAACCCATAAACGCTTCACAGGCTTGCGGCACCGAGCCATGTTATACACATAACGGAAGATACATTCTCCCTCTCTGTCCGCATCGGTCGCACAGATGATCTCTGTTACCTCGTCCTTATTCATAAGGTTTTTTAGAAGATCGTACTGAGCCTTTGTGCTGTCCGTGACATGGAACAGCCAGCTGTCGGGGATCATAGGAAGCTGAGAAAAGCTCCACTTCTGTTCCCAACCGTTGCCATAGTCATTCGGGAACTTCAAGCCCACCAAATGACCGACACACCATGATACAATATAGCCGTTGCCCTCGGTGTAGCCTTTGTGTGCGGAGGAAGCTCCGACCACGGCACTGATTGCACGGCTTACACTTGGCTTTTCGCCAACGATCAAAATTGACATAAAATTTCTCCTTTCGATATATATCACTATTGACTTGTTAGGTCAAATGTAGTATAATATATTCAGTACAACATGGGAGGTGTTGAATATGCTGTACGATTATCTTCTTGAAATATTCGGAAAGAATGAACCGATATTTCTCTCGGATATTCATTATGAGGACTACTCTGATATTTGGCTCAAAAAGAAGCTTGCCAAGCTGTGTGAAAGCGGTCAGGTCATTCGCTACGAACGAGGTATCTATTATATCCCTGTTAAAACACCGTTTGGAAACAGCATTCTGAATCCAAACAGGATCATCGAACGAAAGTATTTATCCGAAAAAGGAAATCGTATCGGATTCTATACAGGCATCACGGCATTGCAGCAGGCAGGGCTTTCTACACAGATGTCAAATATTCCTGAGATACAAACGAATAACGAAAACTCAAAGCTCCGCAGAGTGAAAGTAGGAAATCAGGAAGTGATACTGCGAAAATCAAGAGTCAAGATAGACAACGACAATATATTTGTTTTGCAGTTCCTTGAAATGATGAATAGTACCTCGTCAGGTTATTTTGACGATGAAAGAAAAGCTGTCATCAAAAGCTGGATCAGGAAATGCAATATCTCTCAGGAGCTTGTTACAAAATATGCACCGTTTTTCCCTGACAAGGCTTTGAGAAATCTCATAGAAAGCGGAGTGATATATTATGTTGCATAATGAAAAGGATGCCTTTGAGCAGCTTGTACTGCGAACCTCTGACTATCTCGGAGTCAAGGCAGAGATCGTTGAGAAGGACTATTTTGTGACCATTTTTCTGAAACGGATCGCCGCTGTTATGCCGGATATCGTTTTTAAGGGCGGCACATCACTGTCAAAGTGCTACCATATCATCAAGCGTTTTTCTGAGGATATTGACCTGAATGTTCAGTCCGAGAAGAAACCGTCTGAAAGCAAGAGAAAGCAGTTCAAAGCGAATATCACGAAAATTATCAGTGATTTAGATTTTGGGCTTACCAATGCCGATTCGATCAAAAGCCGCAGAGACTACAACCGATATATCATTGACTATCCCTCGTCACTGTCCGCTGCTTATCTGAAGGAACAGCTTATCGTTGAAACAGCTATCTATCAAAGAGCCTATCCTACGAAGATAATGACAGCAGACAGCCTGATCTATCAATATCTTCACGAAAACGGATACGATGCTTTTATTAAGCAATATGATTTAGAGCCGTTTACGCTGAATGTTCAGACCGCAGAACGGACAATGCTTGACAAGATGTATGCTCTGGCAGATTATTATCTGCTAAATACCACAACGGAACATTCAAGGCACATCTACGATATTTACAAACTGTATGAGATTGTAACGATCGATGATACGCTGAAAGAACTTGCATTATCTGTCGCTGAGGAGCGTAGACCGCATAAAATGTGCCTTTCGGTTCAAGAGGGTGCAAATGTCACCGATATTCTCCGAGAGATCATTGATAAGAAGATCTATAAGGAGGACTACGATACAATAACCGCACCTCTGCTGTTTGAAACCGTTCCCTATGATACAGCGATCACAGCGTTAGAGAGTATTCTTCACAACGGCATTTTTGAAAAGCTCTGATATAGTTATACAGGCACAGCCCGACAAGGACTGTGCCTTGTCTTTTTCAGATCAGCTTTGTAAGCTCCACATTTTTGATGTAGACCTTATGTCTGAATCTCTGTTCCCACCCGTTGCCATAGCCATTCGGGAACTTCAAGCCCACCAAATGACCGACACACCACGATACAATATAGCCGTTTCCTTCAGTGTAGCCTTTGTGTGCGGAGGAAGCTCCGACCATAGCACTGATTGCACGGCTTACACTGGGCTTTTCGCCAACGATCAAAATTGACATATATCGACTTTCTATCTTTTTTATTTCCCAAAATTAAAAAATTCACAAGTTTGGGAAACAGGAAACAAACACCTTTTTCCTAAATTTCATATCAAAATAGGAGAAAAGCATCTGATTATCAAAGCACATTTCCTGATAGGGGGAGTGTGCTTTTACTTTTTAGAATTGTTGTACAATCTGAGTCGAAAATACACCTCAGTTGTGATGTTGACCGGAATCATATAGTTGGAATACTCGTCCCCGATATATCCTGCCTTTCTGAGAGCAGAGATAACCTTTGCAGCGGTATCCTTGTCAACCTCAAGCCACTCACGAATCTGCTTGTTCGAGGTGTACTTGTCAAGCGAAATATGGTAAACAAGCATATCCATATCTTTCTCCGAAATGCCCTCAACCTTAACAGAATCAAGCGGAGCAAATTTATGTATGCTTACAGAGAAAGAAGGCTTATTCTCCGTCTTAGGTGCAAGGCACGCATCGTCAGGCTCATCGCAATTGTCATAGAACCTGAACTCGTCCTCATTATCGTCAAGCTCAATATCGTCCTCGTCATCGCCGTACTTCTCACGGAAACGCTCGTTGATCTTGCCATTGCTTTCACCAAACTTATATGCAGCGTATGCAACACCTGCCATAGCACCGAGTCCGACAATTCCCTTGATGATCTTCTTTACGTTCATAATAGAAACCTCCACATTTTTCAGTATTCCACGGGTTCACCGTAGTTGATTTTCTTGATAGACTTGATATTGGAACTCAGATCAAGCCCGTTCCAGTTATAGTAGCCCCAGCTACCGCTAAATGCCACGCAGGACGGTAAGTGATGATCGTCATAGATAAACTCAACGATACACTTACCGCTGCCGCCGAAGTTGTGATATTTTCCCTCACCATCATCGGCATAGCCCTTACTGTCACATATCTTTGTAGTAAACTGCGTACCGTTTTCAAGCTCGATCAGGAAACGATCTCCGCAGTATCCGTACCATACGCCCATTGCACAACAGTAATCCCCGTACTCATCACGGCGTATTCCGGTTCCTGTTATGGTATCGACCTTTGAACCGTATATTGCCCCTGAGCTGGGCATAGCCGTCAGCGGTTGAAGGTATTACGGAATATCCGTCTTTTTCTTCCGCAGAAAGAATAGGTTCGACTGTCACTGTGTACTCTGTATTCTCACGCAGACCTGTTATGTAGCAGAGGTCATTGCCTTTGAACACAAAGTACATATTATCGCTGAAAGCATAGTTATCATCATGAGCCGTGCAGCTCACAGAATAATCACGGTCAGGCTCAGAATCCCACGATACTTTCAAGCAGGAAACAGAAATCGTCGATACATTCAGGTTATCTGCTGTCAGCTCGATCAGTTCAGGTTCGGAAGGTACTCCCGAAAACTCCATAATAAAGCCCATGATAAGGCTGATCGCTTTCCTCTGTATGTCAGGATCAAACATCTTTCTTTTTCTGCTCCTTTTCCTTTACCTTCATTTCTTTCACGAAAGCACGGTATTTCGCTGTATATTCATAGGACTTGCCGAAAATGTTGACGGCAGCCTTGTATAAATTCGGCTCATGTTCCTCGATGATCGCAAGTTCCTCATTGATGTGCTTGCTGAACGGACAGCCTACACAGCCTGTTCTCCGCAGACCGTATTCCGTGTAGCATCGGGAGTGCTGAACATCGAATAACTGCTCATAGTCCTTTTTATCACCGTCCGTGTACCAAAATACTGGACGGAATGTGTTGCACCCCTTAGACTTGCTCTCAGAAAAACAAGTCTTGTAAGCCGCCGAACGGATACCGCCCTCAGCCTGTCGGATACCTGTTATATCCAAGTCTGCATCATGTTCCTTGACGATACGCTTTGCGGGCTTCTTTTTCGCATATTCACAGCACTTGTTGGATATGGAGAAATCCGGCGGATTCTGCATGATAAACTCTTTCAGAAAACGGTTGCGGTAAATCGAGAATCTGCTGATTTTCTGAACACCGTCCTCATCAGAGTATCGCTCTCCGCACCACCATTGCAGAGCCGTCTTACACCGAGGGTATCTCTGCAACAACACTTCAAGTGATTCGTCTTCCCACTGAAATCTGTGAGCCTGCAAACGCATCATCTGTTCGGAAACATATTTCGACAGGAAAGGAATACCATACTGCTTCACACAGGTCGGGATAGGCTTATCGGGTTTGACACGCTCAATGGTAATGCCGTATTTCTGTTCAAGATAGTCTAGATGTTCCTTTGTAGCGGAGTATTCCAGTCCCGTATCTATCCAAAAATACTTGACCTTGCCGTCCTCATCGACCTTGTGAATCAGGTCAAGGACAATATCGCTGTCAGAACCGCCGCTGATACTGCATACAGGATCATAAGACCGCATCAGTATGCGTTGTGCTTTGCACATACTGGTATAAATGGTGTAGTTGTTGTTTTCTGCACACTTGTTCAGGACTTCATCAAACATCGTGAAACCCTCCCAAGATGTGTGCGATCACATCGACCGTCCACCCGTTGCCGATACACTTGTATCGCTGGGTATTGGAAATGCCTGCCGTGTAGTTGTCGGGAAGTGTCTGCAAACGCTCCGCTTCAATGGACGTGAGCTTACGGATAATATAGTCACCGTTAGGCAGATCAATCTTATATAGACCTGTCTTAGCCCCCTGACCGCCGCCGTTTGCGGAAAGCGTAACAGATTTACCGACTACCGAATAGATACGTTGTCCCTGTCCGCCCTTGCCATACTGTCCGATACGAACAGGAGAACATACAAGAGAATCTTTCTGCACCGTAGTCAGGCAGTTAGATTTACCGTCCTCACGAATTTCGATATGCTGTTCGGTCTTTTCACCGTCAACATATCGTCCACGCTGGGCGGCTCCCATAGGCATTGTTCCGCCGTTGCAGTATGTATTGATCGGGACAGGTTCAGCGACCATAGTTCGCTGCTTGCGTTCAAGTGTGTTGAACAAAACAGCCCCTGGGTAACGTGCTGTCATACAGTAAGACTTGTCCTGCCAAGTGACACCGCTTTCAAGCACATCTTTCAATAAAATGCCCTTATCTTCCGGAAAAGAAGTAAAAGGAATATTCGTCCAATAACAGCGTTTTCTGTTTTGTGCCGATACAAGTGCAGAGTTTATCATGATCGGTCCTACGCCGAGAACCCTTGTGATCTCGTCCTTGATGTTCTGATGTACGGAATAGTTGTTTTCGTAGAGGAAATACTGACAACCCGACTCCTCTAAGGCTCTCACATATTCCTTAAAGAGCTTGAACCCTTCGCCGTTGCAGTCGATTTCTCTGTCTTTTTTAGCGATAGACCAATAGGTGCAGGGCGAACCGCCAAGCAGTAAGTCATATCCTTTGAACTGCGTGAAATCGCCGTCATATACATTCCCGTGATGAACGATTACGGGGAAATTACGCTTTGAGACCGTGACGGCATACTTGTCGATCTCAAACGCATCATAGCACTCCACGGGAATGCCAGCCCTTTGCAGAGCAAGCATACCGCAGGAAATGCCGTCAAATAAGCTGAGTACCTTCATTAGACAAATTCTCTCTCTTTTCTCATTGTCTTATGTTGTCTGTTCTGTTGTCGGGAACTTTGAATCCACTGGGTTCAAAGTTGATCATACTTCGTAGTAGTCATCAAAAAGATCGTTGTAGTTCTCCTGAAGCTCCTCAAACTCTTCGCAGAGCTTGTTATACTTCTTTTGGATAACAGTCTTTTCACAGGCGAAGTTCTCCGCAGCGGTCAAATCGCCGATAAACTGTCCTGCCTCAAATCCACGAAGAAACCACTTCTTTCTCACGCCCTCAACTGCCCTTGCTGAAACGCCTGCAATTCCGGCTGCCCCTGCCACCGCTGCCGCACATACAGCGATCTTCTTCATCTTTCTCATTCTTTTGCCCTCTCTTTCTTATTCTTCATCGTCCTGATTATCGTAGAATCTCATATCGTCCTCAGATTCTTCGGTGATCTCTGTATCATCGTCATACTCAGGCTCAAACTGATCCGCAGTCTTATTGCCGCCTTTCTTTTTCTTCATTAGGAAGAAGCCTGCGGCACCAACACCGATCAGAACAATCACACCAAAAACAAGGATCATACTGTTTTTATTCATAGGAACATTCTTTGTATGAGCTGCTGACTCAGACGATTTCTCGCCGTTCTCAGCGGGATCTTCAGCATCGTCAGTATTATCACTGCCGCCGGACTGTACTCTGCCGTTCGCCTTTTCTGCTTCTTGAGCTGCCTGCTCGGGAGTGATCTTCTTGGCATCATCCTCCTCAGTTCCGGCATAAAGCAAAGCATACAGGTCATAATCGTCAACTTTGTTCAGAAAATACACATTGTCCTCGCCATTGTCTGCGGTGTAATTGATAAGCACATAGAACACATGACCGTCTTTTGTGGTCACAGCGATGAACTGCATTTCCTCGGTATTGTAGATGATCCGCTCCGACTTGATAAGGGTGGCGTTGCCGTCAGTATCGTAATAGGAATCGCCGTCATAGTCGGGAACAACATCGGTTGTATCTGTCTCGGCAAGCTCACTCATGACCTCACGGAACTTCTCCATATCATCAGAGCTTTCGTCCGCAGGTTCAGAAGCGGTCGTTTCCGCAGTCTCTGCTGTTCCTACTTCGGCAGAAGCGGTAATACCGCCGATACTTGCTGTTGCAAGCATGAAAGCAGCCATCACTGCACTAATCATTCTTGTTTTCATCATCGTCCTCCTCAGAGTAAAATCTCATTTGTTCTTCGTATTTGCCGCTTTTGCCGAGATCGTCTATCTCATCATCGGTCAAACCACGAGCTTTCATATTCTGAATCTGCTCATGTTCTCTGGCAAGCACGGTTTCTAATTCCTCTCCATCACAGTTCAGCTTTTCGCAGAGCGAGAGATAACGCAGCCTTGTGATCTCGGAGAGAAGCCGTCTGCGTTCCTCTGTATCTCTCTTGATATTTCTTTCAAGCTGCTCTGCCTTTTTGCTGAATCTCTCTATTTTTGCATCATATAAAGCCATTATGTACCTCCGTTAATACAGCACGAGCCGAGGATCAATATAATCCCAGCCGTAGCCGTCGGTGTCTATATAAATGTGGAAATTAACATTTCCGGCTGTTGTTTTGGCAAATTCCTTGCCTTCCTTGATACTGTCGCCTTCCTCGTAGTCATTTATAAGCACCGCATTTGCAATGGTGACTTCCGTATCACGCTTAGTACCGCCGTTTCCGTCATACCAATACTGCACATCGTCCTTGCGGATAGTGATCTTGTTGTCATCAGTATCGACATCGGTTATTTTTCCGCTGAAAGGCATTTTGAGCTTTGTACCGCTGTCAGCATACACCTTGATACCCTGATACAGACCGTCGCTTTCCTCGTTCCAGCCTGTCATTTCATATCCGAACTCTCTTTTGAGGGAGTAGTCATGGATAGACGGCTCGGGCAGAAGATTATACAAGGTCTGATGATTACCGTAAAGCGTATTGCCATCCTCATTGCCCACAAGCAGATTGTAATACTGCCAGCGTTCTGTCTTGTGGGACATTGATTTTAGCTTGTCCTCTATGACCTCATCAAAAGTCTTTTTCTGCTTGACGTTGTAGTAGAGATTGCACTCCGTTTTCCAATACTGTTTCTGCACATAGCCATACAGAGCCGAACAATTGCTGTCGCCTGTCCACGCTCTCGCATCGGTTTCCGTAATCATGAACCAAGCATCATCGTTCTCCCAACCGTAGAACGAACGGTACTGAGTATTTCCGTCATGATTTTTGAAAAAGAATTTTCCGTCACTGTCCACCCAATAGAAAGGCTCTTTGGTGTGGGCATTGTCTGCAAAATAACGGTTATCAAGTACATAATAGCCCGTGAGTGCATAATCATCGTTTGGATTCAAGACACGATAACTGCGGTTCAGATAGCAATAGCCGTCACCATCAAGATACTGACCAAGTTCTGAGGTATAAGAAGTCGGCTTGAATTTGTAAGTCCAAGATCCGCTGCTTTTACTTGCTGATTTCTCGCAATAGTAGTAACTGCCGTCATTACTGCTTCCCCCACCGAAATAAACATAGTTGTCAAGCTCCTCCCAACGGGATTTATTATCATACCAATATACGAACTCATACTCCGCATTGAAAATGTCCTCAAGCAGATCCTTTGTATCGCTTTTGAACTTCCAATACTTGATGTCACCGTTGTCGGCGGCATCAAAGTCATAATAGTATGCACAAAGGAATGACCACAGCTTATAGCAGTCGAAATCATATACAGGATCCCAATCATAGACAGGGGACTTGCCCCAATACCAGTTATCGGGATCATCTTTCAAGTCTTTTTTCTTTGCACCGAAATCCACAAGACCTTTCTTCCAGTCAGAAGCATCGCTGACTTTAAGTATTTTCTGATTGAGGTTATAAACAAGCTCCGTGTAATACTTTTCAGCTTCGGAAAGGTCATAGTCCTGCGACGCATAAGTACCGAGGGTAAATCCACCGCCTGAAACTATGGAGCTGAAAATCATGATGATAAAAGCAAACACAAGAAAGATAATAAGTATCGGAACAGCTATTGCTGCAAAGAACTTTTTGACTTCTTTTTCATAGACATTTTTCACGAATTTGAAAGCCGATTTGAATCTCTCAGCCACCGTTTTTTTCGTTTTCTTATTTTGGGGTTTACGCTTCTTTCTCTGCTTGTATTTATCGTGCTTTTCATTCAGCTTGTTTTCCTGCCGATTGAGTTTTTTATTTGATTTTGACTTTTCATCGGACAGACGATCACGCTTTTTTTCTTCTCGCTGTAACCGCTGAGGCTTACTTACCTTATCTTTGATAGGTTCCGCTATTCTGCGTTTTGCAGAGTCTATCGCATGAAGTACGTCATTGTCCTGATCTTCATTGACAGCTTTCTGCCACGCAGAAGCCCTCATTCGCTTTGCCGAATATGAGACTGGCTTTAATGCAAGCAAGCCTAGGTGAGAATTTCTGCTGATCTTTTTCTGATTATGCAGTTCTTTAACACGGAATTGCTGTTCTGTTTTCAGCTGTTTACGCTCAAATTTCAGCTCACGCTTTGTCTGCTTATATGCCTGCGATCGACGCTTGTTCAACGCCTTGCGGAACTTATTGCCCTTGTTTTTTACAATTCGGGCTTTATATTCCGCCTTGGCTTTCTTCAAATCGGCTTTTGTCGCAGCCATTTTCGGCTTCTGCGTTTTCGCCTTATAGAGCTTGTTATCAGCTTTCTTTAGCTGCAACTTCGCTTTTTCAAGCTTGTACTGTTTCTTTGTTTTCAGGTGATCATGCGTACCCTTGACAGCATCGACCGCCGTGCGGCCCATGAGAAACACACCACGGTGATAATCGTCCACCGCTTCACGGGTGTATTTCTGCTTGAGCTTGTTACGGACTTCACGCTGGGTAATATCGGCGGTTTTGATACCGCCAGTTTCCGTTGCGAAAGCTGTATCGACCGCCGTCTGAGCTACATCATGAACTGCAAAATTCACAGCACGGGTATTTACCTTAAATAGCTTTCCTTTGAATGTCTTAGGCTGCCATGATTTGATCATCCGTGTAACTGACGGTTTATCGCCCTGAATGCGGTATTTCGCATTTGCAAACTTATGGACGATACCCCGACCGCCGTGATGCGTTTTCTCACCACGGACAATATATGCACGGGTATGAAAGTGGCCTCTGCTGTTAGCTTCACGGCGGAGATCTATCTGAAACTGCTTCGACCGTCTGCTGACTCTGTCGAAACGTGCCTGTGCTCTGCGGAGGTTATTCTCTTTTCTATGTAAGCTCATAGCTCCCCCCTTTTCCCTAAAATTTGCCCTTGACATTTTAGCTAAAATGGGATATACTAATATTAGCGAAAATGTTTGGAGGTGTTATTATGATCACTGCAACCGCTACCGATATTCAGAATAACTTTGGCCATTATCTGCAAGCTGTTCAGCAGGGTGACGAGATCATCATTCTCAAGAACGGAAAAGAAGTTGCAAGACTTGTTTCCCACGAATCAAGCGTTTCCTTCCTGACTGATTCACTTACTGGCGTTCTTAAAAATGATTATGATGATAAAGCTGTTCGTGCAGAAAGGATAGAAGCACATGAAAATTTTGGTTGATACCAATGTCATTCTTGATGTGCTTTGCAACCGTCCTGAGTTTGTCGAAGCCTCATCAAAAGTTTGGAAGTATTGTGAAGTAGATCAAATCGAGGGCTACATTTCCGCATTGTCTGTTCCGAACATTGTGTATATTCTCCGCAAGGAGCTTACTCCACAGAAAACAGAACAGCTCATTCAGCAGATCACGATGATATTTAAAGTTGTTGACCTCAAATCAACCGATCTAAAAGCCGCCGCTGAGATGTTTTCTTCTGATTATGAAGATGCCTTACAGATGTGTCAGGCAAGTAGGATCAAAGCGGATTATATCGTCACAAGAAACATTCGTGATTTTAAGGACAGCAAAGTGCCTGCTTTGAAGCCCTCAGAATTGCTTGAGAGATTTTGAACCTGAAAGCTGTCGGCTGTTGTCGGCAGCTTTTATTATTCTCCGGTTGGTTTCGTGGTCATGAGTTTATACATCTCCGTATCTGTCGGGAAACGGTCGGTAAACGGCAGAAGAACCTTATCATAGCGGATAAGCCCCTCACCCGGACCGCTATTTGTTACAAACTTCATCTGCTCCTTTGAGATGTGGAGTTTTTCAGCGAGAATGTCTCTGTCTCCGGCTGCCTGATTCAGCATATAGACAAAATCCGAGTTATCAAAGATGTTCTCGACCTCCTGAGAAGAAAGCAAATCCTTGACATTTTGCGTGATGCCTGTCGGCACGCCGCCCCATTTACGAAAACGCTTCCAGATCTCAGCGGAATATTTCGCTGTCTGTTCCTCTTTCAGAAGGAGATGGAACTCGTCAATGTAGTAGCGAGTGATCTTCTTTTTCTCACGGTTTGCGGAAACTCTGTTCCACACGGTATCCTGTACGATCAGCATACCGACTTTTTTGAGCTGATTGCCAAGTTCCTTAATATCAAAGCAGATGATACGATTACTCATATCAATGTTGGTGCGGTGATTAAAGAGGTTCTGGCTGCCGTTTACGAACATTTCAAGAGAATTTGCTACACGAAGAGCGACTTCGCCCTCCTTATTAAGCTCCTGCTGCAAATCGGAGAGAAGCGGCATCTTTTCAGGTGTCGGCTCATTCTCGATAAAATGCTTGTAGATGCTCTGAACACATTTGTCGATAACAGACCTCTCCTCAGCAGAAAGACCGTAGCGGCCTCCGACAACGATCTCGCAAAGCGAGATCAGGAAGTCGGACTTATTTGCGATCACTTCCATAGGATTGCTAAACAGATAATCGTCAATGGTAATGTCCATAGGGTTGATATGCTGTTCGGAATTGCTTGCAATTCTGATAAGCTGTCCGTGCAGAGCCGAAACAAGCGGAAAATACTCTCCTTCGGGGTCGCAGATGATTATGTCATCGACTGTTGTAAGAAAGCAGTCGAGTATTTCACGCTTTACGCTGAAACTCTTGCCGGCACCCGGCGTACCGAGGATAAGTCCATTCGGATTTTTGAGCCTTGACCTGTTGGCACGGATCATATTTCCTGACAGCGTATTGATACCGTAATAGGTAGCCTGTCCGTCCTGAAATAGCTCTTTTGTGGTAAACGGCACGAAGATAGCGATACCGCTTGTGTGCATCTCACGGCGGACGGGAATTTTGTTATAGCACAGCGGAAGTGTAGAAACGAGAGTCTGTTCCTGTCGATAATCATATGGAAACATCGTGCAGTTATTCTTCTGGCAAACACGCTTTAGCATCTCAGAAAGAAGTTTCAGTTCTTTTTTACTTTTTGCATAAGCTCTCAATGAAATACTGATATGAAAAAGACGCTCATTCTTGCTGTTGAGGTCAACGAGGAGCTTTTCAATGTCCTCGATATACATCTTGATCGCTGGCGGAAGAATATCGGGATCATAGCCGGACTGCGATGCCTTTTTCTGTTCGTCGATCTTCATCTGCTCCACATTGGTGAGCTTCTTTTTAACGAATTTCAGGGCAGCTATCTGATCCAGCGGATCAACATGGATATTCACGCAGAAAAGGTTCTGCATTTCAAGAAAGTCCTTTAATATTTCGTCTGACAATTCTCCTGCAAGGATATTTATACCCCATACAGCACCGTAAGCATTACCGATCTCAAAGTCAGCCTTATTGAATTTCAGCGAGGACGGACTGATAGAATCCTTTGTGTCCATTCCTGCATGAAGCATACTGTCCCAATCAAAGATGAATGGAGAATTTCTGTAAGGGTTCAAGGCATAGTAGAGAGCTTCAAGGCGTTGTCTGCCGTCAAGATGTTTCGCTTCCACGCCGAAAGCCTTAAAGCCCTTGATCACGTCATTTTTGATCGACAAGAGTTTTGCCCTTGCTGCCTTGTATAATGTGGATTCGATACCAAACGTCAGGAACTTTCTTGTCGACTGACCGTTAGAGCCTTTCATCAGCTTATCGGTCAGCATTTCGCTGTACTCCTTGCGGATCGCATTGAAATCATCTTTCTGTTCAGGTATCTGCACCGTTTTTAAGAGCTTTTCCTTTGATCTGTTTTGATTTTCAAAGGTAAGCTGGAATTTGATCGTATTGTCAAAGAGATTGATAACATCACAATACTTTGAGAAGATATTATTCTGTTCCTCAAACTCCGAAATAGAGTAATTGGCATCATAAAACTGTACCGTCATAGAGAAGAAGTTCTCCGATACCTGGCAAACACCGTCCTTATACATACACATATAGGGAATGGTGTTCTGCACCGTAGTCTTACCGCCATTAGCACTCTTGATTTCCGCCATTCGTGCGGAAAGTATTTTTTTGTCCTCTTTTATAAGCTGAGAGGCTGGCTTGCCCATGACAACCTTAGACTTGCTGCAGTTATCACTTTTATTGGCATTTCTCTTTCTAAAGCCCATTGGTAACCTCCGTTTATATTCAAAAGCGTAGACACCGAAAGTGTACGATATAGTCAGCCGTATCAGCCTTTTCTTTCAGCATCTCTCAGCTTTTTCTTGATTCTTGTGTATTCGATATGCCTTTCAAAGCACTCAAATATGTTTGTTGTGCGGTAATACCGCTTTCGAGATCTTGTAAAGTATTCACGCATATATTTTGCCTGTTTCTCCAAGAAAACGCCATTTTTCTTATAAAGTCCGCAGAGTATCGCAGGAGCAGCGACTGCACCCATAGCGAAGATCGCCCCGGACATTCCGATAGCTGTTTTCGTCAGAAAGAAAACAGGTGCTCCGAGAACAAGACCGATACCAAAGCATATCACCTGTCTTTTGGTAAATCCCATAATAAACTTCTCTTTGATGTCGTTCAGGTCTTTCGGAATTTGTACATAATGTGCCATAGATCCTCCAATCTTGTTCAAGGTCAATGTGCGTTAAACATACTTTTGCTGATCGCTCCTGTACGCAGAATGGTAAAAATAAGTGCCGCCGTGTATCCCATAAGCATTGCCATTTGCATTATCACACCGTCCGAACTTGAATTGAGCGACGTGATCATATTGCTGAAAAGCGTTTTGAAAATACCGAGTGCGACTACGATAAAGAACCCCTGGAAAGAAAGAGCCAAAAGCTGCTTTGCCCAGTTTTTACCGATACTTGCCCATTCACCGCTGTCCATCATTGTTGCCATAGGGATAGGTGCAATGCTGAGATACATAAACACCTCGATGATACGACTTGCAAGAGTAATTACGATCGCAACAATAAGTATCATCACTCCCAGATGAACAATAAGTGATATGAACCACACCGTCATCAGTTCTCCCAAGCCTAAGCTGTTGAGAGCTGATTTCTTTAACGCAAGACTATTAGATAGATAATCACCGCTGCCGAACAGCGTGGCAAGTCCGTTGGAGCATACATTTGTGCCAAACGAAAATAGTGCGGAAGCGATGTAATATGTGTTGGCTACAAGTATTACACCGCATAAGGCTTTGATGATCCATTTGATAAAGATCGAATCGTCAAAGTCTTTGAAATTATTTCCCCGAATGACCATTTGACAAAGCTCATTCAAGAGAATGACTGTCAGAATGAAACCTCCAATAGGGACTACAACATTGTTACAGAGGGTTTCGATAGTTGCCCAAATTCCGTAGCCTGTCGGTGCACTTCCGGCAGTGCCCGTAAACTGAGCAGGGTGCTTTGTCAGAAAGTTTGATACAAGGTTTCCCTTTGCACCCGAACCTGTTGTCTGAGCAAATGTATCAGTCAGAAGTTCGGAAATTCCGTCAAACTGAGATTTTATGCCGTCCTTGAATAAGTCACAGCACCAATCCTCCAAAGCATCGATCGCATCGCTGATCACTCCCATTTATTCATCCCCCCTCTCCGAGGAATTCATCAATGGTCTGTCATATTTCACAAGCTGACGTAATTCCAGCTTTGTGGGAAGAAGGTTTCTGCAAAAATACGCAGAGCCGAAATGATTTCCCTTTGTTGTAAAGAGCATATTCTGCCGTGTATGATAATCGACCCGACTATCAAAGCAGAGCATCTGAATCTCATTATTGAATATCATGTACCGTGCCTTACCCTGAATACTGTTCACGGGCAAGAGAAGAGCAAAAGGCTTCTGAAAAGTAAAAGCTCGTTTCAGGACTTCATCTTTCTTAGAAAATGGAGGATTGCTTACGAGAATATCCCATTTGTCAGGCTCAAAGTGAAAATAATCCTTGCCATCTTTCAAGCTGCTTCGTTCCACATCAAACCCCTGTTCCGTAAGATACTGATAAAACGCACTCCATTCTTCATCGAACGGACACCATATTTTCTTGTCTTTCGGCAAAAATTCCATTAACGGCTCTACCGCATAGAATGGAGTGTACACTTCATCTCCTGCACTTGTTTTATTGGCAGTTAAATATCCGATATTTATTGTCATTTATGTTTTCACTCCCTTTCATATCTGAGAGTGCAGATCACTTACCCAAAACCCATTATTGCAACGCAAAACCCACCGCTATGTAGCTAATCTGCTTATATTAGGTCACAACGTCACTTAAATCGCACCCGTCATCATTGTTTCAAGAACAGGAACGAGGACGATTGCAAGGAGTATCAGACCAAGGCCTGACATGAGCTGCTTCATGCCCTGGGATTTCGCACCGGGGTTATCATTACCGTAACCTTCCAGAAGGTTTACAACGCCCCATACACCAACACCTGCACCGATCAGGCAGATAACGCTCTTGAGTACGGTACAAGCAGTAGAAATGAAAGAAGAAGTATCAACAGCACCCGTGCCTGCTGCAAATGCCTGAGTTACACAGGTAGATGCCATAACGCCTGCGATCGTGCAGAACATGGTTGCCTTCTTTGCACCACGGGTGAGCTTAGAGAGCCACTTGTGCTTCGGTGCAGAGGCAGTGGCTGCTGTCTCCATTGCGGTTGCATCGACCGCAGAAATATTCAGTTCGTTCATAGGTAAAAAGTCTCCCTCAAAAAAATAAAGTAATAATTGTCCGCAGCTTCAACCGATTCTTTTTTTAGACAATACCACACAAAGATCGTGCGGTATTGCCTTTATTCGGTTTCTTCACTGTCTGAGTTAAAAGCCGACATATATCTCTTTTTCTTCGGTTTCCTCAGATATTGCAGTACCAGCTTTATCTTTTTCTTTTGCTGATACTGTTGTAACTTCCTGTCCGGCGTTTGTCATATCCACCCCATAAGCCGAAAAACGTTCTCCTTTTGGCAGTTTCAAACGCATCTCTCTTCGGTTACTCACATAGTTTTCGATGTTAAATTCCTGCTCAGGATTGTCATCTAACAGCATAGGGTACTGCTTATGACGGGTAATATCAAACTTGTCCGAGAAGAACGGACGCACTCCTCGCACTTGCAGGATACATTTACCGCCGTCCATGACCGCCAGTTCGTCCTGAGATTTCAGCTCTTTTCCGAGCTTCTGATAGTTCATTCCGTAGCTCTCCGATTGTCCACGGTTGGTAGAGGTGTTGAAACTGTCGATAGTTTCTTTACCGAGACTTTCGGATATCTCTTTCAGCGTGGACTTCTCCTTGCCGCCCAAAAACAGCATCGTATCACAGTTGCCTTCAATCGTATCTGCATTATCTTTATATATAGCCTTTAGCTGGCTCTTAGCTTGCAAGATGATCGACGCACTGATTTCACGGCTTCGGATCGTCGCTATGAGCTTCTCAAACTGCGGAATTTCACCAATATTCGCAAACTCATCTAACAAACAGCGTACATGATAGGTCAGCTTTCCACCATTTGAATTGTCCGCTTTGGTACACAAAAGGTTGAATAGCTGGGAATACATGATAGCCACAAGAAAGTTGAATGTGGCATCAGTATCGGAGATGATGATAAAAAGTGCACTCAGCTCGTCACCGAGCTTGTCAAGGTGCAGCTCATCGTAGGAGGTGATCTCCAAGACCTCATCTATTGCAAAAGGTGCAAGTCGGGTGCTGCAGCTAATAAGGATAGACTTAGCTGTTTTTCCTGCCGCCAACTTGTATGCCTTGTATTGTTTGAGTGCAAATGCACCCATTCGCCGTTGTTCGGCATCGGGTTCAGCTTCAAAGACATCACCGTAATCAGCCATGACATCGGGATCATCGTGCTTTGTATGGTTTAGCCAGCACTCCACGATCTCAAATTCAAGGTCAATGCTGTTTTTGAACTCCTCATCGTCCTCACGGCACTCCGAATTGTTGATCATGTCGATCAAGGTTTCAAAGTTCCATTCATCTTCGGGGTACATAGCAAAGATCAGGGCAATATACGCAGTATAAAGCAGTTTCTCCGCTTTCACCCAAAAATCATCGCCGGACGGCTGCTGAGAAGAAGTGTTCTTGATAAGCACTTCCACAAATTTCAGAATGTCCTTCTCACGATTCTTCTTGCTGATATATGCGAACGGGTTATAATGCATCGACTTCGCAAAATCAATGGTATTGAATACTTTGATCTTGTATGGTTCATAGACAGGAATATATTTTCCCTTATCGTCCTTTTTGTACTTGCCGTCAGGTGTTTTCTGATACACTATTTTTCCGTCCACACGTTTCGGACGGCCCCTTTCAAGCATCTTTCCGCACTCCACAAGCACCGTGCCTTTCGGGTCAGTCACTACATAGGAGGAGTGCATCTGCATCAAGTTCGGCTTTACGAAAAAGCGTGTCTTACCTGAACCTGAGCCACCGATCACAAGAATGTTCTTATTGCGGGCGAATTTCGGTGCAGAGGGCTTACCCATGGTCAGAGATTCCGTCTTTGTGAGTATCACATTGTTTTCGGGACAGGATAAGTCCACATACGGCTCAATATCCTTTTCACCACCCCATACGGCAGAGCCGTACTCCTCACCCTGACGGAACTTCTTCCTGTTTTTCGACTTGACGTAGAGGACGAGCCTCATTACTCCCGCCAAACCCAAGCCGATAAGAAGATCAAACGGGTGTAAACTTGGAAAGATCCTTGCAAATGCCACACCGAGATTACTCATGAAAGGCAGAAGCTTTTCCTGAAAGCCGTTGCCCTCAGCGGTTCGGTACGCAAAGCCGATCAGATTTCCCACATAAGAGAAAGCGACATAGGGAATAGTCTTGATGATCAGCTTTTTGAGTTTTCTCGTGTCGATCTGCAATTTGCAGACTTTTCCTTTCTGTTGGTATCGGCACAAAAGACTGCCGTAAAAATATCATCGCCCCTTGCCCGTGGAACGGGTTCAGGCATGAAATAGCCGTAGATCATCGTCTGTTCTCCCTTGTTTTCTCTCTCTGTTTCTGTTTGCGAGGTTTGCTCCTGAGTTTCTGAGCCTGCTGCTGCATCTGCTCACGGGTGAACTCACCACGCTTCTGTGTCTTGCCCTGTCCCTTGCCGACATACTCCGAAAATGCTCTCTTGAAATCCTCTGTTTTGGCAGCGGAAAAGAAAACATGATAGGTAGGCGGAGTGGTGCTTTTATCTCTTTTCAGGGCAAAATCCACATCATATTTTCGTGCGGTTTTCAGAAAATCTCCGATATTTCTGTCTGAGACCTCAATGCTGTCGAGCTTGGACGGCGACTTCGCCTGCAACTGCTTGTAGGTCATTCGCCCTTTTTTCTCTGCCTTGCCTGACATAAACTCCCGCAATGCCGATTTCAGCACATCAGCAGTCATTTTCTCCGCTTTGATAGAAATATCAATGGTTTTCTTCGCACCGTTCTCATAGTCCGAAGGCATCAGGCATCACCGCCTTCGTCTGCGGTCGGCATCTCAAAAGTGGAAAATGCTTCACTCTGGAGCCAACGGGTAATATCGCCCTGGACACTCATCACCTTATCGTAGTCGGACGAGTGATAAAGCAGATTCTCCCTGTTGGTCACATCAGTACCTACAATGCAGTAAGCATCTTCCGTATGCTCATCATCGACACCGACAGAACGCACCTCGACGCTGACCGCAATCAGGTTATCGTAGTTGATGAGATCGCCCTCCGGTGTCAAAATAGACTTAGCCATGATCTTCACCTTCCTTTCCAAAAAGCTCATTTGCCGTCTTTCAAGCAGCTACGTCCGGTTTCTTATTCGCACCCATAGCCACCACCCCCTCTCAGGAACGTTCAGTCATCATAAACGCCAAAATCTCTTTTGACAGCATACTCAGCCCACCGTCCCTCAGCATTTTCCTTGAACCGCTTGCCGTTGGCTTCGTTGAACAGAGTGCTGATAAGATAACTCTCATAGTTTCGCACATTGTCTGCACGCTTCATCTGCTCAATCGCATTTTCAAGGACGTTTATATCAACCTTTAGCATAGTGGACTTGACAACTTCTCTGGGAAAATCCTGTCCGCAGATACGCTCTGTTTTCTTTCTGGAGCATATCCGCCGAACGATCATCTGAATGATCTCCTCAGCTTCTTCCTCATCACCGAGCCACTCTGCAAAGTATGGAAAGTCGATGTTGGTTTTCACTACTTCGGTATAGATCTCTTTTTCGCTGATATATCCGTCGATCCGTCCGTCTGCCTGTCTTTCAACAGCTTTTTCGCTGTCGGAGTGGGATTGATCGATAGATACTTGATCACTCCGTATTTGATTATTATTTATTATCTTCTTAGTATTTATTTGCCCCTGATTTTCTACCGCTTGTTTTTCTATGGGTAGAATTTCAAGGGGTAGATTTTCTATGCCTTGTTTTTCTGCCCCTTGCGGTGCTTTTTTTACGGAGCCTACTTTGGCATATGTATCATCATCGTCCCGGTCAGCATCAGGCGTATCTTTTTCGGAATACTCATAGAAGTCATAGACATACTCGATCCGACCGCTGTTCGTTTCATTCGGCATCAGCTTAGTCACATTGAGATACCCCCAATGCTTCAGTTCGTCCAATGCTGCCTTGATTGCTGTTTCTTTCTCTTTGCAGATCGCAGTCAGACCTGAGATAGAGTAATCCCAATTCTCCGGCAAGGAAAGAACTTTACTCAGAAGTCCGATCGCTTTCAGACTGAGGTTCGTTGACCGCAGATGATAGTTGCTCATTACGGTATAGTTTGCATTTTTATTGACACGGCACACCGATGACGGTGTTGTTTTGACCTTTTTTGTTTTCTTAGCAGACATATCCATTCACCTCCTGTTTTCAGCTCAAGCGAGCTTCATTTGCGTGATCCTGAGCTTATTGACCATATAGGTCTTACCGCTGCATCGGAGGTAGCCTGCATCGTAAAGTTCGTTCAGAGCGTTCCTGATAGTTCTCAGAGAATCATTCTCAAAGAACGGACAAAGCCCCTCTGCGGTATGATAGTCTGTATCGGGAAAATTGAGCATTCTCAGCAGAATAGCTGTTGCTTCGCAGGACAGCTTGTCATCGCTGATCGTGATGATTTGGCGTTCAGACATAAAAAACCTCCTATTTTTCATTACGCATAACTAAAACAGCAGACGTGATATTCGATTTTCAGGCATAAAAATAGCGGACAACGCTCCGATTATATGGAACATCGTCCGCTGAATGATTGCTTTTTTGATTGAATTTTAGAGGTCAAAAGCACAGATCCGCTTTATTAGTAACAATAGATTATCATTTTCTTGTTTGGCAAATACACGAGATATTTCCTGTCCCCTATACCGATTTTCTCTACCGGAATCGGCATTTTTCGCAGAGGACTAAATTTATTTCGTGTGTCTACCATAGGTCTACCAAGTCATGTTATCGGTTTTTTGTCTACCACAAATCTACCGAAATTCTACCAAAAAACATGGTTTTTTATGATTCTTGAAAGCTGCTGTAATTCGGTGTTTTTCAATTTTTGATACTCAAAAAGCTCGAAAAATCGGGCACAAAAGGAAACAAAAGACCACAAAAGAAATTAAAACGCTTCACCGATTTAAAAACTTAAAATCCCTCGGGGTAAAACCCGTACCGGTTCAAGTCCGGTTAGCGGCACCAGAATAAAAGCTCTTAGGTCGTCTTGCGATCTAAGAGCTTTTTTAGGTTACTTATCTACAAATTTTTTCGGGATCAAGATCAACTTTGAGTGCTTCAAGCATTTCAATATGCTTGTCTGACATCTGTCCATTCTTGTATTTTTTCTTCTGAGAATTGAGCCATACTGCAATGCTGTTTTCTGATCCTTTTATTTTTCTTGTGAGAGGCATTCTCCCGTTTTCCGCAATGAAAGATCTCAATTCTTCGTATCTTGTCAGCCACTGTTTTTCAAATCTGTCATTTACTTGCGGCTCTATGCCTATCTTTTTGAGCTTTTCTATTTGTTCAGGCGTTCTTGATGTGCTATCTTTTCCATTTACTATCTTCTGTTCGCCATTGACCCAATTACACAGCTCACTGCCGTCAACAATGATACCCTTTTTGACGCTTGCACCAACACCATGCTCATCAAAATATCTCACTGCTTCTTCATACATTATATCCCAATGAGATATCAAACTGTCAAGAACAGTTTTAGGGTCAAGCTCATTGAACATTTCTACTCTTTCATCACTGAATACTCCGTTTTGGATAAAATTTCTCTGCTGACGTATCCAATCAATGATTTTTATCCCTTTGTATTCTGCCTTAGGGTCGAGCTTTTCGCCTTTATGCAGTTCAAGATATTCCTTTACTATTTCGTATTTAGCAAGCCATTTTGTCATATTTGCCTTATATATCCCTGACTTTTCGGCTTTAAAGGGATAACCGATATCGTCAAATTTTTTCATTTGTTCTTTGGTAAGCTCGCCTTTTTTATATGCTCTTTTTTGTCTAGCAAACCACAAGGATAGATCTGTACCGTCATAGGCAGTATATTTTTCCGGGAGCCGTTTTGTATCGTTTTTTTCAAAATAAGCCTTTAATTCTTCATAGCGATACTCCCACTCATCTTTAGCGTCAAGAGGAAATCTCAGCCTTCTGAATCTCTCCACATATTTTTTTGCAAGCTCGCCACGTCTGTATCGTACTCTGCAATTGGATATCCAGTTTCCTAGGCGATATCCGTCGTCGCACACAGTTATTGCCCTTATTTTATATATTCCTTTTTCAGATATAAATTTCTCAAGATGCTGAAAACCCTTTTCATAAAGACTAGCATTCTCTATCTCAGACAAATTGTTCCACTCTATCCCGAGCTTATCCAATAATTCTATCCTATCCTGTGAAAGAACGCCTTCTCTTTTCTGCACACGCTGTTTGTATATCCATATGCCAAGCTGAAATTCATGATATACAGCGTTCTGAGGGACGCTTATATTTCCATATTCTTCGTAATATTGCTTTGCAAGCGAATATCTTTCATTCCATATATGTTCATGATACGAGATATCTGAAAGGAGTCCTATTGCCTTAAGCTTTTCTATCTGTTCCTCTGACAATCTTCCCTCTTTGGCATACTTTTTTTGTCTGCTTATCCATGTTTTTATACTCGCCTTGCTAACAGTTAAGTCATCAGAAATGTCTGTGTTTCCGTGTTCATCATAATATTTTTTCAGCAGTAAATACTTTTCTTCCCAACGTGAAGAAGTTACATCAAAAACAAAGTTTATACTTTTCAGCTTTTCAATGCGAGCGTCTGAAAGTTTGCCATCTCTATACAAAATACGCTGTCTTTCCACCCATGTGTCTAAACAAGCACCATTTTTGGTTTTATATGAAACAGGAATGTTGAAATTGTTGTTATCCTTATAGTATTCTGTAAGTTCACGAAACATATCATTCCATTTTCTGTTGTTTCTATCGTCCCAGCTCATTCCGAGTTTATCAAGGCGAGATATTTGCTCGGCTGTCAGAGAACGTGAACCTGTCCGTCTTGATTTTCGCATACTGTCGAGCCAAACTCCAAGACATATTCCCTCGCTGTCTACATACTTTGCAGGAACGTCCAGGTCACCATTTTCACGATGATATCTAACGGCGGCCTCATAGTTTTCTTCCCATAGATAATCAGGCACGTCCCATACCATTCCTATCTCATCAAGCCTTGCAGATCTTTCCTCACTAAAGCCCCATTTTCTGATACCATTTTTCTTTGCCATTCGCTGGGTGACTAACCACTGGCCAATGTTTATTCCATTTTCATTTACATATGAATATGGTGCTAAAAGATTGCCGTTCTCCTCATAATACTTTTTAGCGGCTTCATAATATCTTTCCCATGACAATTCTCCTATTGACTGCCAGCGCATACCGATAGCGTTAAGTGCGTCTATCTGCATCTGCGTAAGAGGTTTTCCATTATGAGTTCCTCTGTAAAGTCCTCTTTGTGTATTTATCCACAAGCCAAGGCTGTAGCCGTCCTCTGTAAAATATGTCGCAGGTATTTCAAGGTCGCCGTTTTTTTCATAATAAGCTTTTGCCTTTTCATACATGATGTCCCACGAAGCTGAAAGAGACTCCTCAAGCTTATCGAAAAGCTTTTTGCAGTCTTCAACTTTGTCAATAAGCTCAAAGTTATCATTTACTACCATGCCCTCGTTATCATGAGAACGATAATAACGAACAGCAACTTTCATTTCTTCTTTGATAGAATCTATGCTGTAAAGATTTTCAATGTTATTGACAATATCGAAAATAACAGGCCTTTGTGACTTCCCTGCACTTAGCGCACGTCCGATCTGCTGTTTATAGATAATTGGAGAGATAGTCGGACGCAGAAGAATAACACCTGAAACATCATCAACGTGAACGCCCTCGTTAAGCATATCTATGCAGTAGAGCAATTTAAGGTGGTCAGAATTATCATCCTTAAATTCATGAAAAGCCTTGCTCGTTTCAGGATCATTGGAATAAGCTTCATAAATATGAGGTCTTTTATCCACCTTATGAAACCATTCGTCAGCCTTATCTATCATATCGTCCATATGCTCACGATTTGCACAGAAAACGATATATTTTCCTGCTCTGTTTTCCATATGCTTATCAAAAATATCATCAAGCTTTTCTGCTTTATCTAACGCCCTGCGAAGTGCTTCAAGATATTCCTCAGCCTTGTCACGCATAGACTTATATCTTGCATTTTTTACTCTTTTTTCATATTCGTCAAGATCCTTCTGATATGAAAATATCGAGAGAATATATTTAGGCGAATCAAGGATACCACGAACGATAGCGTCGCCCAAAGTCATTTCACTTGCGATATTTCCGTCAAAAAGCTCATCTGTCATATCACGCTGGTTATCAAGATAACGTATTGCTGTGGCAGACAGACCTAACAGCGGTGTATCTGGATACATTTCAAGCAATTTCTGAACGCCCATGCCCCAATATTCCGCACCGCATCTGTGAAATTCATCGAGTATTATGTAATCAGGTTTTATCTCTGAAAAATTCTCGTCAGATAAAAGCATAAGCTTGGCATAAGTATAAAATTTCACATTATGCGGCTCATATCCACCGCTTGCCTCTTTTAAATTCTCAAGCTGCGTCTGATAAATATATCTTGACGGAGAAAGCCAACATATTATCTTATCGGAGTTATCATAGCAGAGTTTAAAACCGATGAAACTTTTTCCTGTTCCGGTAGGGTGAACTACAGCGGCTTTATTTCGTTCAGCAAGCATTGACACCACAGCCTTATAGGCTTCTTCATTGTGTCTGAACAGCTCTAATGCCACGTTATTACCTCCTACTAAAACACATCATTTGGAGCAAGCAACGGGAATCGAACCCGCATCCCAAGCTTGGGAAGCTTGTAT
>ERZ826764.1483-NODE-1483-length-27320-cov-17.986760_pt1 | contig 27320 bp, 26 predicted proteins | sample MGYA00519870_ERZ826764 | MGnify/ENA primary metagenome ERZ826764 (study PRJEB31778, sample SAMEA3449239) | human gut metagenome | biome: human gut; feature: human-associated habitat; material: faeces | place: United Kingdom | collected 2010/2012 ...
AACATTTCTTAAGCATCTGGCGGAAAAGGCCGCCGCAGGCGGACTTTTTCGACAAACTGAAGCAGCCCTTGAGAGGACTGCTTCTTGCGTTTGGTTCTTTTTTTCGGCATGAGCGCATGGGGCGCGGCAGCCGGTCCGTCATTCGCGCCGCTTCTCCGTCTCCGGCAAAGCTGCGGTTTCTTCCATGACATCTTCGATCAGGCGGTGAAAGTCCAGCGCGTTTTGCGGGGTAATGACGGGTTTGCCGGTACGCGCTTCCAGCGCCTGCCGCGCAATGCCTGCGACCTCGCCGCCCTTGCGGGCGACCTGCTGGTTTTCCGCAAAGGTTTCCGGCGCTTCGGCCTGGGAAATATCCTTTGTGGATGCTTCCGCCAGCATGTTGAGCACGATTTCCGTGGTGCTCATGTTGTCACGCAGGTTTTCCTTTTTGAGTCCCTTGAACCGCTTGTACTGCCGGGTGTTCATTCCCGACCATGCGCGGGTGATCTCGTCGGTGAGAATGGCATACTCGATGCCTTTTTTCACGCCGCGCGTCTGCCACTCGTCCGTCAGCTCCCGGCGCACCTGAATGGCCTGCAGGCGCTGATTGATCCATTCGCGGGAATATCCCTTGCGCAGATAGGTTTCCAGCGCGCGCTCAATGGTCAGCTCCGGGTCGATGGTTTCCTCGATGCGCTCCCGGCCCACCTGCGCCAGCCACAGCTTGAAGGGCTCGGCCTTGGGCGAGGGAATGGACTGGATGATGCGCAAAAGCTGCTCGGTATCGGCTGCGTCGGTCAGACGCATTTTGCCATCTGCCGCCGGCATTTTCAACTGGTGACAATTTGTCACCAGTTCGCTGCCTTCTTCATGTAGACGCTGCTTGAGCTTATTCCAATACTTGCGCCCCGTCTGATAATCCGGGCTGTCCGTAAGCGCGCCTACCACATCCACGATGGAGAAATACCATTCCTGGCGCTCCTCATCCCACAGGCTGCGAATGGTTCTTTGCTCAAATCGCTTGATGATGCCGTCGGTTTCATTGGGCATGTTTTCTCACCGCTTCTTCCTTTGAATTGGCTTCATTATACCGTATTTGCCCCCACCCGGCAACGGGGAGGAAGGAGGACGGCCAGCAGAGCCGTCCTCCCGAAAGCTGTCACCGCCGCTTCCTGCGCCTGTACCCATAGGCACCGATGAGTACCAACCCACCCGCCGTCATTCCCACGCCTGCCCACATCAGGGGTGTGAAGGGGAGGTCCACTCCAGTCTGGATGTCGGGAGTGTCCGCGGGAACATTGACGACCTCCAGCGGCGCGTCGGGATTGACGTATTGCCCGTCTACGGTCAGCTCCGCGACCGTTCCGGCGGGAAGATAGCCGGGCAGAGGCTGCGTCTCCACCACGGTATAGCGCCCGTGAGGAATCCTTTCAAACGAGGCCAGCCCGTTTTCGTCCGTCTCGGCGGTCATGATCTGGTTTCCGTCCGCATCGACCAGCGCAAACTGTACGCCCGCAAGTACCCGGCCGCCTGTGTCGGTCTTGCGCAGGGAAAAGCGCGTCCAATCGTCCCGAATCTCCGTATCGCCGCTCACCTGGCCCTGCGCGTCCACCACGAAGATGCATACGGCCTCGTTGAGCGCGTAGCCGTCCGGCGCGAGCACCTCGCGGAAGGCATACTGTCCGGGCATGAGGAGAATGTCCGGCAGCTCGCCGTTTTCATCCGTGCGCGCGCGATAGATGATCTCATCCCGGCTGTTTCGCACCTCGATGAGCGCGCCGGGTATCGGGGCCGAGCCGGTGATGTCGGTCTTAGTGATCGTGACGGGTGTGCAGATCAGCTCGTTATGCACCGTCAGACCGGCGCGAATGACGGCGTCCTCTTGCGCTTTCTCAGGCAGGATTGAAACGGGAAACGTCCCGGCAGGCAATTTCCAGCCTTCCGGCGCTTGCAGCTCCTTCACATAGTACTCCCCATGCGGGTACTGCCCGGCAAACACCAGCCGCCCGTCCGCATCCGTCGCGCCGGAGGCCACCAGCGTACCGGCAGGGAGAACGCCGCCGTCATAGGGAATGTCGGAGGCATTGAACAGACCGAATACAAAGCCCTCGCCGGGGACGGTCGTTACCCTTCGGATGATCATTCCATCATCCTGCGGAACGCTTTGCAGGGTTTCGGCTTCTTTCTGAATCGTGATTTCGGCAGGATAATAGTCGTTGACGACCTCCACCGTGAGATTCACGATGGCTGTCTGATTGTCTGCACTGGTCAATGCCACCTCATGCAGCATGTCATCCAGCGCATACCCTTCGGGCGCGTGAATTTCCACCAGCACATACCGTCCCAGCGGCAGAAGCCCGGAGGCTGCCGGCCCATCCGAGGCGGTGGTGAGGGTTTCCACCAGCTCGCCCTGTTCAAACCAGACCGTGCCATCCCCGCCGGTGACGGTTTCCGCCGCCCGAAGCTCAAACACCGCCTCCGCCAGATACCTTTCTTCGTATACGGGGCGGTGCGCCTCGTTCCCGTGAGCATCTGCCGTCACCTCGAACCCGGTGAGCCGCGGCCCCTTCTTTTCAAGCAGAATCCGCCCCTTGACCGGCTCGTTGGGGACTTCCACGTCGATCTGGTACGTTTCTCCGGGCGCGTCGCCGTCCTGCCCCACGAACACCGGCAGCGCCTCCTCGCGGATGAGATAGCCTTTCGGAGCTGTGACTTCCTCAACGAAGTACAGGCCCCAGGTGAGCGTTTCGGGCAATGTCACACTGCCGGTTTCGTCGGTAACAAAGGTGTCGGTCTCCTGCCGGGTGGGATAGGAGACGGTTTGGGTAACAAACCCTCCCGTCTCGTCTCTGAGCTTGAAGGAGACGCCGGAAAGCGTGACGGCCTTTCCTGTTTCGCTGTCCGTCTTCATCAGGCGCAGGCGGTAGCGGATGGGCCGGTCGGAGAGCGTCAGGGGCGGCGGGTTGAGGATGTCCTCGGTCCCGTCGATCTCAAAGAGGATCGGGCCCTTGAGCTCATACCCCGGCGCGCCCTTTATCTGCTCCAGCACATAGACGCCGTAGGGCAGGGCTTTGGTTTTCGCGTAGCCATTTTCATCCGTCACCAGCCGGTCGCGCTCAAATGCGCGGGCGTTTTCGTAAGACCCGGCCTTGCGAAGATACACGAGAAACTCCGCGCCCGCCTCCGGCGTCTCCACGCGGTCCGGGTCGGGATCGTCGCTCATGCCTCCGAGCAATTTGACAATGGCCTGCGCGCCCATCTTAATGCTGTTGGTAATTACGCCTTCATAGGTAATGACGGCTTCCACGGACTGCCGGGCAGCATCGCGGGTATCAATCGTAATAGCCGTATCGCTTGCCTGATACCCCACAGGCGGCGTAAGCTCCACAATCTCATACATGCCCGGCCAAAGCGCATCCGTGGTAACGGAAGCATCCTCACCCGCCGTGGTCAGGGAATCAACGACCACAGCGCCCTTTTCATAGATCACGTTGCTCTGCCGGTCGGTGATGTCCTGCGCCGCGAGCACGCGGAAGACCGCGCCCGTCAGCTCGCCGTCGCCGCGCGTGCCGGGCGCATCCGCGGGCTTCCCGGCGTATTCGTCCGCGTCGCGCTTGTACAGCTTCAGCCGGACCTGCACCGGCTGGTTGGTCACGGACAGGTCGGTGGTTTCATCCGGCTTTACCACCGCGTCCAGCGCGATCTCCTCAAACACATACCCAGCCGTTTTGCCTTGTTCACGGACGATGTAGCGCCCCTTGCGCAGCGGTTCGGATACAGCCACACCATTCTCATCCGTCACCATGCTGCAGACCAGCGCCGAGCCGTACTCATCGTTTTCGTAGATATCAAAGCGCACGCCCTCGATGGGGTTGCCGTTCAGGCGGTCGGTCTTGGTGATGCGGATGTACCCCTTTGTTGGCTCGTTCTCCACTTCAATCTCGCAGGTCTTGCCGCTGTCCCGAATCTCGACTTCGGTTTCAAAGCCAACGTCCACATAGTGCTGCGGCACGGTGGTTTCCTCGATGCGGTATCGGCCCCAGGGAAGCCAGCCGGTTTCGGCCACGCCGCTTGCATCCGTGACGATGACCACGCTGCCGCCCACGCCGGTTGCGCCTGCGGGAGCCGACAAACGGGTGACGGTGAACTCCGCTCCGGCCAGCGCCTCCCGTGTCAGGCTGTCCCGTTTCACAATGCGGATCTTGCCCGTGATCTCCGCGTTGGCAAAGCTCGCATGGGCCGTGCCGCCCGCCGTGACGGTGACGCTCTGCTCGCCCGGAACGGATACGAGATACCCTTCCGGGGCGCTCTTTTCCCGGATGGTGTACACGCCCGGCTGGAGGTTCTCAAAGCGCGCCACGCCGTCCGCGCCGGTGGTCTGCGTTGCAATGACGGCGTTTCCGCCGACCAGCTCAAACACCGCGCCCGCCAGCGGCGCGCCGGTGGAGGCGGACGTCTTGGTGACGGCTGCCGCGCCCAGGGGCATATCGAAGGTGACGGTCATGGACTGGAGCTTGTAGGGCGCGCCGTACTGCGGGATGAGCACCTTCTGGATGGCCACGTCCGGTACGCCTACCAGAAAGCTCGCCTCCTCCTCGTCGGACGAAACCGATTCGGCCACAAAGCTGAGGTGGGTCCCCGGCGCGGTGATGGACACCGTATCCCCGCTGTTGAGGTAGTAGTAGGATTCATCCTGCCCGGCGGTGTTTCCGGTCAAAACCCCATAGGACCGGCTGACGCGAATGAGGTCCGCGTCCGTGGTAAGGGTGACGGTGCCGGTCAGGGAACCGCCCGAAAAGCGGGTGGACTGGTTGCTCACGGAGATGGCCCCCGTCATGGAGGCGCGGGCGATGCCGTTGGCCGCAAGCCAGCGCGCGTATTCCAGATACACGCCGGGAGCCTGTCCGCTGGCGCGGTAGAAGTTGTCCATGTTCCAATAATCACGGACGTATTGCGGCCCTTCCAGCTCGCGGATGACCTGCCGGATGGCGAACTGTCCGGCGACGCGCGACCAGGTTTCATTGTCCGGGTCATCATCGTCGATGACCATGAACGGGTAGGTATGACGAAGCACCCAGCCGATGGCGTGCAGGGTGCTTTCGTGATAGATGATGGAGGAATAGCCGGGATTGGTACGGTACGAATCCATGTCCACGATGACATACGGGCCGGTGGGCTGCTGGCCGCCGCCGGAGATGTTCTCGCCGGGTCCAGGCAGCGTATGCTCCAGACAATAGACCGTGTATCCGTCCAGATAGTGCGGTGTCGCATACACCGTGCCATGGCCGGGGGCCTTGGCGATCTGCAAATACGCGCTGTCCTTGCCGGAGCTGCCGTACAGCCCGCCCTGTCCCACATACAGCGACGGCACCGGCGCGTTGATGGTCTTGAGCGAAAAGCCGGGCATGGGGCTGGCGGACATGCGCATCATCCGGGAGGAAGGACTTACGGGCAGGGCGTAATCCGTCACGGTGAGGTCCGCCGCGCCGGTGACGCAGGTTTCCAACGCAAGCACCCAGAGCGTTCCCTGCTCCGTCCACTTGAGCGTACCGTCGGCAAAATCGTCGCCGTACAGGTAGCGCACCCGGTACCACCAGCGGCCGAGGGCATCCTGGAGGGTTTCTTCTACCTGCACGGTTGCGTCCTGTGTGAAGCATCCGGCCCACAGACTGTCCGCATCCATGCCGCTCGAATCAATGTCGGTATAGACATTGGTTTGGGTGCTCACCTGTACAAACGCGCCGGGCTGCGCGGGCGGGATTACAGATTCCGAAGAGGACTGCTCCATCGGCTGCACAGCGGCTTCTGTTTCGGCTGATTCGGGCACGGGTTCCTGCGCGGGCACATATCCCGGCACAACAAAGACGAGGCGTTCATCCGCCGTCAGGGCCGACGGGCGTTCACCGGCCAGCGCGGCAACCTCCTGATCGGACAGCGCGGCTTCGGGCAGAGCGTCCACGGCGGTATAGGCCGTGATAAGCTCATAGCTTTCGTTAAGCAGCCAGACCTCGGCAAACCCTTCTTCGGGCACAAGGCGATGGACCAGCAGCACCGCCGTTTCCTGCGTCATGCAATAGGCGGGTTCGGCGAGGTCCTGTGCGGCGTACAGTGGGATAGCCGCAGCCAGCACATAGGCGTAACCGCGCTGGGCCATGGTGTCTTGCAGGGAGAGCGGCAGGGGTTCCCCTGTTTGTGCCGGCACTGTTTCAGGTGCGGGCGATGGCGTTTCTGCTTCGGGTACGGAAGTCGGTTCCTCGGTTGGGGGCTGCGGTGCTTCGGTCGGGGCTTGTGCAGGAGGCTGCGTTGGAAGCGCTGTTTCTGCCGGTGGAGCCTCGGTTGGCTCTGGCATAGGTTCCTGTGTAGGAAGTGCAGGTGCTTCCGTAGGCTCCACTTCTTGCGCCGTTTCCTCTGCCGTTGGAGCCTCGGTTGACTCCGGCATGGGTTCCTGTGTAGGAAGTACCGGCACGTCCGTAGGCGTCGCTTCTTGTGCTGTTTCCTCTGCCGGCGTTGCCACCGGTTCCTGCACGGTTTCCTGCGGCTCCATCGTTTCTTCTGCCGGTATCGCCGCTTCTTTCTGCACCGGCACTTCGGTCTGCACCGCCGCTTCGCTCCTGCCCGGTGAAGGGCACAGCAGGAGACAGGCCAGAAGCAGCGCGGCCAGCCTTGTGCGTGGTTTGTGGTTCATCTTTCATTCCTCCTTCAGTATTCCCGGACGGCCATGACCACCAGCCGCCCGTCGGGGTCGCTATAGCTTCGATCACAGGTGATAATCGTCAGAATTTCATCCTCCGCGCCGGGTTCGATGCCCGTATCGTACAGCGCCTGCGCCCGTGCCCGACGGACAAAGGCAAGAAAGTCCTCGTCCCCGGCAAAGCGGGCCGTGGCGGGGTCCCACTCGCCGCTTCGCAGGTCGACGGCGGCAAAGACGCGGTAGGCCGCGCTGTGATACAGGGAATCCAGATAGATCACGGCATGTGTGGCACAGAACTCCGGGTCCTTATACGAAAGCAGCGGCGAAAACATGGCTTCGCCGCTGCTGCGGATATGGTGGCCGTAGATGCCGATATTGCGTCCGGGCGTTTCGTAGTCCGTCCCATCGAGGGAAAAAAGCGTGCCCAGATAGCTCTTACGGCCTGAAAACGTGTGGTTCAGGTAATAATCCGGATCGCCGGTGCGCACAACGGGATAGTCGATGGGCGTTCCGGGGATGGACAACCATGCGATAAAATCGTCGTTCTGCGCCTGACACGCCGCAAAGTCCGCTCCGGTGAACCGGTCAGGGGGCGCGGCGGATGGCTGGACCCGGCAATCAAGCGGGTTCCCTTCGGCATCCGCATCGGGCGGCCGGGAAGGCGCTCCGGCGGGAAGGCTTGCCGCTTCCCGAAGCTGCGCATATTCCTCCACATCCCTGCGAATCTCCCGGTCCATCTGCAAAACGGGCATCAGGATAGCCCCCATGCCCGCCAACAGCAGCAGCGCCGCGGCTAACGGCAGGAAGGAAAAACGGCGTCGGGTTCTGGACAATCAATCACTCCTTTTTGTTTGCACAAAAAAACGCCCTGAATGGGCGCAGGTAGAGCATTTCAATTTCAAATCAAGTTCAGATAGCTCTGGCGGGAATCGACAACGGCGTACAGAACGACTTGTTGCTGCTCATCGTCAACCTTGTAAAATATCAGATGGCGCTGGACGATCAGAACGCGGAATCCCTGCTTGCGGAGCGTGCTGTAGCGGGGATAGCTACCCATATGTGGTGAGGTGGCCAGCTTTTTGATCTCCGTCTCCAGCACATCCAGATAGCGCAGCGCGACATCCACACTGCCGCTGTCCTCGGCGATGTAATGAAGAATGGAAAACAGATGATCGTTGGCCTTGTCGGTCCTGAGAATGTGGTAGGTCATCGTTGTTTCCTCATAAGCAGGCTCTCACGCAGAGCGGAAAATGTATCTTCAACGGGAGCGATGCGGCCCGCGCGCACATCGTCCTCCGCTTCTGACAGCGTGCGCAGCAGCTCAAGCTCCGCACGCATCTGCTCGTATTCGGCAAGCCCTATCAGGACCGTGTCGCCCCGCCCATTGACTGTGATGTACACCGGCTGACGATTTTCCCGGCACAGCCTGGAGATCTCGCTATAATGATTACGCAAATCGGCGGAAGGTCGTATGGATTCCATCATCATCGCCTCCTTTTCATGGTCAAATTATATCATAATCCGCCTATTGCGTCAATGCGTCTGACAGTTCGCTTTAGCGTGTCATTCGCTCTGTTCCTCGTCCTCCTCGTCGTCAAGCGCATAATCATATGCCGGTTTGCGGTTCTTGCCGGACTTTTTCAGCCTGACATACGCCAGCGCCCCGCCGCCCGCGACAGCCAGCAGCCCGGCCAGCCCCAGCAGGGGCGCTGTTCCCGCGTCCTTTGGCTCCTGCCCGGAAACCGGCTGCGGCGTGGCCGGAACCGTAGGTTCCGGCGTGACGTAGACGATCTCCGGCTCAATCAGGCTTTCGTCCACGATGTCCAGCAGGTCCCGGCTGTCCACGAGGTTGAGGAAGTAGGTTTCATACTGTTCCCCGTCCTCATCCAGCGGCTTGTCGTAGTCGATCACCATGTAGAACACATCGCCGCCGCGCGTCTCGATGGCGATGAACTGCTTGTTGGTGTAGCGGTCGTAGAGCAGATCGCGGGTAAAGGCGTTGCCCGCCTGGGTAAAGGGCATCCCCGCTGTGCCGGTCACCGGCAGGAGTGTGGGCAGAACCGCCGCCGTCACGGTTGGGGCCACGGTCGGAAGGGGCGTTGCCGTCGGTTTGGGCGTAGCGCGGCTCCCGCCGGACCCGCTGCCGGACCCGCTGCCAGAGCTGCTGCCGGAGGACCCCGGCTTTCGCGTGGGCACGGCGGTCGGCGCGGCGGTGGGGGCTGCGGTCGCGGGCGTGTCGTGAAAGAACGGGTTGGCCACCGCGATGGCCTTGCTCACGTTGCCCACACGGTCCACCGCCTGCACCAGCAGCTGCTCATAGGCGTCCGCGTATTGCTTGAGATGGATGCTCAGCGTGCCGCCCGACAGCTCCGTGTAGGACGTGCCGTTGACCTGTACCGCGGCCACGCCGGACTGCGCGTCGGCGGCTTCGATGTGCAGGTATTCGCCCTTAACGCTCGCCTTGAGGGTGGGACGGGTGTTGTCAATACAGTTGACCGGCAGGCTCTTGCGGTGCGCCTCGCCATAGGGGTCGGTCACGATGACTTCTACCTCGCTGTTTTCCAGCAGGTCGATCCAGACGTGGCCGGAGGGCAGCGGCCCGTCAATGAGCGTCTTCCCGCCCACGCTGATGCGCACGGCGGCCCAGCCCGTGCCACCCAGGTCCCGGACCGTAATCTCCATCACGGCGCGGTTGAGATACCAGCCGGAAGGAGCCTCCATCTCAATTTCATAGCTTGCCGCAGGAGCCGCGGTGGGCTCCTGCGTGGGCTGCGCGGACGGCTCGACGGTCGGTTCCTGCGAAGGCTGCACGGATGGCTCGGCGGTCGGCTCCTGCGAGGGGTGCGCGGACGGCTCGGCGGTCGGTTCCTGCGAGGGTTCCACAGACGGTTCTGCGGCCGTCTCTTGCGTAGGAGCCGGTTCTCCCTCTGTCTGCTTATCGGGCTCCATCACCAGATCCGCCATGGCGTCCTCCAGATCGCCAATCAAAGCCGGGTCCTCCAGAATCACCTCGCCTTCCGCCATGGCCGCAAAGGAACAGGCCGCCGTCAGAAGCACCGGCAGCAGAAGAAGCAGCGCCATCAGGCGGATGAATGCCCGCTGTTTCCTCATTCGTTTTCCCCCTTCCAGTCCGGGAAGGTAGCCGTGTAGGCGGGCCGCTGGTACGGCGGTTCTTCGTGGGCCGGAGCGGTATTTTCCACCGGCTGACGGTGCTGCTGCTGCATCCTGCGCACCAGCGCCGTCAGCTCCTCCAGCGTCACGTTCTCGCTGCGCATCAGGGCGCGAATCTCCATGCTTTCGTTTTCCATGATGCGCTGGTCCAGCGCCCGTACCCGCTTTTGCAGGTCCGCAATCTTCTCCAGATGCCGCGCGCGTTCCTCGCGGTATTTTTCCAGCTTGCTTTTCTCCATGTTTTCTCCTTTCTTTACTCGTACAGTCTGCCGTAGCCATAGAAGTGATTTTGCCAGTAGGAATCCGTGAGGTCCGCATACCCGATGGGCGAGCCGCAGTGCAGCATGTGATTCCCGCCCACATACAGCCCCACATGGGTGATGCCCTCCTCCCCGGAAATGGTCCCTTCAAAGAAGATCAGGTCGCCGGGCCGCGCTTCCTGGGGCGCGATGGGCATGCAGCGCCCGTACAGGCTGGTCGCGCCCAGCCGGCCCACGTCCCTGACGCCGCTGGCCGCAAAGACGTAGCTGATGAACCCGGAGCAGTCAAAGCTGGTTTCCGGGCTGTCGCCGCCCCATACATAGGGATAGCCGATGTACTTTTCCGCCTCCTCCATCAGCCGGCGGAAGGTTTCATCCTCCATAACATCCGCCGGGATGTCGTATTCGCCCGGCTCGCGCAGCGTGGAAGCGTAGGGGTTGCCCCGGAACAGGTCCTCGCGCATGCCCAGCACGGAGATGTACATGGCATAGCGCCCCACCCCCTCGCGGGACAGTACATAGAAGGGCAGGTGGGAGAGGTTGAAGTTGTCCAGCGTAACATTGCAGATGCGGTAGGTGTAGGGCACGTCCTCCTCCACCTGATAGGGGACCCAGGTTACGTTCCCTGTTTCCTCGTCCTCCACCCTGCGGTAGCGCGTGACCCATTCCCGGCGGTAGCGGGTTTCCTCCTCAATATCTTCGGTCAGGATGTACTGCTTTTCAAACAGCCGGTCCATGTAGCCATAGGCGTCATCGACGGTCCATTCCCCGTTCGCGTGCGCGGAGATCAGCGCCATGAGCGCATGGGGGTCGTGCCAGATATCGTCCGCTTCGATGCGGTATTCGTCAAAGCCGGGATGATAGGAGGCGTAATGGTTCAGCTCATTTTGCAGTTCCTTCTCCAAATTCGCGTAGTACCGCTCCGCCGCCAGCAGGTCCTCGTCCCCGGCGGGGTAGGCGGCGATCACGAGGGACTGCATCGCGCTTTGCACCAGCGGGGCACAGGAGGACAGGCCGTTCATCACAAAGGCGAGGAGAGCCACCAGCGCACCCGCCAGAAGATACGTTTTACGGCTGCGCGCGACCAGGGCTTTCACTCCTCGCTTCGCGCGGGCGACTGTTCCTCCGGCCTGCGCCGCGCTCCGCGCCGTTTCGCCCGCCGCCTGTCCCGTCATGTACGTCCGGCGGATGGCCCGCTTCTGCCGCCAGCGGGAAAGCGGGTTGCTGGAGGGCGGAGCCTGCGGGCGGATGGCTTGCGCCGTCTGCTCCGTGTGGCGGGATGCGTTCAGCCTTGCCCTCCGGGCGCTTCGGACAACCAACCCCATGCCGCTTTCCGCGCCCTGCTCGGTCTCATGCGCCGCCTGTACGCCGGTGTTGTCATCCTCCACGCTGCGAATCTGCCGGTGGACTTCCTCTCCGGCCTGGGGCAGCGCCTCATGGATGAGCCGGGAGGAAATCTGGCGCGGTTTCTCCGTTTGCAGGCGAGCCCCGGCGGCCCGCGCGATCTCCATGCGCCTGCGCTTAGTGGGACGGCCCGCGCCGGGCTTTGACGCGGCGGCCTCCATCCGGCGCGCGGGGGCCTCCTGTCCGGCGGGCGGCTGTTCATCCTCCGCAAACTTCAGGCGGCTTTCCTCCATCCGCGTCCTCCTTTCCGCTCTGCTGCCGGATCATGCTCTGAAACGCCCTTTCCGTCTCCCGGTCGGCCTGCGCCGCCAGACGCGCCACGCCCAGAAACAACCAGCTCAAAAGGCCCCATCCCAGGAGAATCGCCAGCCATACCGCTGCTTTCATGCCTTCTCCTCCTTTCGTACCTCGCCTGGTTTGGTGGTAAGCAGGCGGTAGAGCTCGGTGTCCCTGGGGAAATGGTCCACAAAGGGCAGAATCACGTTGCCGTAGAACAGCAGCCCTTCGCCTTCCCCCGAATGGGTGACATAGGAGAGCTGATGCGGCGAAATACCGAGCCTGGATGCGAGGATTTCCCGGTCCCCGGCGGCCTGATTGAGCATGTAGATAAAGTCGGAGTTCTCAAAGATGTTCTCCACCTCGCGGGAGGAAAGCAGGTCCTTGACGTTCTGGGTGATCCCTGTTGGCACACCGCCCCATTTCCTGAAACGCTTCCAAATCTCGACGCTGTACGCCGCGGTCTGCTCCTCCTTGAGCAGGAGGTGGAACTCGTCCAGATAACACCAGGTTGCCTTGCCCGCGGAGCGGTTGGCCGTTACGCGGCCCCAGATCTGGTCCTGAACGATATGCATGCCCAGCTGCTTGAGCTGCTTGCCCAGCGCCTTGATGTCATAGCAGACAAGGCGGTTGGTGATGTCCACGTTGGTCTGGCCGTTAAAGACGCTGAGGGAGCCGGACACGTAGATTTCCAGCGCCGTGGCGATGTTTTGCGCCTCGGCTTCCCGCTGGCTGCGGAGGGCGTTGTACAGATCGCCCAGCACGGGCATGTTTTCGGGCCGCGGGTCTGCCAGATACCGGCGGTACACCATGCGCACGGCGCGGTCGATCACGGTCTTTTCGATGGGCATCAGGCCGTTTCGTCCGCCCACGATCAGCTCGCACAGGCCGAGAATGAAATCCGATTTGAGCGAGATCGGGTTGGCGTCTTCGGAGTAGTTGAGGTTGATGTCCATGGGATTGATGCGGTGGGGACTGGAGGGCGAAATCCGGATGACCTGTCCATGCAGGGCCTCCACCAGCGGCGCGTATTCAGCCTCCGGGTCGCAGATGAGGATGTCGTCGTCTGTCAGCAGGTAGCAGTTGGTGATCTCACGCTTGGCGCTGAACGATTTGCCGCTGCCCGGCGTACCGAGAATCAGCCCGTTGGGGTTCTTGAGCTGCTTGCGGTCGGCCATGATCATGTTGTTGGACAGGGCGTTGAGGCCGTAATACATCGGCTCGCCCGTGGTCTGGAACAATTCCTGCGTGGTGAAGGGCACGAAGATGGCCGTGGAGCTGGTGGTCAGCGCGCGCTGAATTTCCAGCTCGTTTACGCCCAGCGGCAGCGAGGCCGCCAGCGCCTTCTCCTGCTGGAAGTCCAGGCGGGTGAGCTGGCAGTTGTATTTCTGCGCCACGCCCTGCGCCTGAAAGACCATGTTCTCAAGCGCCTGCCGGTTCGCACCGGTGTTGAGCACCAGAAACGTGACCAGGAACATGCGCTCGTTTCGGCTTTGCAGATCCTCCAGCAGCTTTTTGGCCTCCGCGCCGTAGGTGGCCAGGTCGCTGGGCAGGATGTCCATGTCGTACCCGGCGCGCACCGCCCGCTTCTGCTCCTCCATCTTGGTCTTGTCCAGATCGGTGATCTTGCGCTTGATCTGCTTGATGGCCGCGTTCTGGTCGATGGACTGGATGTGCATGGTGACGATGAGGCTTGCGTCGATGTCCAGAAAATCGGCCAGCATGCGGTCGTTGAGTTCCGGCGCGAGAATTTGAAGGACGCTTACCGCGCCCAGCGTGCCGCCCATGCGAAAGCGGCGGCTTTCGCCAAAGGCGAAGGACGATGGAGCCACGAAATCTTTGGTGGACAGCCCGGAGGGCGCAAGCCACTCCCATTCGAAGCGGAACGGCTCCTGCGTATCGGTGTGGAAGATGCGGTGCAGAAGATGCAGCCGTTCCCTGCCGTCAAGCAGAGACGTGGCGACGCCCATGCGCTTGAAGTTGGCCAGAACGTCCAGCTCGATTCGGTCCAGGCGCGCTCTGGCCGTCTTGAGGCTGTCCGCCCGGATGCCGAAGGTCAGGTACTTGACCCTTTCGATGCCGTTGCTGCCTCTGGCAAGTTGATTGCTGAGAATCTGCGCGTATTCGCTCCTGATCCTTTCCGCCCCATCCCTGCGAACGGGGATATGGATGCAGTTTTCAAAGCGGTCCGCGTCGGCGTTCCTGTTCAGGAAGGAAAACTGGAGATGGATGGAGCTGTCGAAGTAGTTGAGAAAATCACACCAGCCCTCGAAGATGGCGCTTTTGGCGTCATTGTGCGAAAGCTGGTAGTTGATGTCCTGAAACTGAAGCGTCTTTGTGTACCAGCCACGCGCCAGACAGATGCCGTCCGGCCAGATGCGGTCATACGGGATGGTCTCTTGCGCGCTGCCCGGCTGCCGGCCGTTGGGGCGGTTTTTCCGGATGACGGCTTTGATATGCTCCTTTTCCTCGCGGGTGAGCTTGCGGGTGCCGGGCTTTTGCACCTCCTTGTCGATGGCTTCCTGGCGCATCAGCGCACCGTAGACGTTATTGGTCCGGTAAGGCCGGACTTTCGGGCGGCGAACGAGCGTGTCCGCCACATCGCGCAGCACCTTTTCAAGCGGCCTGCCGTTGTTTTCGTACAGGCCCAGCAGAAAAAACGGGAGCATCGCGAGCATCATGCAGATGGCCGCGGGGCTTGAGCCCAGCCCCGGCCGGAGCCAAAAGAAAAGCGGCACGCCGATCAGCGCGCCGCCACCGAAGCAGACGATCTGCCGCTTGGTGAGGTTGAAGATTACCTTGCTCTTGACTCTTGTCAGGTCCTTGGGAACGGAAACGTAGGCCAATGAATCCCTCCTTTGATTGGGTCCTGGGGTAGAAAAAAAGCGCCTCGTGAAAGGCGCTGGAAAGCTTGAAACCATCAATGTGTCTTTGTCTCTAACAAAAGGGCTTGATAATTCCGCTTGTTGTAAAGAATTCGATCTACCAGTACCGCGTCTTGAAAAACGTGATAGAAAGCAAGATAACGACCACAGACTAAGAATCGTTCATCCGTCTCAATTCCTGTACCATATGTCAGACGTTTCCCCAGCAGGGGTTGCTGGCAAAGCAGGCGCAGCCGCTTTGCGATTTCTTCCAGAGTATGCGCAGCAGCGTCGGGATTCATCAATTCCTGTGCTATATAATCCCTGATTTCCTCAAGATCGTTTGCCGCTTCAGGAGCATAACGCAGCTTATGCATGAGGAATCCCCAGCCTTGATTCTACTTCATCAGCATCAATCCAGCCCTGTTCTTCACCAGACCTGCGTCCCTTGGCTATTTCATTCATCAATTCAAGGGTCGTCTGCATTTTCTCATAATCGTGCATGTCCATAACAGCATACCGGCCATGTCCGTTTTTGGTAAGAAACACAGGCGAACCCACAGTTACCTCACGAAGCAGTTCGCCGTAATTACGCAGCTCAGAAATCGGTTTGATATTTGGCATAAGGATAACCTCCTCTCTCTATGAAGTATAATGCACATCGTTGTAAAATTCAACTGCTAATTTGCAGCAACGGGCTAATGCGCTCCGAAGATTCCCTTGGCGACGCTGCCGGACTTGAACAGCGTGAAGCACAGGAGCACCGTGTAGCCAATACAGGTCCAGATGGCGGATGCCACATCCCCGTCCGTGGCGATGGAACGCACCAGCACCGCGTAGATCGCCACACACACGATGATCAGGAACGCCTGAAAGCCCAGCGCAAACAGAGACCGCAGGTAATTCTGTCCCATCTGTCCCCATTCCCGGTTCATCATGGTAGCCATGGGCAGCGGCGCAAGGGACGTGACGGTGTAGATCTCCACCATGCGGCCGTAGATTACCACAAAGATGCAGATGGTCAGCGCGTTCATCGTGACCCCTACGAACAGGCTCTGGAACCAAAGCCCCAGCAGCGGCCCGATCTCCATTTCCATCAGCCGCGCCTCCAGATTTGCAACGACTTCGCTCAGCTCCAGCGACGTGTCCGACGAGATCACACCCGCCGCCGCGTTGACCACGCCCTGCGCCAGATCAAACACGCCCATGACGATATCCCAGGTGTTGGTCACGATCATGACGGCGCAGAACGTTTTGAACATCCATTTGAAGAACACCCAGGTTTCGAAGTCATGCATGTTGTTCTTTTCCATCACCAGCTGCAAAAGCTCCATCGTCATCACGATGGCGAGGATCACGCCCGCGATGGGCAGAATCACCTGATCGGACAGGCTGCGGATCATGCTGTACACGCCGCCGTTCCATGCCTGCGGTGTCGTGCCGACCTGTCCGGCAATTCCGGCCACCTGGGTGTTTACCTGATCGAACAACCCCTGAAGGTTTCCCATGATGCCGCCTACCAGAATCTCCTTGAGCCAATCCGTGATCCTGTTCCAGATAAAGTCCAACCGTTTCCTCCTTTCTGACGGCCTCCCGCGTTATACGGGAGGCCGCCGGGATGGTCTTTGGATCAGCCGAACAGGCCCTTGAGCAGCGGAATCAGCATGGTGCCGATGAGAGCCATTCCACCGCCCGCCATGAGCTGTGTTATCCCCAATTAGTAGGAACTCGTCCATTTTCCCCTGATTTTTCAAGGGGTGCTGTTCCCCCTCAAATCAATGGGTTTATCCCTAATTAGGTGCAACACAGCCATCGGCGGGCGGCGGCGTGTCAAGAAATATCTATGGAATTGTCAGAACCGCCCGGCGGGGGCAGGTCAGGCCGTGACCTGCTCCACCTCCGGGATGGGCTTGAGATTGAAATGAATTTCGATGGAGATGTGCCTTGTCTTTTCGCTGTCGATGTGTTCATGGACAACGATCTCTTTAATCAGGCGGTTGAGGGTGGCGGCGTCCAGCTCCGTGATGTCGGCATACTCCTGGATTGCGTCCACCCATTGTTTGGCATCGCTCTCGATCCTCGCTTCATCGGACAGCTTCTTCCTTGCGTCCTCCACCCGCGCCTTGACCTCGGCCTGCTCCTTCTGCGTCTTTTCCAGCATGAGGTTGAAGTTGGCCTCGCTGATCCGCCCGGCCATCATGTCCTCGTACAGCCGCAGCATCATCTTTTCCAGCACGTCCATGCGCTCCGTGTCTTTGGCAAGGGCACGTTCCAGCGCCTCCCGCTGGCCCTTCTGCTCGGCCTCGCAGGTGTCGGTCAGCTTCCCGGCCACGGCCTCCCCGTCCATCAGGGCGGCCCTGGCGCACTCCCGTATCTTGTTCAGCACAAGCCGGTACAGGGTGCTGTATTCCACCCGGTGCTGGGTACAGTGGTTCTTGCCGAAGGCCCCGTAGGTCTTGCAGGCGTAAATCTGCTGCGGGTGCTTGGCGTGGGTGGTGCGGATGGTCAGCGACTTGCCGCACTCGCCGCACTTGATAAGCCCGGCAAACAGGCTGGTTTCCCCATTCTGCCGGGGCCGCTGGCGGGATTGCAGCTTACTCTGCACAAGGTCAAAGCTCCTGCGGTCAATGATCGGCTCATGCCGCTGCTCCACCACGATCCAGTCCTGCGGCTTCTTCTCCCGGATGGTTCCCAGCTTGAAGCGGTAGTCCTTCTTCTGGGACGCGATGGCACCGGCATAGACGGGGTTCATCAGCAGGTCTTTGATAACCGAGAAGTCCCAGATAAACTTCCCGTTCTCCGGGTCTTTCTTCTCCCATTTGGTGCGGGTGTTCCGCAGGCCCCGCTGCCGGTTCCACCATGTGGGGCAGGGTATCCGCTGTTCCTCCAGCCTGCGCCGGATGTAGTTGGGGCCGTGGCCCTCCAGCGCCCACAGGAAGATTTGCCGGACAATGGGGGCCGTCTCCCCGTCCACCAGCAGGTGGTTTTTGTCCTCCGGGTCTTTCCGATACCCGAAGGGGGCAAGGCACCCGGTAAACTCCCCCTTCTGCGCTTTCAGCAGGTAAGAGGAATGTACCTTCTTGGAAATATCCTTGCTATACATCTCATTTAGGATATTTTTGAAGGGCGCGATGTCGTTGTTCTCCCGCAGGGTGTCGATCCCGTCGTTCATGGCGATATAGCGGACGCCGTGGCGGGGGAAGAAGTCCTCGATCAGCGTGCCGGTCTGCAAGTAATTTCGACCCAACCTTGATAAATCTTTCGTTATCACAAGATTTATCTGCCTGCGCTCGATGGCCTTTAACATCCGTTTCAGGTCGGGGCGCTCCATGTTCAGCCCCGTGTAGCCATCGTCCTGATAGACTGCCACAACCTCCCATCCCTGCTTTTCGCAGTAGTTTTCCAGCATGGCCCGCTGGTTGGCGATACTGGCGCTCTCCCCGTCCAGGTCGTCGTCCTTGGAAAGCCTGCAATAGATGGCCGCCCGGAAGCTGCCCGCAAGAAGCGCGTCCATACCTGTATATCCGTTCATCATAACCGTTACCCGCACAATCCAGACGGAACACGGTTCTGCTGAACCTTGTCTTTATTATACCCTAAATCTTGTGTTTTCGCAAGACTTATATTGTCCTTCCGCTGGCTGTATTTCTGTGCAATCAGGCTCACAAAGACGTCGGTGGCGTCCAGCTCGCCGTCAAACACCGCTGTGACTTGGATCTCGGTTTTGCTTTTTGCCATAGGCAGTTTTACCTCCATAAATGAAATAAGCCAGACAGGAGAGGGGCGGCAACGAAGTCCGGCAACGGGCTTCAAAAAACCTGCAAAACAATCTCCGTCTGGCGGTTGGGTTCCTATTTACTTTTTCTTTTATTTTTCTGTTGCTTTGGTTGTCAGAGGGGAGAAAGGCCCGCCGTTACAGGCTTTTCCCCGGCAACCGGCCCGGCAACGGGCTGGCAACCGGCTCGGCAACGGGGTGGGATTCCCCCGGATTTTTCAGAAGGGCAGCTCCATCTGCTCGGTCACTTCCACAAATCCCTCCGGCAGTTTTTCCTGCCCGTTGTCAGCGCCCGTTGCCGGGGCCTCCCGTTCCCAGCCCTTCTGCCTGCCGTATTCCTCGAATATCCGGGGGTTGGAAAAGTACCTCCATCCCGTGATACAGTGGTTCATAATGTCGTTGACCTCCCGTATCTCCCATTGCTTCGGCTCGTCGTAGGGGCGCTTGAGGGCCTCCCGGAAAAGCTGCTTGGAGCATACGGCGCTGCCGGTGTAGCGGTCAAGGTAGGCTTGGATCATCCCGGCCTTGGTGTCCTCCGGCATGAAGTCCCGCTGGTGTTCTTTCAGATACCGTACCATTTCGGGGCTGAAGGACAGCTTAAAATCGCCGCTCTTGTAGACCGTCATGGCCTCGGCCCACACTTGCTCAATATAGGCCCTGGACGCGGCTTCATCGTCCAAAATGTGTACCTCGGCCTGTTCCGGGTAGACCATGACCGGCAGGAAGCGCCGGTTGCCGGAGCGGTCAAGGGGCAGGAAGTCCAGGGCGTTGGAAGTCCCGCCGAATACGCACTGGCGGGGCCTGTCCTCCGGGTGGGTTTCATAGGGGATTTTATAGACCTCCTTCTGACGGCTTAAAAAGGACTTGATTTCCTCAATGCTCTTGGCGTTGGCGGTGGCGATCATCTCCGACATCTCAATGATCCAGTGGCCTTGCAGTTTTCGGTAAACGTTATCGTCGTCCAGCTTCCGCAGGTCGTCGGAAAACCATTCGTCCCTCACGGCCAGCAGGCGGAAGAAGGTGGATTTCCCGGCCCCCTGCCCGCCCACCAGACAGAGCATGACCTCAAACTTGCAGCCGGGGCGGAAGGCCCGGTGGATGGCCCCCAGCAGGAACAGCCGCAGGGATTGGTAGGTGTACTCGTCCGTGTCGGCCCCCAAAAAGTGCCGCAGGCAGCAGCGGATTCGCTCTTTCCCGTCCCACACAAGGCCGTTTAAGTAGTCCCGGATGGGGTGGTAGCGGTTGGCGTCGGCAGCAAGGTCGAGGGCGTCGGCAATCTTCTTCTCGCTTGTCAGACCGTAGGTATCTTCCAGATAGAGGCGGATATACTTCATGTCCGTGTCGGTCAAGGCCCTGCCCCCGGCGCGGCGCTGCCTGCCGATGGGCCGCAGCAGGTCAACGCGCTCGGTCAGGAGATTTTTTGCCACCGCCCCGGACAGTTCGGGGTCATACTGGAATACCGTCAGGCAGTTGTGAATACTGTTGCGGACGCCGCCCTTCTCGGTGCTTTCCAGCATGGCTTTCACTTCCTCAACGCTCCGGGGCGGCGGGGCGGCCTCTATGGTGTCCGTCACGGCCTGCCGCACCTCCGGCGTCAAGCTCTGCCATTCTTCGCTCAATGCTTCTCACTTCCTTTCCATAGCTGGCGATCAGGGCCGCCCGTTCCTCCATGTCGGGGGAGAGCAGCGTGTCCAGCAGATATTCCACATAGTCCTGCTTTTGCAGGGCTTCCACAAACAAAGGATTCCATTCTTCCTCCGGCCCCTTGGGGGCATAGTCCCGCTTCCAGCGGCCCAGCCGGTTGCGGTAGTCGCACAGCACCCGCAGGCAGTACCGCTCCATGCGGCGGAACTGCTGCTCCGGGCTTTCCTGCCGGGGCAGGGGGCGGCTCCTGCCGGGCGGCCCCTTGTCCTCATAGGGGACAGAGAAAGCCCGCGCCAGCAGAAGGGCGGCCTCCTTGGGGCTGATCCCTTCCAGACGGGAAACAAAGTCGATCACATCGCCGGTGGCCCCGCAGCCGAAGCAGTAATACCGGCGGTCAACCTTCATGCTGGGGTTCCTGTCGGCGTGAAAGGGACAGCGGCACATCCCATTCCGGCCTGCCCGGATTCCGAAATGCTTGGCGGCCTGCCGGGTGGTAACAGACTGTTTCACAGCTTCAAAAATACTCAAATAGGCAAATCCTCCGAAAATAAGAAAAGCGCCTGTCATTCTCACAAGGAAAATGGCAAGCGCCGGTTGTTGGGTTTCGTATTCAGTTTTCGATATGGGAAAAGCGCAGCCTATCTGTCGCGCCTATAAAATAATTTACCCTTGCATTCCAAGTACAATCCATTCATCGACAATATCCCAAAAGTTTATATCATACTTGGGCTGTCGATTGCTAAACCACAATGTTGCCTTACAACTATCACAATCAGACAAATCCACTGCAACATATCCGCCCATTCCAGAACCAAATATTCCAAAAGTAGTTGGCAGATAAATTTTCAATGGATGTTTTAAATCATCAAGAATACCCCATTCTTCATCATCAAATACAACAATATCATTGGATTCTAACAATCCCATTCCTCCGCTTGCATAGTAAAAGAAGCCGTTATGAAGTTCTTGATAGAACCTGACGATGCTGTTTGGAAGGTTGTCCAATTTAGATTGTAGTTTACCAGGGAAGTGTGTGGTATTGCAATTTCCCCCCTCATAATATAACACTTTTTTATTAGAAGAGAGTATACTATACAAAATAGAGTATTTTCCCTGATATTTAATTAGATTTACGTCAAGCAAATTTTCTTCTAAATACAGAATAGTATTTCTTAACTCATTTGCAAACAAGGCTTTCCAGCACTTGATTGTTGCAGCACTCCTTTCCTCTTTTTTGTTCATACAGAAAATTTTCTTCCATGACTCTGGGATTTCAACGATATTTTCAACTTTGTACGAGATCAACTCTGCATCCCTATGGTATTTTTTTAGATACAATAATTTTTCTTCAAATACCTTATCCTGCCTGCCATCTCTTAACTTATCAAAAAATCCCATAAAAATTTCCCTCTCTGTTCATCTCTCACTGGCTGGACAAAGTGTCCAGAGGTTGGGGCGGGGGGTTATGCCCCCAGCTTTGGGACAAAATGTCCCAGCAGGGGCGGCCCGTCAAAGCTGATTCCATTGTACCATCCCCGGCGGGAAATGGGAAGTCCCTCACCGCTCCATGTCCCTGTCCCGGCGCTGGGTGTGGGCCTGCTCCTGCCGCCGCCGGGCGGTGTCCACGGTGGATTTCACTTGGTACAGCTTCATCAGGTCGTCCCGGATGGGCTTGTACTTGGCGTAGTCCTCCTGATACGCCTGTTGCAGCTTCCCCCGCTCCGTCCGCCACTTGGACAGGGGCAGCTTTCCCTCCGGCGTGAAGTGGGGCTCCAGCTTGCGGCGGGCCATATAAAACTGCCGCAGCTCCCCCTCATGGGCGGCCTTGAATTTCTCCCGCTGGCTCTTGCGGTGGATGGCGTTGAGCTGGGTGTGGATGGGTTTCAGCTCCCGGTAGCGTTCCGCCTGTTCCAGCAGGCCGTCCAGCTCCTTCATGCGGGTCTGCTTGCTGCCCATGCTGGCCCTTAGTTCCTCGATCCGTTCATTGTGGGAAGTGACGCGGGCCTCCAGATCGTCCACGGTGTAGAGCTTCTGCTCGGTCAGGTAGTTCACGGCGTTGGCAAACTTTTGGAGATTGCCCACCTTGCCCTTGCTGCTCCACGCGCCCGCGTTCCGCGCCCCGTAGTAGGCGGATAACAGGTCGGCGAGGGTGGGGGCCTGGGGCTTGGACAGTTCCTCCCGCACCTCGTTCAGCCATCCAAACAGGGCCTTGATTTTCTGCCGCAGCTCTTTCAAGAGGGCGTTGGTGGCCTTGATCCAGCGGTTGAGTTCCCCCTTGTCGGTGGCAATCCCTCGCGCCTCCATCTGGCGCACCGCTGGCCCCTCATGGACGGTGGGTAATAGGTCTAAACCTTGCCGCAGATAGGAGCGGTGGTCGATCCGGCAGGGCAGGCCCTTCTCGGCAAACTTGGCGTTGCACATCTCGGCCCACACCTCCCGCCACGCTTCCAGCGTTTCCGGGCGGCCCCAGTCGGTGGTGGGAACCGCGTCAAAGAGGGGCTTGCCCTTCTCGTCCAAAATGCGGTTGCCGTCCTCGTCCAGACGGTAGACGCGCCGCTGCTTGTAGCCCCATTTGCCGCTTTCCAGAATGGGCCGGATGGGGCAGAGGACATGGAAGTGTGGGTTGGGGATGCCCCCGTCCTCCTTGTCAGGCTGGTGTACGGCAAAGTCCACCACCATGCCCCGGCTGACAAACTGCTCTGACAAAAACTGCCTTGCAAGGGCGATGTTTTCTTCCAGCGAAAACTCGTTCTGCAAGGCAATATCAAAGCTGTACGCAAGCTGGGCGTCCTTGCCGCGCTCGGCGGCTTCCAGCGCGTTCCACAGGGTCTGCCGGTCTTGGTATTCCGGCGGGGCCTGCGGGGGCAGGAGAATATCGGAGCAGATCACGCCGCCCTTGCGGGTGTAGTCGCTGTACTCGCCGTAGCGTTCACTGTAAAGCCGCTCCCCGGCGCGGTAGGCGGCGGACGCGATGGCAGACTGTCCGGCGCTACGCTGCACCTGCGTGACCGACAAATGAAACAGGGCCATTTACCGGCCCTCCCGCTGGGCGGCGGCATGGACAGCGGCCCGCACCTCCGGCATGGAGAAAATCTGCTCGGCAAGGGAATAAAAGCCCTGCTCCGACATGGGCCTGACCTCCGGGGCCACGCTCTCCACGGCGGCCCCTCTGGTAATCAGGCGGTGGGCGCGTTTCTGGCGCTCGCCCTTTTCATAATACTGCTTGCGCTGTTCCAGCCGCTTGGCCCGGTGCTGGTATTGCTGCAATTTGGCTTCGTTCTCGGCGTACTCCCGCCGAAGTCCGTCTAACTCTTTGCTCATGGCGTTGCCCTCCTTTTCTGAAAATGGGTGTAAAAAAGACCGTCCTCCGGGGCGTTCCCGGTGAGCGGTCAGGGTGTCGGTGTTCGGTTGTAAGGCCCTCGGAAGGGGGACAGACGCCGGGGCGGGTGTCCCCCTTCCGGGGGCGGGTGGGGTAAGCGGCGTAAGCCGCGCAAGGGGCGCAGCCCCTTGGACGGAGCGAAGCGACGCAAGAACGGCAGATTGCTCCATCTGGCAATCCGCCGTTCCGCCTCGCAGAGCGCACGAATACATGGCCGTCAGGCTATGTATAGAAGTGCGCCCTTTAGTTCCTAAAGGGGTTTTTGATACGCCCTTATAACGATTCTATAACATCAATGCCTGCTCCATTGACGAGAAAATCTGTGAGTGTGTCTGCTATTTTATACGCATATTCAAAACCTAAGCTGCCTGCATCCACAAAATATACGCCAAATCCATCGTTGCCATACCCATAAAAATAAACCATATCACCTAAATCATCACCAATAAACCAAACCTTACTGATGAAGTTTTCTTTCATAGAATGTGCAAACTCATTTTGCATACTTAATGCCCTGTTTGCTGACCAAAGACATATAGGTATGTTCCCAATATCTTCATCGTCGCTTTCGATTTCAAATTCTATGCTACCAATATTCCCGGTACCAGAAATACAACTTAAAAATTCATAATAATCAGCAGGCAACTGTATCGGTGTCCTTTCAAAAATTTTTTTGATTGTTTCTTCTCCGCCGGGACAAACCTCGCTATTATTAAACACTAATTGTTTACTAATATTTTCAATAATGCTCACTTGCACACCTTCTTACAAATTATTCAAGACTATTTATTTAGATTGCTTACAATGTTCCCTCGCAACCCCCCTCGCCGCCTCCCGGCGGGCTGGACGGGGCAGGTCACTTTTTTCCATTATACCGGCCCTGCGGCCTGCCTGCAATCCTGTTTTTGTGCGTCCCGTGGAATGAGGACATAAATCTTATTCGGCTCCCCGAAGCCCTGACGCACCCGCAGGAGCAGTCCGGCGTCCTCCAATTCCCGCAAGGCCCGCTTCACTGTCATGGCGCTGCGCCCCAGCGCACCCGCCAGTTCCACGATGGGGCAGCGGGTAAATATGATCCCGTTGGCGTCCTCCGCCCCTGCCGCAAGAGCGGCGTCCAGCAGGCGGGCGTACATGACCTTGGCGGTGCTGCTGACCGGCAGCCCCAGCATGGCCCACGGCAGGGGCAGGCAGGGCGGCAGGTTGGTGTCGGCGGTCAAAAATTCAACTTCCATTCAGCTTTCCTCCCTTCGCTTGGCCCTCTTAGAAAGATAAAAGGGACAGTCGATCACAACCGCCCGGAAGCTCTGCTTGCAGGAGCGGCGGCACTTCCGGCAAAGGATATTGTACGCCACCCGCCCCCGCTCATTGAGGAAGAAGGACAACTCCTGCTTCCTCTTTTTCGGCATTCTCGACATAGGGCCTCCCTTCATAAAAAACCGCCTGTTTGGGCCGCAACAGCCGCAACAGACGGTTCGCAGATTTAAGTGTCGTGTTTCGGGGTGTTTTTCGGGGGAAAAGCGGCCGTAGGGCCGCCCCGAAATTCCCCGTAGTAGTACGGAGCGGGCCGGTTATCGCCCGTCCGTTTGTTGTGTTTCGGTGTCATTTTGGGTGTTCATTTTGCCGGTTTTCCCTGATGTCGTTCCTGCCCCTGGCTCTTTCAGCGGCGTTTCGCTCCCGTTGGTACGCTCGCTGCGGTCAAGGTTCCTCCACCTCCTTGCCGCAGGTCGCCGCGCTACATCGCCGGGGGGCATATCCCATACAGGCCGGTCATTCGATTGGAATAATCCATCGATGAACTACCCTTATCATAGACCATTTTTGTGCCCTCGCCCGTATGTCCGCAAAGTAGGAATACCGCCCGGAAACGGAAAATTTCCACGATTGCGGAATGGTATGGTATAATCAAAAAGAACAGCGGCGGCCAGCCGCGGGAAGGAGCGATGTGCCTATGAAAACGCGCGTTTCCGTACAGGAGCGGCTGAAGGATTTACGGGTGGAGCGGGGCTTGAAGCTGGAAGAACTGGCGGAGCAGACCGGCATTTCAAAATCCGCCCTGGGCAGCTATGAGAACGACGACTACAAGGAAATCAATCACGGCAGCTTGTTGAAGCTGGCCGACTTCTATCAGGTGTCCGTGGACTACCTGCTGGGCCTGACCGACAACCGGGAATATCTGAACACGCCGCTGGCGGAGCTGCACCTGACCGATGAAGCGGTGGCCCTCCTGAAAAGCGGGCGGGTCAACAACCGGCTGCTGTGTGAGATGATGGCCCACAAGGATTTTATCCGGCTGCTGGCGGATATTGAGATTTATGTGGACAGGGTAGCCAGTATGCAGGTGCAAAGCCTCAACGCCTATGTGGATGTGGTACGGCAGGAAATCATAGACCGCTACCAGCCGGGCGAGGACGATCCCCACCTCCGCATTCTGAAAGCCGCCCATCTGGACGAGGACGAGTATTTCAGTCAGCTTGTCAGCGAAGATATAGGCCGTATCATCCGGGACATTCGCACCGCCCACCTGGGGGACAGCGAGGGCGCGCCGGTCAACACCGTGGCCGAGGAACTGCGGCAGGACATAGAGGAAGTGATGAACTTCAAGGGCAGCGACTTGGAGCGGCAGGCGATCTTGTACTGCAAGCGGTTGGGGATCAATTACAGCAAGCTGTCCGAATTGGAGTTCCGGCAGCTGATCCATATCCTGAACAAATCCTCCCTGCTCAAAACACACGGCTCAAAGCGGAAGAAGCGCAAATAAAAAGCAGGGAACCGAAGTTTCCTGCTTGGGTGGGCCGTGTTCTGTTGGTGCCGCCCGCTGGCTGGACAATGTGTCCAGAGGTGGCGGAATGGTCATGCTTTGATGGGTGGTGTTCGGTTTTCTGTTTCTGACTGGATAACTTCATTCTATGAACTCAACTCTTTTGCTGTAAACCGTCAAGAATAGCTTATGGTCTTTCCCTCGTTCAAACAGAACCCACTGTTCCTGCTCGTCATTGTAGTGCGGATAGGAATTTGCAATCAAACACTCAATAATAACGCCGTTATCCAATTCTATATGTAAATCATTCCACGGGCTTAATGTAGCGGAAAGAACTGCACCACCAATCATTTCTGCATGGAATTGTTTGACATTGAACCACTCATCATTGTTTGTGCTTTCTGATAAATCCCATGATTGATAATCTAAAGTAGTAACCAAAATATCGCTATTTTTGATAATTCTTGCATATCCAGAAGCATGGAGAGCAAGCGGAAAAAAGTCAAATGTTAATATCTCCGCTGCACAGCAAACATTGAGCAATCTTTTTCCCACTAATGAATGGATAAAATTCATCTCTTTTATTCCCATTTTCATGGCTCACACTCCTTTCGCCGCCCTCCTTCTTCCGTCCCCACCTTTGGGACAAAGTGTCCCAGCAGGGGGCGGCCCCTCATGGGGCAACATAATTGTCGTCCTGCTCCAAAGCAATCACATCTGCAATATCACAATGCAGCGCCCCGCAGATACGCAGCAGGGTTTTCATGCTGATATGCTCGCCCTTGCCCATATTGGCGATCATGTTGGTGGTAAGTCCGGCGGCAAGCCGCAAGTCCTCTTTCCTCATGCCGCGTTCCTTCAAGGTGTCCCATAGCGGCTGATAGCTGATGTGCATAGGCGTCCGCCTCCTTCTCCATCGTCAAATGTCCTGCCCCTATTATAGCAGGGGCCTTGTGTTTCCGCAATATTTCTTGACACAACCGCCGGTTCCGTCTGGATTGTGCTTTTCCTTTCTTTTGATTACATCTAATTCGCCTTTAACTGCTTGATGCCCTGCGACTTTGCTGATGTGCGATAAAGAAGTAATAGAAGTGTAAAAAATTTTGCCGTTCCTATCCG
>ERZ826764.1507-NODE-1507-length-26968-cov-4.491807_pt1 | contig 26968 bp, 29 predicted proteins | sample MGYA00519870_ERZ826764 | MGnify/ENA primary metagenome ERZ826764 (study PRJEB31778, sample SAMEA3449239) | human gut metagenome | biome: human gut; feature: human-associated habitat; material: faeces | place: United Kingdom | collected 2010/2012 ...
TACTCCGCCTAATAATTTAGAGCGAACCTCTAAGCACCGGATAATTTAATATACCAAAGACATTTGCCTTTGGCTTTTTACTTATTTATAAGAACCAGGTCCTGCTTTGACAACAGTATTTGGTAAATTATATTTTTTAAAGTTTTCTTGGAACATTTTAGTAAGTTTTTTAGCTGTTTTGTCATATTCACGTTTGTTAGACCAAGTATTTTTAGGATTCAACATTTCCGCTGGAACTCCTGGACAGCTTCTAGGAATTTTTAAGTTAAAGAAAGGTTCTTTAACATATTCTACAAAGTCTAAATCTCCATTTAAGGCAGCGTTGATCATGGCACGTGTATATTTTAATGGAATACGATGTCCTTTACCATAAGAACCACCTGTCCATCCCGTGTTAATTAAGAAAACATTAGCTCCTGATTTTTCAACACGACGACCAAATTGGTGAGCATATAAAGCTGTATCTAATGGGAAGAAAGGTTCCCCAAAACATGTTGAAAATGTAGCTTCTGGTTCAGTAACGCCATTTTCTGTTCCAGCAAGTTTACTTGTATATCCTGAAACAAAGTGGTAGATAGCAGCATTACGATCAAGTTTTGAAATGGGTGGTAAAACACCAAAGGCATCAGCCGCTAAAAAGAAAATAGTACGTGGAATAGGTCCAACCCCTGACGAAACAGTATTTGGGATATAATCGATTGGATAACCAACACGTGTATTTTCAGTAATAGAACCATCATCAAAATTGATGATACGTGTATCTTCAAAAAGCTTTACGTTTTCTGTCACGGCACCAAAGCGAATGGCATTCCAAATTTCAGGTTCATGTTCTTTAGAAAGGTTGATACATTTTGCGTAACATCCTCCTTCAAAATTGAAAATAGTATTTCTAGACCAACCATGCTCGTCATCACCAATTAATCGACGATTAGGGTCAGCGGATAATGTTGTTTTCCCTGTCCCAGATAAACCAAAGAATAAAGCTGTATCTCCATCAATTCCCATGTTGGCAGAACAGTGCATTGTAAAGATTTTCTTTTGTGGAAGTAAATAGTTCATAACACAGAAAACTGCTTTTTTAATTTCTCCTGAATAACCTGTTCCTGCAATTAAAACAATTTGTTTTTCAAAATCAATCATAATAGCAGCTTCACTATTCAATCCTAATTTTTGATAATCTACTTTACATCCTGGAGCGACAAGAATTAAGAAGTCTTCCTTAAAATCCTTTAGTTGTTCCTTTTTAGGTCGAATAAGTAAATTACGAATGAATAAGTTTTGACTTGCTTTTTCATTAATAACTCTAAAACCATATTGATATTTACGGTTTGCTCCCGCAAAACCATCAAAGACATAAAGATCTTTATCATTTAAATAGTTAACAATTTGATCATAGACTTGATCAAAAACTTCTCTTGATACTGGACGATTGACATTTCCCCAGGCAATTAAATCATGAACGGCTGGAGTATCAACAATATATTTATCATTTGGCGAACGTCCTGTTCTTTCGCCAGTTTCTATACATAAAGCACCTGCACGTGATAAGCGACCTTCTTTATGAAGTAAAGCTTTTTCCACAAGTGCTCCGGGTGGATTGTTTCTAAAAATATTCCCTGTGTGTTTAAAACCATATTTTTCGATTTTCAATGTATCCATAATATTCCTCCTTTAGGATTCCTTATGTATAATGATACCTAATTATGAATAGAAAATCTAGAGTAAGCGCTTACTTTTTTATAAGAAAGTGCTCTAATGTGATTTTGGGCTTTTATTTTTAATAAAAAAGTAAAAAAAAAGAAGACAAAAAAATAAATAAGGTCATTTAGGGGAATGACCTTATTTATATATATAGGGAATCGAGTAATAAAAAATTAATTTATTGGGAAACTATTATTTGAAAATCGTAATACAGAGATATAAATATTATGGGATATCTCTTTTAGTTCTTAATTTTTATTACATGTTTATTATAGCGAAATATAGCGAATTGAGTAGAGGCATGTTACCTAAAAAAAAGAATAAGTATTTGTGCAATGTGCACAAATAGGGTACAATAGAAGGGGTGATGGTATGGGATTTACAATAGAAGATGCTTTAAGAGAAACAAAAAAGCGCTATAAAATGACTCTCCTTGCGGGAGAAGAGGGATGTTCAAATGCGATGAGTTGGATTCAAATGGTCGAAGATAAAACCATTTTACAACAACTTTGGGGAAAAGAGCTGGTTGTAACAACAGGACTTGGCTTTCAAAGTCAAGAAAAATTAAGAGAATTTATTGAACAACTTATTAAATATCATAGTGTAGGATTAGTCATTAATACGGGAAAATATATTTTTGATATTGACCAAGATATTATAGACTATTGTGATGAATTAAGTTTTCCATTATTAACAGTCCCTTGGGAAATACATATCGCAGATATGATCAAAGATTTTTCTTATCACTGTTTACGGGCAGAAAGGGATGATAAGTATATTAATCAAACGGTCATGGATACACTTATTAATCCTGCAATCATTGAAGAATCAAGAAATAAACTTGCAGGGGACTTTGATGTTGAAAATGATTTCCAAGTTATGGCAATTTCTGTAGAAACGGAAGAAGAACTGGGTATGATGGAAAGAAGAAGTATCAAGTTTCAATTAGAACTCTGTTTTGAAAAAGTTGAAGGAAATTATAGTTTCTTTTGGTTTGATGGCTATTATATTATGATTTTTAATAACTTAGAAGATAGTGCTTTAGTAGAAGTTATTAATGAAATGTATAAACGCGCTAAAAAACGTTTACACTATACACTTCATCTAGGAATTGGTTCGAAGATGGCTGATTTTAGAAATATAATTTTAAGTTATAAAAGAGCTATTGCAGCTTGTAAAATGGCAAAGCAATTCGATTATCCACAAATCTATTTTGATGATATGGGCGTTTATCAACTTTTATTTATTATTGAAGATCAAGGTGTTTTAAAACAAATGTATCGTAGTATGCTCGGTGTTTTAATTGATTATGATCAAAAACATAATACTCAATTAGAAGAAACGCTTTATCAGTACTTAAAATTTGATAGTAATCAAAAAGCGATGGCAGAAAGTTTGTTTATGCATCGAAATACCATCAATTATCGACTTAATAAGATAAAAGAATTGACAGAATGTCAATTGGATTCTTTTGAAGAAAAAATGCCTTATATGCTTGCTTTTTATATTAAGGAAATTGTAGAAAAAAAGGAGAAATAGAAAATATTTGTTTTTTCCTTTTTATTTTTTATCAAATAAAAATGAAAGCGCTAACTTTTTAGTGAATGTTGGTCAGTTCTATGATATAATAAATAACATAAAGGAGAGATAAAAATATGTTTGATAATTTTTTAATTCATACTTTCCATGACGGGAATTGTTTACAAGCTTATAAAATTTTCGGAGCACATTTTGAAACATATGAAGGTAAAAAAGGTGTACGTTTTACTACTTATGCACCAAACGCAAAAAGTGCACAAGTTATTGGTGAATTTAACGATTGGGGTAAAACACCTTGTTATATGGAAAAATATAATAACGGAGGAATTTATACCGTTTTTGTAGAAGGTGTTAAAGAATTTGATATGTACAAATTTAAATTTGAAACACCTCAAGGAGATATGATTGAAAAAGCTGATCCTTATGCTTATTTCAGTGAATTAAGACCTGGAACAGCTTCTAAAGTTTATAATATGGAAGGTTATCGTTGGCACGATAGCAAATGGTTGAAAAATAGAACAAAGAACTATGATCGACCATTAAATATTTATGAAGCTTCATTAGGTTCATGGAAAATGAAACATGAAAGTGAAGGTGAAGGAGATGAGGGTGAATATTATTCTTATGAAGAACTTATTGACCAAATCATTCCTTATGTTAAAAAAATGGGCTATACTCACTTAGAAGTAATGCCACTTACAGAATTTCCATTTGATGGTTCTTGGGGCTATCAAGCAACTGGATTTTATAGTGCAACTTCAAGATATGGTCAACCAAAACAATTAATGAAGTTTATTGATGCCTGCCACAACGAAGGTATTGGTGTTATCATGGATTTTGTCCCTGCTCATTTCGTCAAAGATGCTCATGGATTGCATATGTATGACGGTGGTTTTGTCTATGATTATAATGATTATAATCGTCGTTATAGTCCATGGGATAGTGTCTATTTTGATTTAGGTAAAAATGAAGTAAGAAGTTTCTTATTAAGTTCTGTAGAATTTTTTGCTACATATTATCATATTGATGGATTTAGATTTGATGCGGTTAGTAACTTAATTTACTATGAAGGAAATAAAAATCTAGGTGAAAATATTGGGGCAATGGAATGGATGAAACGTTTAAATGGACATATGTCTGGGTACCATCCAACTGTTATGATGATTGCGGAAGATTCAACAGATTATCCTGGTGTTACTAAACCAGTAGGTGAACATGGTTTAGGATTTGATTATAAATGGGATTTAGGTTGGATGAATGATACGTTAAAATATTTCCAAGAAGATCCTGTTTATCGTCAATATGATAGTCGTTTTATTACTTTTTCAATGGCTTATTTCTATTCAGAAAGATTCTTACTTGAATTTTCACATGATGAAGTTGTTCATGGAAAAGCTACGATTATTAATAAGATGTGGGGATTGCATGGTGATAAATTAGCGCAAGTGAAGGCACTTTATGTTTATATGATGTTACATCCAGGTAAGAAATTAAATTTCATGGGAAATGAACTTGCTGAATATAAAGAATGGGATGAATCAAAATCATTAGGATGGGATATTTTGAAATATCCTGATCATGATGCTTTCCATCGTTTTACTCAAAAATTAAATGAAATTTATTTGAAATATTCAGCTTTATATCAAATGGATTATGATTTAAAAGGATTTGAATGGCTTGTGGTTGACGACCATGATCAATGCGTTTTTGCTATTGAAAGAAAAGATAAAGATGGAAATGCAATCATTGCTGTCATGAATTTTGTGGGAAATAGCCATGATGGATATAAAGTTCCTGTTAATATTGAAGGAAGTTATAAAGAAATCTTAAATACTGATCAAGATGTTTATTCAGGAAAAGGTATGATCAATCCAAGAGCACTTCGTTCTAAAAAATTAAAACTAAAGGAAAAAACAAGATTATTAAATAAAGATCATTACATTGAAGTAAAACTTGCACCATTTAGTGCATGTATCTTTGAAGTAAAACCTAAAAAGGAAACTGCAACAAAAACACGTAAAAAAGTAGTTAAGAAAACAAAATAGGTTGTTCAAAAATAGAGCATCGGTTGTTTAGATACTCTATTTTTTTGAAAAAGTTGCGATTTTATCGCTATAAAAAAATTTTAAAAACGTGACAATTACATCAAAATAAAGTATGATGAACACGTAAATGTATTATGAGGAGACGGGAAAATGTTTAAAAATAAAGAAGAATTTAAATTCGAGTTTTCAAGAAGAATTATTGAATCTTATGGGCGTACTGTAGAAGAAGCCCATATTACTGAAAAATTCATGGTTCTTGAGACAATGGTAAGAGATTATGCCTCAGTTAACTGGGCAGCAAGTAAAGCAGTTGTTCAAAATAATGAACAAAAACAAATGCATTACTTCTCAATGGAATTTTTAATGGGAAGACTATTAGTAAATAACATGATGAACCTTGGAATCTATGAAATTGCTAAAGAAGGTTTAGAAGATTATGGAATCAACATTCATGATTTAGAAGAATTAGAAAGTGATGCTGGTTTAGGTAATGGGGGACTTGGACGTTTAGCTGCATGTTTTATGGATTCACTTGCTTCATTAGATTATCCAGGACATGGAAATACAATTCGTTATGAATATGGTTTATTTAAACAAAAAATTGAAAATGGTTATCAAGTAGAATTACCTGATCAATGGATGAAAACAGGTTTTATGTGGGAAGTACGTAAACCTAAACATCGTGTACCAGTAAAATTCTTTGGAAAAGTTATCTGGGATGAATCAGAAGGTAAATGGAAACATGTAGATGCTGAAACAATTTATGCAGTACCTTATGATGTACCAGTTATTGGAAATGGTACAGTAAATACAAATACTTTACGTTTATGGTCAGCGGAACCTAGTGAAGATTTCCCAAGTAACCATGACTTCCAAAGATATATCGAAGATGTTAGAAGTATTTGTCAAAACCTATATCCAGATGATTCAACACCTGCTGGAAAAATGTTACGTTTAAAACAAGAATATTTCTTCTGTTCAGCAGGTATTCAAGCAATTATTAAAGCACATTTAAGAAATTATCCTTCATTAGATAATTTCCATGAAAAAAATGTTATTCAATTAAATGATACACATCCAGTATTATGTATTCCTGAATTTATGCGTTTATTAATTGATGATCATGGTTATGAATGGCAAGATGCATGGGATATTTGTACACAAACTTTTGCGTATACAAACCATACAATCTTAGCCGAAGCCTTAGAAACTTGGCCAATTAGTACAATGCAAACATTATTACCACGTGTTTATCAAATTATTGAAGAAATTCATCGTCGTTTTGTTGGTTTTGCTAAAGAAGTCAGTGATCGTGATCAAAATTTAGTAGACCGTACAATGATTTTAAGAGATGGAACTGTTTATATGGCAAGACTTGCTATTGCCGGAAGCTTTAGTGTTAATGGGGTTGCTAAACTTCATACAGATATCTTAAAAGATAGAGAACTTCATGATTTTAATGTTCTTTATCCAAATAAATTCAATAATAAAACAAATGGGGTAACTCATCGTCGTTGGCTTGCTTATTGTAACCCACAATTAAGTGAAGTTATTAATGAAACAATTGGTAAAGGATGGATCAAACAACCTGCTCAATTAGAAAACTTAATGTCTCATGTTAATGATCCTATCTTACAAGAACGTTTCTTAGCTGTAAAACGTGAAAGAAAACAAATTCTTGCGGATTACATTAAAGAACACAATGGAATTGAAGTTGATGTTGATAGTATCTTTGATGTTCAAGTTAAGAGATTACATGCCTATAAAAGACAATTATTAAATATTTTACATGTTATTTATTTATATCAAGAAATGAAATCAAATCCTGATTTCCGTATTTATCCACATACTTTCATCTTTGGGGCAAAAGCAGCAAGTGCTTATTACTTCGCTAAAAAAGTTATTAAATTAATTAATGCCGTTGGAGATGTTGTTAATAACGATCCTGAAACAAATAAATACTTAAAAGTTGTTTTCTTGGAAAACTATGGTGTTACTTTAGCTGAAAAAATTATGCCTGCAGCTGATGTTTCAGAACAAATTTCTACAGCTGGTAAAGAAGCAAGTGGTACTGGTAATATGAAATTCATGATGAATGGAGCTATTACTTTAGGAACCTTAGATGGAGCAAACGTTGAAATTTCTGAATTAGTAGGATTAGATAATTGTGAAATCTTTGGATTGAAAGATGAAGAAGTGAAGAACTTAAAAGCAAATAATCAATATCGTGCATGGGATTACTACAACAATGATTTAAAAATCCGTCGTGCCATTGATTCATTAACAAATGGTACTTTCTCAAGCAATCAAGAAGAATTCAAAATTATTCATGATGAATTAATGAATAAAAATGATGAATACTTCTTATTGGCTGACTTTGAATCTTATGCAAATGCGCAAAGACATGTTGTTGAACTTTATCAAGATCGTTCAAACTGGGCTAAGATTTGTTTAGTAAATATCGCTAAGAGTGGATTCTTCTCATCAGATCGTACAATTGAACAATATGTAGAAGATATCTGGCACTTAGAAAAATGTAAATTCTAATATAAGCGAATGAAGACCTCGAAATGAGGTCTTTTTTGTAAGCAAAAAGGCACTCAAATGAATGAGTACCTTTTTGAATAGAAATTATTACCACTCTGTATATCGGTGGATCACTTTCGTTATAACTAGATTCTATCATAAAAAGATATAAAATCAATTACCAAATACCTAGCATGTGTTGCATAAATAAACTCATACAGGTAATACATATCCAACAAATAAAACCAAGTAAAATAGGTTTACCCCCATTTTTTATAAGTTTTACGACATTTGTATTTAACCCAATCGCAACCATTGCAAGGACAATAAAGAATTTACTTAATTCTTTAAATGGTGTAAAGAAATGAGGATTAACACCTACATGAATTGCAATTGTTGTAATCAATGAAGCTAAAACAAAATAAATGATAAAGAAAGGAAAAACTTTCTTTAAATTTACTTTTTGACCTTCTTTATTTTTCTTGATTTTAAAGAAAGATAAAACCAAAGTAATAGGAATAATTGCAAGAGTCCTTGTAAGCTTTACAGTTACAGCCTTATCTAAAGTAGCACTTTGTAAGTGATACATAGAATCCCAAGTAGAGGCAGCTGCGGTAACAGATGAAGTATCATTAATCGCTGTCCCTGCAAAGATACCAAAAGCTTCACCACTTTTAGTAGAAAAACCTAATAATGTTCCAAGCGTAGGAAACAATAAAGCCGCAATCATATTAAATAAAAAGATAACAGAGATACTTTGTGCTACTTCTTCATCACTTGCTTCTATAACAGGGGCTGTTGCTGCAATAGCTGAACCACCACAAATAGAAGAACCAACACCAATTAATGTTGATATTTTACTTGGTATTCTCATTGCTTTATGTAATGCATAAGAAACAATAAGTGATGTCGATATTGTCGCAAGTATGATGGGTAATGATTGTTTACCTGTTTGTAAGACTACTGATAAATTCATTCCAAATCCAAGTAAGATAACTGCATATTGTAAGATCTTCTTTGAGGTAAAAGTAATACCTGATTGTAATTCTTTTTTATCTTTAATAAATAAAGTAATGATCATACCTAGAATAATCCCAAAGACAGGACCACCTACAATAGGAAACTTCTTTCCTAGAAACCAACAAGGAATGGCAATAATTAAACATAATAAAATTCCTTTATAATTCTTCTTTAAATTCATAAACTCTCTCCCTTATAAACAGGAGTAGTTTATCATATTTTTATTTAAATGACTAGAAACTCATAAATTAGATAGTTAAAAAGCATACGAATTTGTATGCTAGATATTTAATCATCTTTATGTTGATTTTTGAATTCCTGTAATACTTCTTTTGCATCTAATGTTTGTCCAGATAAAGCATCATCAAGACTTCTTTCAAGTTTTGTATTTAATTCTTCTTGGTTCATTGTATCCATATTGACCCTTGAAGGCGCTTAAGGTAATGCGATAGGAAAAGGAATACTTTCAGTTAAAATGACTTGATTCAAAAACATATTAACGGCACTAGACATAGAAACACCAAGCTGAGATAATACTTTTTCAGCGTTTTCTTTTATTTCTGGATTAATTCTTAAATTAAGTGTTGTACTTTTTTCCATAAATGGCCCTCCTTGTGTTAATGTTGTAACGCAAATGTAAACACAAAACAATAAAATATCAAATTTATTATTGAAGAAGATTCTTCAATATATATATTCGCTTTTATTTGTTTTTTTTCTTTTTTAAATAAATTAAAATAGTGATTGTTTTTTCTTATAAATTTGCTATTTAGGGATGGTTCATGTAACATATATAAAATGAGGGATGAATATGAATAGTGAAATGGTTATTTTAATGCCAGTCTATAATCCAAACGAGAGGATTGTAAACTACGTTAAAAAATTAAAAGAGAATAATTATCAGGTTGTTTTGATTAATGATGGTTCAAAAAGTGAATATCATTCTCTTTTTGAAAAGATGGTGCATGATTGCAAGATTATCAGTCATCCTTTTTTTAAAGGAAAAGGGTATGCTATTAAAAAAGGAATTCATTATATCAAAGAACATCTACAGGATAAAAAAGGAATTATTATTTTAGAAAATGAATATGATCTCATACATATTAATCATATTCGTACATTAATCAATAAGAATTCACAAAAAATGTGTGTTGTTCATCATAAAGGAAAAAAAATTCTGACAAAACTTTTTTCAATGATTTATAATAAGGAATTTATTGATGTGGATAGTGAACTTTTTGCTTTTTCTATGAATTATATAGATCAAATGATGACTGTTGATGAAAACTGTTATGAAGTTCAATCACTTATTCAAAGTGTTCAAAATAATCAAGATGTTGAAGAAATTCAATTAGAAAACAAACAACAGCCTTTCCATTTAAAAAATAAGACAATACAAATTATGTATGTTATCTTCTTACATCTTATACGTTTTATATCATCTTCAATCATTAGTTCAGTCATTGATGTTTTATTGGCTTGGATTTTACTTGATGTTTTAAAACTTTGGATGACGAGTGACTTTTGGCGTATTGCTTTATCGAGTTTGATTGCGCGTATCCTTTCTACAATCGTCAATTATGTTATTAATAAAAAATATGTTTTTAAAGGAAAGAACAATAGTAAACAAACGGCAAAACGTTTTCTGATTTTGACAATTGTCATTACAATTTTATCAACGCTTTTTGTTTACGTTGCTTCAAGTTTACATATTATGTCAGAAAAGCTTGCAAAACCAATAGGAGATCTTCTTTTATTTTTATTAAGTTATAGTGCACAAACAAAGTGGGTTTTTAAAAATAATGAAAGCAAAAATCATCTAAAATGATGATTTTTTCTCTTTTTGTATAATTTTTTTATAAAAAAACATTGATAAAATCAAAGAAAATAAAAAAAATAAATAAATTTGAACTTCAAAGTATTTACATTTTAATTTCTTCGTGTATAATACAAACCGTATTCAAGGAGGAAAGTAGAATGGATTTTGAAAAAGTAAAAGAAATCATTGTGGATTCATTAAGCTGTGATGAAAGTCAAGTAACAATGGAAGCAAGTTTAAAAGATGATTTAGAAGCAGATTCTTTAGATGCAGTTGAATTAATTATGCAAATTGAAGAAGAATTTGAAGTAGAAATTCCAGATGAAGTTGCTTCTAACATGAAAACTGTTAAAGATATCGTAGATTATATTGAAGCAAACAAATAGTAAAGGATGTCGCTGAGGCGACTATATATTTTATAATAAGCTTTGAATTTCAAAGCTTATTATTTTAATATATACTTTGAACTTCAAATAAAGGAGAATAACTATGAAATTAGATTTCATTAAACAAATTATGAGTGAATTTGATCAATCAAATGTCACAAAGATGAAAGTAGAAATAGATGATTTAAAAATAGAATTAGAAAAAGAAAGCGAAAAGGTTGAATATGTAAAACCGGTAGAAAAAGAAAAGGAAGTTATTGAAGATAAACAAATAAAACAAGAACAAGCTACTGGTACAGCAGTAAAATCACCTATCGTCGGGGTTTTCTATAGTGCAAGTTCACCAGAGAGTGAGCCTTATGTAACAGTAGGGAAGAACGTAAAAAAAGGTGATATTGTATGTATTATTGAAGCGATGAAAGTGATGAATGAAATAAAGGCACCATGTGATGGAACGGTTACATCAATTCTTGTGGAAAATGAAGCGCTTGTGGAATATGATCAAGCTCTTATGGTGATTGAATAAGATGTTCAAGAAGATCTTGATTGCCAATCGTGGTGAAATCGCGGTGCGCATTATTCGTTGTTGTAAAGAAATGGGAATTGAAGCCGTCGCTGTGTATTCTACAGCGGATGCCACTTCTTTACATGTACAACTTGCTGATGAAGCTTATTGTATTGGTCCTGCAAAAAGCAGTGAAAGTTATTTAAATATGGAAAATATTTTATCTGTTGCAACGCTTGCAGGTTGTGATGCGATTCATCCAGGTTTTGGTTATTTATCAGAAAATTCAACCTTTGCCAGATTAGTAGAAAAATGTGGAATGACTTTTATTGGTCCAAGTGGAGATGTTATTGACCAAATGGGAAATAAAAGTGTGGCTCGACAAATGATGATTGAAGCGGGAGTTCCGGTTGTTCCAGGAAGTAATGGCAGTATTACTTCACTTGAAGAAGGAAAAGAATTAGCAAACAAAATAGGATATCCTGTTTTAATTAAAGCTTCTGCCGGTGGTGGTGGAAGAGGTATGCGTAAATGTTTTAAAGAAGAAGATTTTGAAGATGCTTATAAAACAGCTAAGGCGGAAGCTAAAGCTTGTTTTGGTGATGATGATATGTATATGGAAAAGTTGATTTTAAATCCTAAGCATATTGAATTTCAAATCTTGGCAGACAATTTTGGAAATGTGATTCATTTAGGAGAAAGAGATTGTTCGATTCAACGTAGAAATCAAAAGATGATGGAAGAATCACCAAGTAAAGCATTGAGTCAAGAATTACGTGAACAAATGGGAAAAGATGCCATTAAAGCGGCTAAACAAGTAAATTATCGTAATGCAGGAACAATTGAATTTGTTTTAGCACCGGATGGAAAATATTATTTTATAGAAATGAATACGCGAATTCAAGTTGAACACCCTGTAACAGAAATGGTAACGGGGGTGGATTTGATTCGTGAACAAATTCGTATTGCCGCTAATTTAAAGTTGAATTATAAACAAAGTGATATTTGTTTAAATGGGCATGCCATTGAATGTCGAATCAATGCAGAAAATCCTAAAGAAAACTTTAGACCCTCTCCAGGAATCGTTAATAGTTTACATTTACCTGGTGGTTTTGGCGTACGTATTGATACAACTCTTTATCAAGGTTATCAAGTTTCATCACATTATGATTCCATGATTGCGAAAGTCATTGTTCATGGGAAAAATCGTATTGAAGCCATTCGTAAAATGCGAAGAGTATTAAGTGAATTGGTGATTGATGGCATTGATACCAATCAAGAATTACAGTATTTTATTTTACATGAAAATGATTATGTTAAAGGGGAGTTTGATACAAGTTTTATTGAAAATCATTTAGATGAGTTGGTGAATGAATCATGATGGAACAGTTATTTAAGGAAAGAAAAGAAAAACTTTATTTATTTAAATCTCTTCGTAAAAAAAGACAACAAAAAAGAAAAGAAGTTCCTGAAGGACTTTATAGTAAATGTCCTGATTGTAAAGAACTTATTTTAACAAGTCATTTGAAAAAGAACTTATCTGTTTGTCCTAATTGTGGAAGTCATTTAAAGTTAAGTGCTTATGAAAGACTAGAGATGCTTTATGATCAAGGGAAATATAAAGAACTTTACAAAACAAATATTAAAGTCAATCCTCTTGATTTTCCAGGTTATGATGAAAAAATCGATTTTCTTCAAAAGAAAACCGGACTCAATGAAGCTGTTGTGGTCGCTAGTGGCAAAATCAATGAAACAAAAGTCATTACTTGTGTCATGGATTCACGTTTTTTAATGGGAAGTATGTCATCGGTTGTAGGTGATAAAATCACGAAAGCCATTGAACATGCGACAAAAAGAAAATATCCACTTATTATCTTTACCGCTTCTGGTGGCGCTCGTATGCAAGAAGGAATTTATTCTTTAATGCAAATGACAAAAACCTCAGCGGCTTTAGCACGTCATCATGAAGCAGGATTACTTTATATTTCCTATATTACTCATCCAACGACTGGAGGAGTTACGGCATCTTTTGCAAGTCTTGGTGACATTATTATTGGTGAACCGAATGCTTTAATGGGCTTTGCGGGAAGACGTGTTATTGAAAGCACACTTAAACAAAAATTACCGGAAAACTTTCAAAGAACGGAATTTATGGAAGAACAAGGCTTTATAGATTTAATTGTTAGAAGGCAAGAAATGCGTTCAACCATTATCCGTCTTTTAAAAATGCATGGAAAGGGGGCTTAGTGATGTCTTTGAATCAAGTAGAATTAGAAATTGAAAACCTACAAAAAGAATTAATGGAATGTTCAAATAATAGAAAAATAGAAATTGAAAAAGAAATCAAAGAACTTGAAAAAAGCTACAAACATTTAAGTCCTTATGATCATGTTTATCTAGCAAGAAAGAAAACAAGACCCAATGTAAAAGATTATATTCATCATCTTTTTGATGATTTTATCGAATTTCATGGTGATCGCCTTTATAAAGATGATGGCTCAATTGTGGGTGGAATTGGCATGCTTGACAAACAACCTGTTACCATTATTGGACATTTAAAAGGGAGAACGTTAGAAGATAATCTCAAATGCAACTTTGGGATGTCTTCGCCTGAAGGCTATCGTAAAGCCTTACGTTTAATGAAACAAGCTGAAAAATTTAAACGCCCAATTATTGCCTTTGTCGATACTCCTGGTGCTTATCCAGGGATAGAGGCAGAAATGCATGGTATTGGTGAGGCCATTGCCCGTAATTTAAAAGAAATGTCTACTTTAAAAGTTCCTATTATTACGATTGTTATCGGAGAAGGGGGCTCTGGTGGTGCCTTAGCTTTAAGTGTTTCTGATCGTTTGGTGATGTTAGAAAATAGTATTTATTCAATTTTATCACCTGAAGGTTTTGCTTCTATTTTATGGAAAGATCAAGAAGGAAAACGTGTTCAAGAGGCAACAAGTTTAATGAAATTAACGGCACAAGATCTTTATGAAGCTCATATTATTGATCAAATCATTCATGAGGATTTAAAAGGAGCTACGGTAGAAAGCTATGAAGTTTATCGTCAAATTAAAGAGTATTTAAAAGAAAATATCAAAGAATTACAAAGATTATCTACAAATCAATTAATCAACAAGCGTTATGAAAAATATCGAAAGATAGGACAAGTATTTTAAGGAGTAGAAAATGAACGGAATTGAAATAATTTCAACAGGTTATGCCAAGATTGAAAAAACATTAGACAATGCTCAATTAGAAAAGATGGTAGAAACCTCAAATGAATGGATTCTCTCACGTACAGGAATTCAAAGAAGACATATTTCTTCTAGATCCAGTGCTTTGCTTGCCATCGAAGCAGCTAAAAAAGCAACACAAAATCAAGATTTAAGTAAATTGTCTTTGATTATTGTAGCAACGATGACTCCAGAAAATAAAACACCAAGTAATGCTTGTCTTGTTCAAAAAGCTTTAGATTTAAATGAACAGGCAATGATTTGTTTTGATATAAATGCAGCATGTAGTGGTTATGTTTATGCTTTAAAAGTTGCTCAAAGTTTATTACAAGAAGGGCAATATGGTCTTATTATTGGAAGTGAACAATTAAGTTCTATTATTGATTACCAAGATCGTAATACTTGTATTTTATTTGGAGATGGAGCAGCAGCTACATTGATCCAAAAAAATAATAATATTTTTTATAGTTACTTAGATAGTGCTGGCAATCGAGAGGTTCTTTATGCAAATGATTATTTAAAAATGAAGGGACAAGAAGTTTTTAAATTTGCGATACAAACAATTCCTCAAAGTATCGATCATGTTTTAAATCAGGCAAAGATGACATTAGAGGAGATTGATTATGTGGTTTGTCATCAAGCCAATGAAAGAATTATCAAACATGTTTATAAAAAGTATCAATGTCCTCAAGAAAAATTCTATATGAATTTACAAGAATATGGAAATACTTCAGCAGCGAGTATTCCTTTAGCTTTAGCTGAAATGAATGAAAAAGGAATCTTAAAAAAAGGAATGAAAATTATTCTTGTAGGTTTTGGTGGAGGTCTTACATGGGGCGCTCTTTTAATGGAATGGTAAGGAGATCAAAATGAAATTAAATGAACTATTAAAGATAAAATATCCAATTATTCAAGGAGGTATGGCCAATATTGCCACTGGTGAATTTGCGGCAAGTGTTTCTAATGCAGGGGGCTTAGGTCTCATTGGAGCAGGGGGCATGAATGCCAAAATGTTGAAAGAAGAGATTCAAAAATGTAAAAAGCTAACGGATCATCCTTTTGGGGTCAATATTATGTTATTGAATCCAGAGGCCAAAGAAATGGCGCAAATCGTTATTGGTGAACAAGTACCAATTGTTACAACAGGGGCAGGAAATCCAGGAATTTATATGAAAATGTGGAAAGAAGCTGGAATCAAGGTTTTTCCTGTAGTGCCAAGCGTGGCCCTTGCTAAAAGATTAGAACGTGCTGGAGCGGATGCTTTAATTGTAGAAGGATGTGAAGCAGGAGGACATATTGGGGAAGCGACAACAATGGCTTTGGTTCCTCAAGTAGTTGAAAACGTTTCTATTCCTGTTATTGCTGCTGGAGGAATTGCCAGTGGTAAGCAACTCTTAGCGGCTTTTGCATTAGGTGCTTGTGGTGTTCAAATTGGAACAGTATTACTTGCAAGTCAAGAATGTCCGATTCATGAAAATTATAAACAAGCAGTTTTAAAAGCCAAAGATACTTCAACAACAGTTACGGGAAGAATCAATGGTACACCAGTAAGAATTTTAAAAAATAAAATGGCAAAAACCTACATTCAAAAAGAAAAAGAAGGAGCTACGATGATGGAACTAGAAAAGTATACACTTGGTTCTTTAAAGAAAGCTGTCTTTGAAGGAAATGTTGATGAAGGTTCTTTAATGGCAGGACAAGTTGCAGGTATGGTTCATGAAATTAAACCCGTCCAACAAATCTTACAAGAAATGATGGATGAGTTGAAAGTAGCTTATCAAAATTTGGAGATTTAAAATGTTAGAAATAAATCATAAAAAAATGAGTATTCCTCTTATTCAAGGAGGTATGGGTGTTGGGGTGTCTTTAGGAAATCTCGCCGGTCACGTTGCCAAGTATGAGGCAATGGGTGTGATTTCTACGGCGCATCCTGGATACCGTGAAGAAGATTTTGAATCAAATCATCGTGAAGCAAATATCCGTGCTTTAAAAAAAGAAATTAAAAAAGCACAAGAAATATCGAAGGGAAAAGGACTCGTTGCGATTAATGCCATGGTCGCTATAAAAGATTATGATGAATTAATTGAAGCTGCTTTAAGCGAAAAGATTGATGCCATTATTTCAGGGGCTGGTTTACCTTTAAGACTCCCTGAACTTGTAAAAGATCATGAAGTCTTAATTGCACCCATTGTTTCAAGCGGTAAAGCCTGCAAATTAATTATGAAACATTGGGTAAAGAAATATCAAAGAGCACCTGATTTTATTGTTATTGAAGGAGCTCTTGCCGGAGGTCATTTAGGTTTTAAAAAAGAGGATTTAGAAAATCAAACCTATCAAAGTTTAGAAGAAATCTTTCAAGAGGTGGAACAAGTAGTCGAAAGTTTTCAACTTAATATTCCTATCTTTGTAGCGGGAGGAATTCATCAAAGAAGTGATGTGAAACATTTCTTTGAATTAGGTGTTGATGGTGTGCAAGTAGCCTCACGTTTTATTCCAACCTATGAATGTGATGCTTCGATGAAATATAAAGAAGCTTTTTTAAAGGCAAAGAAAGAAGAAGTAGGATTAGTGAGTTCACCTGTGGGAATGCCAGGACGTGCTTTTCAAAATGCATTTGTTCAAAAAACAAAACAAGAAAAAGTACCCATCAAGAAATGTTATCAATGTTTAACACCATGCAATCTTAAAACAACACCTTATTGTATTTCAAGAGCTTTAATTGAAGCGGTAAAAGGAAATTTAGATGAAGGACTTATTTTTACAGGAGCTTATGGTTATATGCAAGATCATTTAATGCATGTTGAAGAAGTTATTCATGAATTAATGGAGGATGAAAAATGAAACTAGGAATAATTTATGCTGGACAAGGAAGTCAAGTGGTAGGTATGGGAAAATCTTTTTATCCCCATCCTCTTTTTGATGAATATCCTGATTTAAAGGAACTTTGTTTTAATGGACCACTGGATAGGTTATCTCTTACCCAAAATACGCAACCTTGTATGGTTTTAGTAGCATCTATTATTACGGATTTGCTTAAAGAAAATGGAATTATTCCTGATTATTGTGCAGGCTTATCACTTGGAGAATATTCTGCTCTTTATTGTGCAGATGTTTTTGAACAAAGACAAGTTATTGAATTGGCTCGTTTTCGTGGAAAGGTCATGAACGAAGCGGTTCAAGGAATTGATAGTGAAATGATTGCAGTGATTAAAATGGAAAGAGATATTCTAGAGGATTTATGTAAGCAAGCTTCTTCATTAGGAATTGTCTCTATTTCGAATTATAACTGTCCAGGTCAATTGGTTGTTGCTGGTGAAAAAGAAGCGGTTGAAAAAGTGAAGGAACTTGCTTTAGAAAAAGGAGCGAAAAGAGTTATTCCTTTAAATACCAGTGGACCTTTTCATACAGCTTTATTAAAAGAAGCATCACTTGCTTTAAAAGAAAGATTTCAACAAGAAACATTTCATGAAATGAAAATACCTGTTATTTTTAATACTTTAGGACATGAATTAAAGAATCAAGCAATCCCAGAAATCTTAGAAAAACAAGTGATGTCCCCTGTTTATTTTGAAGATAGTATTCGTTATATGATAAGTCAAGGGGTTGATACGATTATTGAAGTTGGACCAGGAAAGGTTTTAAGTGGTTTTGTGAAAAAAATCAATAAAGATATTCAACTTTATCAAATAGAAGATAATGAATCATTAGAAAAAACAATCAAAGCTTTGAAGGGAGAAGATTATGAGATTAGAAAATAAAATAGCCCTTGTAACAGGTGGTGGACAAGGAATTGGTAAAGAAATTGCGAAGACTCTTGCAAAACAGGGTGCTTTTGTTTTAATCAATTATCTTGATTTAGGAAACAATCAAGAAATTGCCCAAAAGACACAACAAGAAATTGAAGAATTTGGTGGAAAGTGTGCACTCATTTCTGCCAATGTTGCAAGTTATCAAGAAACAGAAGAAATGTTTAAAATCATTAAAAAAGAATATGGTCGATTAGATATTTTAATTAATAATGCAGGAATTACCAAAGATGGATTAATGCTTCGTATGAAAGAAAGTGATTTTGATCAAGTCATCGATGTAAATTTAAAAGGAACATGGAATTGTATGAAACATGCAACGAAGCTTATGATGAAACAAAAATATGGACGTATTGTTTCATTGTCATCTGTTGTTGGAGTGATGGGAAATGCTGGACAAGTCAACTATGCTGCTAGTAAATCAGGAATTATCGGCATGACAATGTCTCTTGCTCGTGAAGTGGGAAGTCGTGGTATTACGGTCAATGCGGTCGCTCCAGGATTTATTCAAACAGCCATGACTGATGTTTTAAGTGATGAAATTAAAGATCAAATGAAAAGCCAAATCCCTCTAGGTTCTTTTGGAAATGTTCAAGATATTGCTGATGCTGTTTTATTTCTAGCTAGTGATGAGGCAAAATATATTACTGGACAAACATTACATGTCGATGGTGGCATGGCTATGTAAGGAGAAAGTTATGAAAAGAAGAGTTGTAGTGACAGGTCTTGGTGCTTTAACACCAATTGGAAATAATGTAGAAGATTCGTGGCAAGGTATTTTAAATCATCAATGTGGTATTGATTTTATTCAAAAGTTTGATACGACACATATGAAAGTCAAGGTTGCCGGTGAATTAAAGAACTTTGAAGCAACAGATTATCTTGATAAAAAAGATATTCGTAAAATGGATCCTTTTATTCAATATGGTTTGATTGCTTCACATGAAGCAATCAAAGATGCCAAACTCGATGTTGAAACCATAGATCATGATCGTTTTGGTGTCGTTGTTTCAAGTGGTATTGGTGGTTTAGGTTCTATTGAAGAAAATCATAATCGTGCTTTAAAAAAAGGTTTTGATCGTGTTTCCCCTTATTTTATCCCAATGACAATCAGTAATCTTGCAGCTGGACAAATTGCGATTGCTTTTAAAGCACAGGGTCTGGCAACCTGTCCGGTAACAGCTTGTGCTGGAGGGACAAATGCGATAGGAGATGCGTTTAGAAATATTCGTGATGGTTATCTTGATGTTGCTCTTGCTGGTGGGTGTGAAGCAAGTATTACGCCTTTAGGAATTGGTGGTTTTACTTCCATGAAAGCTTTAAGTGAATCCTCTGATCCAAAATGTGCTTCTATCCCTTTTGATAAAGAACGTAATGGTTTTGTCATGGGAGAAGGGGCAGGAATTCTTGTTTTAGAAGAATTAGAACATGCTAAAAAAAGAGGAGCACCTATTTATTGTGAAATGGTTGGTTATGGTGTGAGTTGTGATGCTTATCATATGACTGCTCCTGCTCCTGAAGGAATCGGTGGAGCTAAAGCAATGATTCATGCTTTAAAAGATGCTTCTATTAAAGCAAGTCAAATCGATTATATCAATGCCCATGGAACCTCAACACCAATGAATGATAAATTAGAAACAGCAGCCATTAAAAAAGCCTTTGGAGAGCATGCTCAAAAACTAGCAGTTTCTTCAACGAAAGGAAATACAGGGCATTGTTTAGGAGCAGCTGGAGGAATTGAAGGTGTCTTTTGTGTGAAAGCTTTAGATGATAATTTCATTCCTGCAACCATTAACTACCAAAATTTTGATGAAGAATGTGACTTAGATATTGTCGCAAATAGTGGTAGAAAACAAGAATTACATTATGTTATGTCTAATTCATTAGGATTTGGTGGACATAATGCCTCAATTATTTTTAAGAAATATGGAGAAGAATAATGGAACTTAATAGTAATCAAATACAAGAAATCAATCCTCATCGTTATCCTTTTGCCCTTGTTGATCGCATTATCGATTACAAACCAGGAGAATATGCCAAGGGAATTAAATGTGTCAGTGTGAATGAAATGCATTTCTGTGGACATTTTCCTAGCCATCATGTTATGCCAGGTGTTTTGATTGTTGAAGCATTGGCTCAAGTAGGGTGTATTGCAATTTTATCGAAAGAAGAAAATAAAGGAAAAATTGCTTTCTTTGGCGGTATTAAAAACTGTCGTTTTAAAGGACAAGTCATTCCAGGGGATGTTTTAGAAATGGAATGTATTCTTACAAAACAAAAAGGACCTGTTGGTATTGGTGAAGCAATCGCTAAAGTCGATGGGAAAGTTGTTTGTAAAGCAGAACTTACATTTGCAATTCAATAATCTTGAATTGCAAATTTTTTTATTTTATCATGATAAAGAGGTGACATTATGAAACTAATTGAACTTGAAGAAGTTGATTCAACAAATGATTATTTAAAAAGAGAATATAAAAATTTACCAATGCAAGCCTGTGTTACAACGAAGCATCAAACTAAAGGTAGAGGTAGAAATGGACATGTATGGCAAAGTCATCCAAATGAAAACCTCATTATGAGTTTTTTATTTAAAGATTTTCATAAAATAGAAGATGCTTGGAAAATGACACAATTAGCAACGTGTAGTGTGGTTGGTTTATTGGATCGCAATCGTATTAAAGCAACGATTAAATGGCCGAATGATATTTATGTTGATGGAAAAAAGATTTGTGGTATTTTAGTAGAAACGATCTTAGATCCTGATTTAAAAGGAGTCATTGTAGGAATAGGATTGAATGTTAATAATGAAGATTTTCAATCAATGAAACAAATTACTCATAAAGAGTATAAAATATCTAAACTTGCTATTGGACTGAAAACATTTATGTTGATTTATTATAATTTATATCAAACAAATCAGTTTCATAAGGTTTTAGAGTACGCTAATAGTATTTCCTATTTAAAAGATCAATGGGTAGAATATAGTGATTATGGAGAAGTTTGTTTTCAAAAGCTGTTAGATGATGGTTCTGTTTTATTTGTTGATCGACAAGGAAAAACATATAAACAGGTGATTAATGAAATATCTTTACATAATAAATAAAAGTGCAGGCTTAAGCTTGCACTTTTACAATATAACAGTATTTCTTATAAAAGGATATGCCACATCCTTTTACATGAAGATATCCATCATTGATGATTTCTTCTTCATATTTATGATCAATGATTTGTTGAGCTCCTTCACTCGCGTCTTTAATTAAATCTTTAACGCTCTTAGAATGTTTACATTCTAAGACAAGAGCTGTATGAAAGATTTGTTTAGGTAAGATACATAAATCAAATCTTCCATGCATCGCTTCTCGATTTGATTTTTTTACCATTAAAGAGCCCTAATAGAAAAACATGATAGAAAGATTCTTCATTATCAAAATCTAGATAAGATATCTCCTAGTATTTCATTTGCATGATCAACGTCTCCTTTAACAAGACTTTGATAAAGATCTTCTTTTCTTACAGAAGTATAGATCAAATTAAAAATTGGATTTATATTCATTAGCAAACATCTCAAAAATAATTTATAATATGTAAAGAAAGGGTGATAGAAATGAAACCATCCAACAAATCAAAGATAGAAAATATGACTATGATTTAAAAGGAAAAGTGATTTATATAGGCTTAGCCCATCATGGAAAAGATGTCATGATGAAATGGGAAGAAAAGGTTTATATTTGATGTTTGTTATAATAATGTGAGCATAAAAAAAATCAACGATTGTTGATTTTGATAATGGTGCTGGAGATGGGATTCGAACCCACAGCCTACTGGTTACGAGTCAGTTGCTCTACCATTGGAGCTACTCCAGCATAGAAATAGAAGCATTGCTTCTATTTTTTTTCAACTTTTGTTTCACAATAAAGACAACGATAAATACGTTTTTCTTCATTGGCTAAGTAGAATACATGATCTAAACCTTGTTCTGTTGAAGTAATACAACGAGGATTTTTACATCTTTCTACATTAACAATTTTTTTAGGAAGTTGTAATTTTTTCTTTTCAACCAGTTCACCATTTTTAATAATACATACAGTAATATTAGGATCTAAATAACCTAATACATCTAAATCTAAAGTGAACTCTTCGTCTATTTTTAAAATATCTTTTTTACCCATTTTATTAGATTTAACGTTTTTAATAATAGCAACGCTACAATCTAATTTATCAAGCCCTAAAGCCTTATAAACTTCTAAAGATTTACCTGCACGAATATGATCTAAAACAATTCCGTTTTTAATACTGTCTATCTTCATTATCTTTCTACCTCATTTTCTAATCCTAACATTTTTAAAATAAGTGCCATACGCATAAAACGTCCATTTTGAACTTGATCAAAATATTTAGCTCTTGGATCATCATCAACCTCTGTCGTAATTTCATTAACACGAGGTAATGGGTGCATAACGATTAAATCAGATTTCGATTTTTCAAGTTTCTTTAAATCTAAAATATAAGTATCTTTTAAACGAATATAGTCTTGTTCATTGAAGAATCTTTCTTTTTGCACACGTGTCATATAAAGAATATCTAAATCTTCAATAACTTCTTCAATCGTTTCAACTTCTTTATAATCTAAATTCTTAGCATCTAATAAATCATGTTTTAAATACTCAGGAATTTTAAGTTCAGGTGGTGCAATAAAGACAAACTTAATATTTTTATAACGTGACATCGCCTTTGTAAGGGAATGAACTGTACGTCCAAATTTTAAATCTCCACAAAATCCAACTGTAAGATTGTCTAATCTTCCTTTTTCTCTAGAAATTGTAAGTAAATCCGTTAATGTTTGAGTTGGATGGTTATGTCCACCATCACCTGCATTAATTAAAGGAACTTTACTTCTTCTTGTAGCAACAAGAGGTGCTCCTTCTTTTGGATGACGCATTGCAATAATATCGCAATAGCTTGAAACAACACTAATAGTATCACTAACACTTTCACCTTTAGAAGCGCTTGTATTGCTTGCACTTGAAAAACCTAAAACATTTCCACCAAGTGATAACATAGCTGATTCAAAAGAAAGTCTTGTACGTGTACTTGGTTCAAAAAAGAGTGTAGCAAGAATTTTATGACGGCAAACATCTTGATAACGTGTACGATCTTTAATAATATCGTTAGCAATATCAATCAATTCATCGATTTCTTCTACACTTAAATCCATTGGGTCAATTAAATATTTCATAACAATCTCCTTTTTTTCCTTCAATATTATAACACTCCTTTATAGAGGGTTAAATACCTTTTAAAAAAATACGAGAATTTCTTCTCGTATTATTTTTTTCCATTAAAACAATAAGTACAGATTTTATCGCTATCAAGACCAATAGCTTGAATCATATCATCCAAACGATTAAAACGTAAAGAAGTAAAATTAAGCTCTTTACGGATTTCTTCAACCATCGCTTTATATTCAGGTGTATCAGGATCACTATATGTTTCTAACATATTCACATCGTTATCACCTTCACGTTTTTTAATAACACGACGGGTAATTAAATCCATTTCACTTGTACTTCTTGAAAAGTTTAAGTAAGGACAACCGTACATAATAGGTGGACAAGCAGGACGAATATGAACGGCTTTCGCACCAGAATTGTATAAATATTCAGTTGTATCTCTTAATTGTGTTCCACGAACAATTGAATCATCAATTAATAATAATGATTTATCTTTAATCAAGCTTGCAATTGGAATTAATTTCATTTTCGCAATTAAATTACGATCTGCTTGAATTTGTGGCATAAATGAACGTGGCCACGTTGGTGTATATTTAATAAAAGGTCTTCCATATTGAATATGTGATTCATTTGAATAACCAATAGCATGAGCAATTCCACTATCAGGAACACCTGCAACAAGATCAATATCTTTAATATCATCTCTTTGAGCCATTAAACGACCACATTCATAACGCATTTCTTCAACGTTACGACCTTCATAACAACTTGTTGGATATCCATAATATACCCATAAAAATGAACAAATCTTCATTTGATCATTGGATTCAACAAGTGTTTTTACTTCTTCACTTGTCATAAAACAAACTTCTCCAGGTCCTAATTCTTTATATAAAGAATAACCTAGATTAATATAAGCATGACTTTCAAAGGAAGCACAGAAACCATTTTCACCCTTACCAATATTTAATGGTGTTCTTCCTAATTTATCACGTACAAGATATAAACCATCTTTCGTCATCAACATAAAAGAAATAGAACCTTTTACTTTTCTTAAAACATTGATGATTCCATCAACATAGTTATCTTTTTGATTGATCATTGCTGCAATCAATTCCGTTTGATTCACTTCTCCCCCAGACATCTCTAAAAAATGAGTATGTCCATTATCAAAAGTATCTTGAATCAATTCTTCCATATTTGCTACTCTTCCTACTGAAACAATAGCATAACTTCCTAAACGACAATTAATTAAAAGCGGTTGAGGTTCATTGTCTGAAATACAACCAATCCCCATTTTTCCAGACATCCCTTTAATATCATTTTCAAACTTTGTACGAAATGGTGAATTCGAAATATTATGAATTGCACGGTTAAAACCGTTTTCTCCATAAACCGCTAATCCTCCTTTTTTCGTTCCTAAGTGAGAATGATAATCAACTCCAAAAAACAAATCAGTGACACAGTCTTTACGACTTACAACACCAAACATACCACCCATATATGTAATCTCCTTTTTTTCATTTGTTCTCTAAATGTCGAAAATATGATAACATAAAATAAAATGAAGATAAAGGATGTAAAAAAATGAAATTATATGTAGTAAGACATGGTCAAACAAACTATAACATTGCTAACAAAGTATGCGGCAAATCAGATGTAGAACTGACAGATTTAGGAAAACAACAAGCTAAAAAAGCAAGTGAACAATTACAAGATGTTTCTCTTGATTTTATTTTTGCTTCACCACTTAAAAGAGCTTATACAACAGCAAAGATCATTAATGAAAACCATCAATTACCAATTCATCAAGATCAAAGAATTCAAGAAATTAATTTTGGTAAATTTGAAGGTGTTGTTAATAATGAAGAATTTCAATATTATAAACAAAATCATGCACTTCATTATCGCTCATAGTTGCAGCAGCTTTATAATCCATTTTTATTGCATAGGCTAATGCATATAGTGCGGCAACTCTGTCTGAAAAGTCTTGATCGTTTGGATTTCCGCTTCCGTTTATCATAATATAGCTCTGCATGGGAACTGTGATTAGCGTTGGAGTTTTCTTTGCCCCATACAACGCTTTATCTTGTTTTTTCCATTCGTATTTCACAATAGCGCCTCCTTTTTAAGCAAGTATAGCAGACAAAACTCGAAAACCCCGTGTCAAGTTTCATAAATTTTCAAAATTGAGCATACTTTGTTTTTTACGGCTTTTCGGATATGTGTCGGGGCAAGTACCTCAACATTATCTCCGAATGTAAGCAGATCACTATATATGATTTCATTGTCCGGCAAATCTGTGGTTACATATAAGTTGTTTTCCCTATCCGTTGTAACGTTGTCAGTAAACTCGTCATATATGCGAAAAGCAACCTGTGGAGAAAATTTCAAAGCTACAGAAACCGTATTGTAATTCTTCATTTCCGTCTTTGTTTTTGGTAAGTCCGATATCTCTCGTATAAATGTTTCAGTAGAGATCACCAAGTCTTTTATACGCGCCAATTTGAAAAATCGATAGTCATTTCTTAAAAGGCAAAATCCATATAAATACCAGTCTTTGCTCTTAAAAATCAACTTAATCGGTTTTACAGAACGGGATAAACGCTGTCCGTTACTGCCAAAATAAGAAAAGGCAACCAAGTGCCTATCAAAAATAGCCTTTTTGATGTCGTTGAATATATCCCGGTCTGCTTCATTTTTATTCCAATCGGAAAAATCAACCTCTATCCAATCCGTACCTTTCATCTGAAAGAGTGCTGATAGCTTAGACAGTAATCCATCCGCATTTTCGCCCCCGGTGGAGACAATACCCTGTAAGGCCATGAGTATTTGTTCTTTTTCTGAAAATAAAGATTTATCCAAAACATAATTTTCTAACAAAGATACACCACCGCCTTTTCCCTGCATGGCGTAAATCGGAATACCTGCTGCGCTAATAGTATCTAAATCCCTATAAATGGTTCGTGTGGAAACTTCAAATTTTTCTGCAAGTTCAGAAGCAGAAGATTTGCCGTGTTATTATAAATGGTAAACAATCTGTTTATCTGCATACCGCCACCTCCATTCATATTATAGCATAAGAACTTGACAAGCGTATGGCAAGTTAAAAATAAAAGGAATTATTTTGCTAATGTTATGAACTGTAAAACTAACAGGGTGA
>ERZ826764.1551-NODE-1551-length-26495-cov-3.712254_pt1 | contig 26495 bp, 20 predicted proteins | sample MGYA00519870_ERZ826764 | MGnify/ENA primary metagenome ERZ826764 (study PRJEB31778, sample SAMEA3449239) | human gut metagenome | biome: human gut; feature: human-associated habitat; material: faeces | place: United Kingdom | collected 2010/2012 ...
ATACCCGTGGGATATAGGGATGAAATCAGCGTGATAAACGTCTTTAGGGTTAGGGGCGAGGGGATAAGAATGATGAATCCATAGCTTAGCGTTGGCAGCGTTAGGATGAAAATTTCATCCATATTGGTCGGCACCGCAAGTTTAAAGATGAAAGGCCTTAAAGCGCCGGTCGATTTCACCCGGTTTCATCGTTATTTCGGAAATTAAGCCCGGTAAGGATGAATCGACCGGCGGAGCAGCTCCAATCAGGTCAGTACTGCAGCCCTGGATCACCAGAATCCCGGGTGCAGAAAACGGGAGATCCAACGACGGCGTCCTGCCCTTTGCAGCGGCTTCCCGAGTGATATAGCGCACTTCGCTGACCCGAATCCCCGTAGCGCATATGGTCTCCATCAAAAGCACCATCTGCTCATCACCTTTTCTGCGTGCGGCGAAAATCAGCTTTTCATATTCTGTTTTTGTCAACTCACGGTCACTGCTGCGAAAAAAAGACTTTTGCAGCCGGATCGCCTTGATACGAAGATCCTGCCAGCACATAAACTTGAAATACGTATTGACTGCAGCCAGCATAGAGTTGATCGTCGATGGGGCGCGACCGCTTTGCAGGAGATACTGTTTCCACCGGATGGCAGTGTCCTTAGTGACCTCGCAGCAGGAAAATCCTGACGGAACGGAGCTTTGATCCTCGATCCAGGCAGCAAAATTCTTCACATCCCGCATATACTTTTCGATCGTTCCTGCACTTCGCTCCTCCTGCTGCAGGAATCCCTGAAACCGGATCAGACTTTCCTCTGTTACATACCGATTTTCACTCATGATATAACCTCCCGTTTTTGCCTCACTATAGGGGATTTCGGCTGGAATGGCAAGGGGAGCAAACCTTTACGTTAACGTTAAAGTTTTGCAGGTTTTTCCATGACTTCTTAAGTTTTAAGGCTGTTTGAGGTGAAATTTCCTTGACTTTACCGCAGGGGCAAGGTGTATAAGAAAAATGTTACAGGCAATCTACACAAAATAATTGCAACGGTTACAGACATGGAGGTAAGAATGTTAAACGTATCAAAACGGACAGCTTATATGATCCTGGCGATATCCATCGTCGTCGAGGTCATCGGAGATGCCATGCTGACGGCATCCCACGGATACGATCATGCACTGCTGGGGATCGCAGCTATCATCGCTATAGTATTTTCCTTTTTCCTGTTTTCCAAAATCCTGCATATTATCGATCTACCCATCGCTTATGCGACCTGGTGCGTAGTCGGGACACTCGCGTGCACACTGTTGGGCGTCTTTTTCTTTCACCAGCACCTTTCGCCCATCGGCTGGATATCGATAATCATTCTGGCTGCCGCCACCTTCACCATGAACATGTGGGGAACGCCTGCCGAGGATCCTGAAAACGCCGAAACAGAAAGCAGAGAAACAGCAGAAAACACAAATGACGCAAATAGAGAGGAGAATGGATCATGCTAAATTCATACATCTTGCTTGCCATCTCTATCCTGGCCGAAGCGATCGCATCTTCCTTCGTAGTGGCCACGAAAGGCTTTACAAACCCAAAACCGACCATCATCTGCATGCTGGGATACTCTATAAGTTACGGGCTGTTTGGCATTGCCCTGCTGGGAATCGATCTTGGGATCGCCTATGCCACATGGAGTTCTGTCGGCATCATCGTGACTTCCTGTGTCGGCTATTTATACTATAAACAAAAGCTGACAAAAATCGGCTACATATCCCTGTTGGTGATCATGATCAGCACCATCACATTGAATCTGCTGGGATAGTATCTTCGCAGCCGCAACCGGTCTTTTACTTATCCGCAAAAAACGACCCCTAAAAGATATTCCATCTCTCAGGGATCGTTTTTCGTTTATGATAATCCTATTGTACTATCAATATTCAGAATCTTACAGCGTCCAGTCTGTAATGTGAGTGTGGAGCAGTTCGTGAGCTCTCTTGGAAAGAGGTTCGCCCAGGAACTCCTTATAGGCCAGCTGCACCGTCGGATTCTCGTGGGAGAATCGCAGTTCTGCTGTACTGTCGATGCCGTACAGAGTCTTGCCTCGTTCTTCTGCCAGTTCGGATCCATCGTGGATCGGCTGTCCGCCGCCACCTGCACATCCGCCAGGGCATGCCATGATCTCTACGAAATCGTATTCCACTTCGCCCTTCTTCAAAGCGGTCAGCAGTTCTCTCGTGTTGCCCAGTCCGCTGGCAACCGCCACCTTGACTGCAACGCCTTCGATTTCAAAGATGGCTTCTTTCCAGCCCTTAACGCCTCTTACCTTCTTAAAGGCATCCGTCTTCGGGTTCTTGCCCGTCAGCAGGAAGTGAGCCGAACGCAGCGCTGCCTCCATAACACCGCCGGTCGCACCGAATATGATGCCGGCTCCGGTCGCTTCGCCAAAGAAATCATCAAACGGAGCTTCTTCTAGCTCGTCAGTCTTGATACGATCCGCATTGATCAGTCTTCCCATTTCTCTGGTCGTCAGTACCAGATCCACGTCTTTGCCCACATCAGCATCATTGACTTCTTCTACATCACATTCATATTTCTTCGCCGTACAAGGCATGATGGAAACAGAATAGATCTTTTCCGGATCCACGCCCAGCTTCTGCGCGATATATGTCTTGCTCATGGCGCCGAACATCTGCTGCGGGGATTTTGCAGTAGAAAGATTCTCTGCAAATTCCGGGAATTCGTTCTTCACGAAACGAACCCAGCCCGGGCAGCATGAAGTGAACAGCGGCCATTTGTGCTTATCTTTTTCTCCAAAGTGCTGGAGGAATTCGCTGCCTTCCTCCATAATGGTCAGGTCAGCTGTGAATCCCGTATCAAAGACGTAATCGAAGCCGATCTGCTTCAATGCAGCCACCAGCTTGCCCAGCGTGCTTTCCTCTCTGTAAAGTCCGACGCTTTCACCCCAGGCAGTACGCACAGCCGGTGCGATCTGAACCATAGTGATCTTTTCCGGATCTGCAAGAGCATCCAGAAGCTGCATCGTGTCATCTCTTTCACGCAGCGCTCCCACAGGGCAGTGGGTGATGCACTGTCCGCAGAAGGAACAGTTGGTCTCACGGATCGGAACGTTCTTGCTGATACCGATCGTTGTCCGGTATCCTGTTCCTGTCAGGCCCCATACGTTAAGTCCCTGAATGTGGTCACAGATCTGGATACAGCGCATGCATTTGATACACTTGGATGCGTCCCGGATCAGCGGCTGCTTTTTGTCCCATTTCTGTTTTTCCGCTATGTTGGTGTAAGGCACCTCTAAAATACCCAGGTCGTTGGCGATCTTCTGCAAATTACAGTTACCGCTTCGTACGCAGGTCGCACATTTCGCATCGTGGTCCGAAAGGATCAGGCTTACGTTGATCCGTCTCGCCTCTCTGGCTTTCGGACTGTTGGTATAAAGCTCCATGCCTTCTTCGACCGGAGTATTGCACGCCGTTACGAGCGTCTCCATACCTGCGTTTTCTACTACGCAGACTCTGCAGGCTCCGATCTCATTGATGTCCTTCAGATAACACAGGTGCGGAATATCGATCCCAACCTTCAGGGCTGCTTCTAAAATGGTCGTACCTTCACTTACTGAAATTTTCTGACCGTTTATTGTAAGATTTACCATTTATGAGTCCTCCCTCCTCTGAATGCTCCAAATCCGTTAAAGTCACAGCGCAGGCAGCGGCTTGCTTCCTGCAAAGCTTCTTCATGAGACATGCCGTACTCGATCTCCATGAAGTCGTTTCCGCGCTCCTTGGCGTAACGCAGCTTCAGCTCCGCTCTTCCGCACGGCTTCTTGTCCATGAGCTTCGGATAAGGGATCTCGATATCTTCTGAGATCTCGTGGTGATAGCCCAGATGTTCATCGATGTTAGCTGCTGCAACTTTACCCGCAGCGATAGCATTGATTACGGTGGACGGACCAGTTACACAGTCTCCTCCTGCAAAGAATCCTTCTACGTTGGATACTGCACTGGAGGACTCTGCAACGATGCTTCCTCTTACGACAGGGATACCATATTTCTCGAATCCCTGCGACTCGATGCTCTGCCCGATGGCAGAAATGATGATATGACACGGGATACGTTCTTCCGGTGCGCTTGCCGGCGTCGGTCTTGGACGACCTGATCTGTCAGCTTCCCCTGCGATCTGCGGCTGAACCCACAGTGCACGAACGCTGCCCGTACTGTTGCTCTCGATTTTAGCAGGAGCCTTCAGCTCTACCAGCGTGCAGCCTTCTGCTACTGCGCCGTCGATTTCCTCCGGCAGTGCAGTCATATCCTGCTTTCTTCTTCTGTAGACGATCTTTACTTCCGATGCGCCAAGACGCTTCGCCGTTCTGGCTACGTCCATAGCTACGTTTCCTCCGCCAATAACGACAACGGCCTTGTTGTTGAAGTCCGGCATAGAATCGTCGCCGATGCCTCGCAGGATCTCTACGGCAGGGATCACGCCCTTGCTGTATTCTCCTTCAACACCTATCGTCTTGTGTGTATGAGCGCCGATGGATATGTAAGCTGCGTCAAACTCTTCTGCGATCATCTTGATGTTGGCTTCATCGTTGACATCGTAATCCGTCTTCACCTCGATACCGGTAGACAGGATCGCATCGATATCCCACTGCAGACGTTCTCTCGGCAGTCTGTAGTTCGGAATTCCATAGCGAAGCATGCCGCCCAGCTTGCTTCTCTTCTCGAAGATCGTCGGTTTATGTCCCATAATAGCCAGGAAATATGCTGCGGAAAGTCCTCCCGGACCGCCTCCGATAATGGCAACTTTCTTGCCTGTATCATCCATAGCAGCAGGAACAGGCACTGTTTCACTGCAGTGATCTACAGCATAGCGCTTGATTCCCCTGATGTTTACAGCTGTATCGATCAGCTGTCTTCTGCACCTTGCCTCGCAAGGATGTTCGCAGATATGTGCACAGACTGTCGGGAACGGATTGTCCTTTCTGATCAGTCTTACGGCATCGTCGTATCTGCCTGCCATTACCAGAGCTGTGTATCCAGGCACGTCTACGCCGGCAGGGCAAAGTGCCACGCACGGTACCGGCTGCTTGCCTTCCTGGATACTGGTCACACAGCGATTGTGACGGATGTGTTCCTCGTAATCCTCGCGGAATCCATCCAGTCCCCGCAGCACCATGCTGGCCGCCTCTGTACCAATAGCACAGTCTGCCGATTCTTTAATGACCACGGCAGTACGGCGAAGCAGTTCCAGCTGCTCCATACTCTTCTCTTTGTTCAAGTCTAAAATATCATCTAAAATCTTCAAAAGCTGTCCGATGCCCACTCTGCACGGCACACATTTGCCGCATGATTGTGCGTGGCACAGCTTCAAAAACGATTCTGCCATATCGACCGGACACTGTCCCGGCGGGCTGGCTATGATACGTCTCTCAAGATCCTGATACAACCCCTCTACAACTACTTGAGCCCTGTCTTTCGTCTTAAAATCCAGTCTGCTCATGATGTCACCTACCTCTCATCCAATCATGTTTAGTAAATTCTGAAATTTACGTGGTATGTAACATTTTACAACAAAATCGTACATTTGGAAAGAGGGTTGGGGCGGGTTTTTTCACTTTCTGCGTTTTTATTTTAACAAGCCTCGCAGCAGCTCTATCAGCTCCGAGGCTTGTGTTATCTTGTTTGCCGTACGCTTTACATAGGAAGCCCCTCGCATCCCCTTCACGTACCAGCCGATGTGTTTTCGGATCTCTCTGACCGCAACATTGTCCCCCTTATCGGCACAGATCAATGCAAAATGATCCAAAAGCATGTTAATTTTTTCATTATCGGAGGGTGTAACCGGTTTCATATCTCCATTCCAGAGAGCTTCTGCCTCTCGAAATATCCATGGATTCCCCAGAGCTCCGCGGGCGATCATGACCCCATCACATCCGGTTTCGTCCAGCATCCGCACCGCGTCTTCTCCACTCATCACATCGCCGTTTCCGATGACAGGGATCCCTACTGCGTGCTTCACGTCCGCGATCACTTTCCAGTCGGCACTGCCTTCGTAATATTGCTCCCTCGTTCTTCCATGGACAGCTACTGCCGATGCCCCTGCATCCTCCAGCGCCTTCGCAGTCTCTACTGCCGTATTTTCATTTCGCGCAAATCCCATACGGATCTTAGCTGTCACCGGTTTTCCGGCATGCTTCACCATAGCGGCTACTACTTCCTGCAGAACGTCCAGTTTTTTCAGAAGCGCCGAGCCTTCTCCGTTTTTAACTACTTTAGGCACCGGGCAGCCCACGTTAAGGTCCAGCAAGGCATTGCTGCGGTCTCGCAGTTCTTTTGCTGCAAAGGCCATGACTTCCGGATCGCTCCCAAAGAGCTGGAAGCCTGTCATTTCTTCCGGATCGCCTATTTTTAATAACTGATTTGTCTTTTTATCTCCGTACCACAGTCCCTTACCACTGACCATTTCCGTGTATACAAAAGAAGCCCCCTGTTTCCAGCAAAGGCTTCTCATCGATGTATCCGTGATTCCCGCAAGCGGGGCCAGCACAAAGGGTGTTTTAAGAGCGATATCTCCTATCTTAAAAGCTGTCTTCGGCATAGTCGCAGTCTCTTCCTTCCCGCACCGGTCCCGGGCTCTTCTTTCTGATTTTTTTATTCTTTCTGTATATGATCTCCAGACCTTCCAGCGTCAGCATCTTGTCCACGTAATCGATGCAGTCGATCCCGCCGTCAATCAGTGTTGCCAGACCTCCTGTCGCGATCACTTTCACTTCCTGGCTGGCGTCTGCGCTGTATTCCTGCAGCTCTGCTTTCATCTTCTTCACGATGTAATCTACCATTCCCATGTGTCCGTATACCAGACCCCCCTGGATACTGTTTATGGTATTGCGGCAGATCACATGGCCAGGCTCTTCCAGTTCTACTTTAGGGAGCTTGGCTGTTTTTTCAAATAATGCGTCCGAGGAAATCTTTAATCCCGGCGCAATGGTTCCTCCCAGGTATTCTGCCTTTTCAGAAACGGCACAGAATGTGGTCGCAGTACCAAAATCAATGATGATCAGCGGGCCGCCGTACTTGGCGTGTGCCGCTACTGCGTTAACGATCCTGTCTGCGCCTACCTGTTTCGGGTTGTCGTATTTTACGACCAGTCCTGTTTTGATTCCTGCCCCGATCACGATCGCTTTTCTGTGGAAGTACTTTACCGACAGATGCTGCAGCGTATACAGCACAGAGGGAACGACTGTGGATATGATCACATCTTTCACTTCACTGATGTCCAGATCTTCATACTTGAAAAGCTGGTTGATGATCATACCGTATTCATCCGCACTTTTATTGTTGTCCGTTTCAAGTCTCCAGTTGGTGATCATTCTGCCGTCCTGGAACAATCCCAGAACGATGTTTGTGTTTCCAACATCAAATGCCAGTAGCATAGTTTTTCTCCTTTTGCTCTGTTTTATGATTTCTTTAAAATAATAGGCGGTTTTAAAAACCGCCTAATTATTTTAACACATTATGCTTGTATCCAAAATACTTTTTTACTTATTTAAGAGTAACAAGAACATCTCCGGAGTTTACGGAAGAGCCCTTTGCTGCAACGATCTTGTCTACAGTGCCATCTCCAGTTGCACAGATTTCGTTTTCCATCTTCATAGCTTCCAGAATCACCAGGACGTCGCCCTTGTTTACAGGCTGACCTTCCGTAACCTTAACATCCAGAACTGTTCCCGGCATCGGAGCTGTTACGGAAGCATCTCCTGCTGCTACCGGTGCTGCTGGAGCTGCCGGAGCCGGAGCTGCTGCTGGTGCCGGAGCTGCTGGTGCTGCTGCCGGAGCCGGAGCTGCCGGAGCTGCTGCCGGTGCAGATGCTGCGCCAGCTTCTTCTACTTCAACTGCATATGCTACACCGTTTACGGTAATATTATACTTTTTCATATCTAACAATTCCTTTCGATCATTTCGATAATAAACTTAGAATCTTCTGCTTTCGATGCAGTCTTCTCTCGCTGCGTTAGTCCACAGAGTCGTTTCACCGGAAAGTCTCTGGATCTTTCTTACGACCAGGTTTCCTGTGCCTCCTTCGCTCTGATACGCTGCGATCGCTGCTGCGATAACTGCTGTCAGAACATCATCTGTCTTCGCTGCTGCCGGTGCTGCTACCGAGGGCGTGGCATTGGCCTTTGTCTCTGCCGCAGACGCCTTATCTCCTTTCTTAGCAGTTGAGGACATGCACTTACCCATCAGAGCAAATACACCCCATAAAAGCATCAGAACGACGAATGTAATGCCCATGCCCATGAGCATCGTGATAGCCGATCCCGCCATTTTGTCCCCAAAGGACAGGGAGTCAAACAGACTCGGATCTGCAAACTTATCCATTAAACCCATTATGCTACCTCCTACAATGGAATGTTACCGTGCTTCTTAGCCGGCAGGGATTCTCTCTTCGTGCTTAACATATCCAGTGCGCTGATGATCCGCTGTCTTGTTGTAGCCGGTTCGATAACATCGTCTACATAACCCAGACCTGCTGCCACATACGGATTGTTGAACTTTTCTTCGTAATCTTCGATCGCAGCTGCTCTTACTGCATCAGGATCTTCAGCATTCTTGATTTCCTTCTTAACGGAAGAAATGATATTAACAGCACCGGAAGCACCCATAACAGCGATCTGTGCGGTAGGCCATGCCATTACCAGGTCAGCCCCCAGTTCCTTGTTGCACATACCGATGTATGCTCCGCCGTATGCCTTTCTCAGGATCACTGTGATCTTAGGCACTGTAGCTTCGCAGTATGCGTACAGCATCTTTGCACCGTGTCTGATGATCCCGCCGTATTCCTGACCGGTACCCGGCAGGAATCCAGGAACGTCTTCGATGGTCAGGAGAGGGATGTTGAACGCATCGCATCTTCTGATAAATCTTGCAGCCTTGTCGGAAGCGTCGATGTCCAGGCATCCTGCTCCGTAATTCGGCTGGTTGGCGATAACACCAACGGTAGCTCCGTCCATTCTGATGAAGCATGTAACGATGTTCTTAGCATAAAGCGGCATAACATCGAAATATTTTCCTTCGTCTGCGATCTTTGTGATCACATCGTAAATGTTGTATCCCTTGTTCGGGTTGTCCGGAATGATCTCGTTCAGTTCAGGGATCATTCTGTTGACATCGTCGTTGGTAGCATATACAGGAGCTGTTTCCATGTTATTGGAAGGCATGTAGCTCAGCAGTTCTCTTACCATCAGCAGAGTTTCCTCGTCGTTCTTGCCCATGAAGTGAGCAACACCGCTTACTGTATTGTGAGTTGCTGCGCCGCCCAGCTGTTCTGCAGTTACTTCTTCACCTGTTACAGTCTTGATAACAGCCGGTCCTGTGATGAACATCTGGCTTGTCTGATCTACCATGAATACGAAGTCCGTGATAGCAGGGGAATATACCGCACCACCTGCGCAAGGTCCCATGATCACAGAGATCTGCGGAATCACGCCGGAAGAAATCGTGTTGTTGTGGAAGATCTTGCCGAATCCGGAAAGAGCCGCAACACCTTCTTCTACTCTGGCACCGCCGGAATCCTGCAGTCCAACGATCGGTGCACCCATTTTCAGAGCCATATTCTGCACTTTGACGATTTTTTCTGCGTGATATTCACCCAGGGATCCACCGCTTACAGTGAAGTCCTGCGCAAATGCGAATACCAGTCTTCCGTCTACCTGGCCATAGCCTGTTACAACGCCGTCACCCAGCAGTTCTTTTTCGTCCATGCCGAAGTTCGTGCATCTGTGTTTTACGAACACATCGATTTCAACAAAGCTGTCTTTATCAAAAAGAATGTCCAGTCGTTCTCTCGCAGTCAGCTTGCCTCTGGCATGCTGTGCTTCGATTCTTTTTTCGCCTCCGCCCTGTGCGATTTTCTCTTTTTTCGCGCGGAGATCTTCAAGCTTGTTCATTTATGCTTCCTCCCTTAAAGTATTTTGGATGTTTTGTTAAAAAATCATAAGTACATAAAATACCACTCTCACTATAACGTATACATTTCAAATTTGCAACTTGTTTTTGTTTGTATACATTATTCATAGGAACTTTGTAACGAAGACGGAGCACCGCGAAAAGACTTGCCTTTCGCAGTGCTCCCTCCTGATTCCATGTGTTTGGTTTTCGCTGTATCCAGCACCTTGCTGGCGGCTCTACAGATCCTTGCCGAAGTTCTTGTGGAGCGGATATTTATCGGTCAGTTCCTTGACGATAGCCCTTGCCTTTTCCATAGCAGCTTCATCTTCCGGATTGTCGATCACTAAAGCGATCGCTTCTACCGTCTTCTTCACATCGTCTTCCTTGAATCCTCTGCTTGTCATGGCCGGAGTTCCAAGTCTCAGACCGCTTGTTACGAACGGGCTTTCCGGATCGTTCGGGATCGCATTCTTGTTTGTCGTGATATTGGCATCATCCAGCAGCTTTTCAGCCAGCTTTCCTGTGATATTCTTGTTCAGCAGTTTTACCAGCACCAGATGGTTGTCTGTACCGCCGGACACCAGATCGAAGCCTTTCTCGTTGAGAGCCTCTGCCAGAGCCTTTGCATTAGCAACGACCTGCTTCTGGTATTCTGTGAATTCCGGATCCATTGCTTCTTTGAAGCATACTGCCTTGGCAGCGATCACGTGCATCAGCGGGCCGCCCTGTGTTCCAGGGAAGATCGCCTTGTCGATAGCCTTTGCAAATTTTTCTTTGCAGAGGATCAGGCCGCCTCTTGGGCCACGGAGCGTTTTATGTGTCGTGCTTGTCACGATATCTGCATAATCTACCGGGTTCTGGTGGAGACCTGCTGCAACCAGTCCTGCGATATGTGCCATGTCTACCATGAAGAGGGCGCCTACTTCATCTGCGATCTCACGGAAGATATCAAAGCGGATCTCTCTCGGATAAGCGGACGCACCGGCAACGATCAGCTTTGGCTGGTGCTTGTGTGCCAGTTCTCTTACGTTGTCGTAATCTATGGTTTCCGTTTCCGGATCCAGTCCGTATGCTACAAAATGATAAGACTTTCCGGAAATGTTGACCGGGGATCCATGGGTCAGATGACCGCCGTTGGACAGATCCATGCCCAGCACTGTATCGCCATATTCGAGGACTGCCTGGTATACAGCAGTATTGGCGTTGGCACCGGAATGCGCCTGCACGTTAGCATGTTCTGCACCAAAGATCTTCTTGGCACGATCTATCGCCATCTGTTCTACTTCGTCTACGAATTCGCATCCGCCATAGTATCTCTTTCCCGGGTAGCCTTCTGCATACTTGTTGGTCAGCGCGCTTCCCATAGCTTCCATGATCTCATAATTTACAAAGTTCTCGGATGCGATCATTTCGATTTTGGTTTCTTGACGATTGATTTCACGTTTCATTGCTGCCGTTATGTCCGGATCAGCTTTTTCCAGATAGTTAAAGTACATTTCCCTCTCCTTTGCATTTCGCAATTCATGTGATGTGATAACGTAGGATATATTGCTTCGCTAGTTCACGACACGTTCCAGCCGTTTCAGCGCTAAAGCCATCGTGAGTCCCGGGATCACCCGGTTTCCTGTGATCTCAACTCCCAGCAGCTCGTTGATCTTTTTGAGTCTATACTGTACGGTATTGGTGTGGATCCCCATAAACTCGGCTGTTTTACCGCTGTTCATGCCGGCATCCAGCACAAATGTCTCCAGTGTTTCCAGAAGCTGTTTGCCCTTATTTTCACTGGCTTCCTTAAAAGGGTCCAGAAGTTCGATATAGTTTTTCTTGACGAATCCGCCCTGGATCTGGATGTTGATGCAGTTGCTTACCAGAGTCAGTTCATATTTGGTAAAAACCCGTTTGTAAGGGAATACACTCTGCACGAAAGACCAGCTTTCGCTGATAAGACGATATGCATCTCCCGCACCTTCGATCCCATTGAGACCAGTGACATGGAAGATCCTCGCACCCTTATTGCCCTTGAGCCGGTTGAAAAGCTGCACACAGCTGTTTTTCAGATCAGTCCCGGCAACTTTGTCTTCGTAAGTCAGGATCATTCCGTAAGTTTCATCGCCTTCTGTGATCTTCATGATATTGAGGTCTTCCTGCTTTTCAAACTCGGAAAAGACCTGGCTCTCCACCTCCGTGCTGATCCCTTTCGAGAAGAACACGCTCAGGATATCATCTCCGCTGATCCGCGCCTCATCCTTGAGGGTGTATGCCAGGCTCTTGTTGCCTCGCATGAGGGCTTTGATGAATTCCGCTTTCGCATCACGTTCCGGTGTGTATTTCCACATGCCCATGGCCAGTTCTATGATCTCTGCGAGCTTGGTGATCTCACCTGCTGTATAGGAATCCTCGTTATCCACGATAAACATGTAGTATTTTTCGTTGTTTATGGTCACAGGACCCCAGTAGGTAAGCACGCCGTTGACATCGATCATGGTGTATGCCTTGGCGTCACTTTCTACGTTTCTCTCTTTCCCCAGCTTGATGGCGTCGGCTATCGTTGCCTTATGACGTGTTTCCACCGTGAGGATCGGATTGAAGTCCTCGCTGAGTATGATCAGCTGAAAATCGTTGCTGATGGCAGCTTCCCGTACAGCCGACTGGAAATTGCTGTGTTTTTCAAAGTTCAGCAGATGGAATACCGTATTGCTGATCAGAGTATTCCGGAAGTTGTCTCCGTACAGCACCCGATCCATCACTTCGCTGATCGCCCGGGAGTATCCCGCATCCTTCGGCATCTGGATCAGCGGCATCATCTCGCGCTCTGCCGCTTCGATCAGTTTTGGCGACAATCCACCGCTGTGGTAGACTGCCAGCGCCGCATATCCACGGGTTGCGATGTGGTGCAGGATCCTGCACTGCGCGTCCGCGTCTTCCTGCACCCCGGCAAATCCGGTCAGCAGGATCTCCGTCTTGTCTCCTTCATAAAAGCACAGCTCATCTTCGCTGCTGGCATCCAGCACCGAGATGGATTTCACTTCATTGGTTAAATTTACTTTTGCCGCCACTACCTTCGCCTTCGCAAATGCGTCCAGCTCAAGGCAGTCTGCCACTGTTACTTTCATGATAAGACCTTCTCTCTACTATATCACAATGTTACTTTTCTTCATCGGAAGAATGATCTTCTGCATCATGTTCCTCCTCGTAGGAATCCTCATCATCAGCATTGAGGTAATCTGTGTCATATACCGCCAGTTCCTCTTCGCTCGGCATATCGTCATCCCTGTCCTGAGGATCCGCCGCCGGTTCATCATCGTCGTCGCGATTTTCCGGCTCATACGGAGTCGCTGTCTTCGTAACGTCATTGTATGTCATGATGGTCGGCTTGAATTTGCTGTCTCCATGCTTTTCTTCGAGCGCTTTCGCAGCTTCTTCCAACTGTCTTTTCTTCTCTTCTTCCAGTGCTTTTTTGTGCATCTTTTCTGCTTCTGCAGCTTCTGCACGATTGCTGATCTCGCGTTTCTTAAGCTCTTCCTTCAGTTCCTCCCCGATCTCTTCCGGCGTTTTGACACCGTCGTACAGTTCTTCGAACTGACGGTTATCCAGCGTTTCAACTTCCAGCAGTCCTTCCGCTACAGCCGTCAGCTGATCGAGATGTTCCCTGAGGATCGTTCTTGCCGTATCGTATGCTTCTTCAATGATTGCCTTAACTTCCTCGTCGATCTCGTTGGCAGTTTCTTCTGAATATGCCTGACGCGTCGAGAAATCCTTGCCCAGGAACACTTCATCCGAAGAGCTGTAGTTTACAGGACCCAGTTTTTCACTGAATCCGTACTTGGTCACCATCTCTTTGGCAATATCGGTAGCTCTCTGGATATCGTTGCTGGCTCCTGTACTGATATCATCCAGCGTCAGCATTTCCGCTACACGACCGCCCAGCAGGTGAATGATCTGTTCCCGCATGGTTTCCTTGGTTCCGTAGTACTTATCCTCCTTCGGCAGAATCATGGTGAACCCGCCGGCTCTTCCTCTCGGAATGATAGTGATCTGATGTACCGGATCTGTCTTAGGCAGGACATGAGCAACAACGGCATGCCCGGCTTCATGGTATGCAGTCAGCTTTCGTTCTTCTTCGCTGATGACACGACTCTTCTTTTCCGGTCCTGCGATCACCTTGGTGATCGCTTCTTCTATTTCTTCCATACGGATCTTCATGCCGTTTCTTCTGGCTGCCAGGAGCGCAGCTTCATTCAGCATGTTTTCAATGTCCGCAGGGGAAAATCCCGGCGTTCTTCTGGCCAGGACCTTCGGATCGACTCCTTCTGCCAGCGGCTTGTTTCTGGAATGGATCCGGAAGATTTCTTCTCTTCCTACGATATCCGGGATCCCGATGACGATCTGACGGTCGAATCTGCCCGGACGCAGCAGTGCCGGGTCAAGTACATCAGGACGGTTGGTCGCAGCCAGGATGATGATTCCTGCGTTCTCTGCGAAGCCATCCATTTCGACCAGCAGCTGGTTGAGGGTCTGTTCCCGTTCATCGTGTCCGCCGCCAAGACCTGCGCCTCTCTTACGACCTACCGCATCGATCTCATCGATGAATACGATACAAGGAGCATTCTTCTTAGCCTGATCGAACAGGTCTCTTACACGGGATGCTCCGACACCGACAAACATTTCAACGAAGTCGGAACCACTGATGGTAAAGAACGGCACACCGGCTTCTCCGGCAGTCGCCTTGGAAATATACGTTTTACCGGTTCCCGGAGGACCTACCAGCAGGATTCCCTTAGGGATCCTTGCCCCCAGACTGTTATATTTAGCCGGATGACGGAGAAAATCAACGATTTCTTCCAGTTCCTCTTTTTCTTCCTTCAGACCTGCGACGTCCTTAAAGGTGATCTTGCGCAGATCACTGCTCTTCTGCAGCTTGGCTCTGCTCTTGCCAAAGGACATCGCCTTGCCTCCTCCGCCACTCTGGTTCATGATGAGGATGAAGAACACCACCATGATGCCGATCATGATCAGCGTCGGCAGCAGACTGATCCAGATGGATTCCTTCTTCGGCTCGTCGCTGTTGAGTTTCAAAGAGCCCTCGTCCACCTGAGGCATGATATACGAATCATAAATATAGCTCAGATCCACGGCGCTGTTGACGTAGGCATACACGGTCTTCCCATTGTTCAGCTCAGCCGTCATCTTCGTCTCCGTCACATTGATGCTTTCCACCTTCTTGTCCTGCAGATAGTGGATCATCGTGGATGTCTTGATTTCTTTTTCTTCCTTCGGCGCATCGCTGTTGTAGAACCATACCATGGCCAGAACGAGTCCAAAGATGATCACATAGATCCCGATATTTTTCGTAACTTTTTTCAAGTTTTCTTTCCTCCTGATACTGTCTTTTCCTGTCTCTATTTTCTGTAATAACTTCTGCTCAGATTCTATCTTGATTTTTTGTTGTTAATCTACAAATATATTGAAATATTTTATCATGAAGCACGCTTTATTTCAATAGCGGCTGCCTGCTTTTTCTGACAACTTCACGTAACTTTCAGGATTATTTTTTCTGCAAAGTTCACTTCCCTCACTTTTTCGGCGCGCATATGTGCACCAGTCCCCCCGCTACGGTCACCCGATATCCTCTCGGAAACTCTACCGTTTTCGGAGCCTGTTTCTTTTCGATGATTCTGTCCGCAGCAGCGATCCGTTCCGCAGATATGTCGCTTGCAAGCCCCAGGCGAGCAAAAGACTGCAGAAGGATCCGGTGGCGCAAAGCTTCATGGATTCCCGCCAGCCCGTCTCGTTCCAAAACGATTTCATCCGAACTTGTTTCCCGCAGAAATTCCTGCAAAGCTTCCTCCGCGCACTGCTGCAGGTAATCGCTGTCGGAAGCAGCGATCTTCCCAAGGCGAAGCAGTGCGCCGCGCACATTTTCGTTATACTCTTTTTCCAGCTCAGGAAGCAGCTCCAGCCGGATCTTGTTCCTGGTATAGATGCTCTGATGATTGGTATGATCCTCCACAGGACTCAGATCGTGCTCCCGGCAGTACTCTTCGATTTCTTTTCGCGGGATGTCCAGTATAGGCCGGATCACGGAGAATCCCCGCTCCTTTCGCTCATATGCGATCCCCGCCAGCCCGTCTGTCCCCGTACCGCGCAGCACACGAAACAGGATGGTTTCCGCCTGATCGTCCGCATTGTGAGCTACAGCGATCCTGATATGCTCCGAAAAATCGTCCGGGCTTCCGCCATGCTCCGCCGCCAGCTTTTCAGCGATCTGCCGTGCTTCGTCATAAAACGCATCATAGCGCAGCTTTCTGCCGGCTTCTTCACTGGTCATATGCCATGCTCCGGCAAGCTCGCGACAGTCTGCTGCGATCACTTTGCAGGAAACCCCGTGCTCCCGGCAAAGTTCTTCCACATAGTTCTGGTCGCGTTCTGCTGCTCCCGGCCGGAGTCCGTGGTTCACATGGACCGGATGCAGACGAATCCCCAGCGTCTGCCTCAACCGCAGCAGTATATGAAAAAGGCACACTGAATCAGGACCTCCGGAAAGGCCGAGTACAATGTGCTCATCGGATTTTATCAAATTATGAGACGCGATGGTCTCCTGCACTTTCTGAAATATCATAGGGGTTCGTTCTCCTGTCATCGCTATCTTCATTGTACCACGAATCCCTGTAAATTACAGCAGTTTTGCCGTCATTATCGTCAAATCGTCCCGTTCTTTTCCCAGATAACTGTCGCTGACCTGGTCAAGAACAAGATCGCAGATGACAGCCGGTTCTTCCGACCGGATGCTCCTGAGGATCTCTGCCAGCTGCGGCAGGAAGCCTCTGCCGTCCGGACCGTCGCTGACACCGTCCGACATCATGATCAGAAAATCCCCTTTCTTTAAGAAAATCTCCTCCGAGCGGATCTCAAGCCCGTTTACGATCCCCAGAGGCACGGCGGAAAGCCGGACTTCTTCGATATTGTTTCGACGGCGGATCAGTGTTGGCGCCGCTCCGATCTTATAAAACTTTGTACGGCCGCTTCTTCTGTCCACTACCGCCAGATCTACCGTTGCGAAAGAATCCTCTCCGTCTTTCATCATCATGATGGTGTTTATCATTTTCAAGGTCAGTTCCGTCCCCGCCCCGGATTTGAGGAGTCCCAGCACGGTCCGTGTGACCAGCAGGCTTTCTGCAGCTGCCCGCTTGCCCTTCCCCATACCGTCACTGATGACGAGGGCCGTCCTGCCATCCCCCAGATCCTGCCAGCCGCAGCAGTCACCATTGATCGTCCCTGTGGCTGCACACTGAGATACAGCTATGTCCATCTGGAATTTTTCATGGAGAAAAGGCTCTTTTCCCTGTTTGGTGTATCGTTTTTTTAAGGCCTGCTCCATCTGCCATCGTGTATGTTCCAGCATCTGGCTCGTCACACCGAACTGAGCAGCCAGCAGCGAGCGACTATCCACATAAGTATCATACAGTTCTGCCAGCGTTTTCATCTCTTCTTCCTGACGCTGCAAAAGGTGGAAGGTCTCCTGGGATCGCTGTCTGAAATCCTCCTGACGGCTGCCGGAGAACAGACCGATCATCCTGCGCAGCAATGAACTGCACTTCCAGCTGACTGCGGCAAATGCAGCCACCGCCAGGAAGAGACAGTAGTTGTCCACCCCCAGGATAAGGCCGCTTTCCACCATTCTGAGAAGCCAGCAGACTGCGGTGAACACAAGAGCCATGACGATGCTCCCGAATCGTCTGAAAAATTCTGCTGCGGATGCTCCCATCAGCAGGGACAGCATGAACCCCCACTGCGTCTGTCCCGCAAGGAATGCTATTATCCCGGCTATTGTGATGACGACTGCCGTCTCACCGGTCTGACCATAGCAGAGGACGCTCAAAATCAAAAAAATCGCCGCAGGCCACAGCAGAAATCCTGCTCCTGTTCCGCAGACCGCCAGGATCCATGCCACCGTCAGCCCCGCAAGAGAAAGAAGCCCGCCCTGATCTTCCTTCGAAGCGCGAAAAAAGCCTTCCCATAAAAAGAAAAAGCCTGCGATCATGATTCCGTCTGCCAGCAGCTCTCCGGCTCCGGTCTTGTTTACGGTGGCCGTCGCAAGGCGATAAATACTGAGCGACAGGATCCCGACAGATCCGGCAATCAGCGCACGATGCCACAGATCCAGATGGATCTTTTTTACTCCTGCAAACAGAAGGGCGCATCCGATGACCGCGATCAGTTCACTCCAGGCATCGACGCCGGTCCGAATGCAGCAAAAGATCCCGGCTCCCGCCGGGATCGCTAAATAAATATAGGTCGGATTTCTGGACGCCAGACAGGCGGTAAGTGCGACCGCCGCCGGAAAATATTCTCCAAAAAAAGGCGTTCTGCCCACCAGAAAAGCGAAAAGAAACAGCAGTGCCGCATGCAGCAATCTTGTCCCGCTGCGCGGCCTGCTTTGAAAGCGACCTGATTTCCAGGTCGTCTGTCTGCCGGTGTGTTCCATTTTGATCTCCAATCCCAATCCCTCTGTCTGCGATACTTTCTGTTGCAACTATAGCGCATTTCAAGGTCGGAATTTGTCAAAATGGCTGAAAAGGCAGTATTTATTTTACATCTGACGCCCATCTGATGCCCTGGCATCGTTCTACCGTGTGATCCCGTAAAACCGCATGGCGTTTTCTTTTGTCTTTGCTGCCACGTCTTCCAGGGTCATGTCCTTGATCTCGGCAACTTTCTGAGCCGTGTACTTCACGTTAGGCGACATGTTGCGTCTGCCTCTCAGTGGTTCCGGTGATAAATACGGTGAATCTGTCTCCACCAGCAGAAAGTCCATCGGTACTTCTGCCACGACGGCCACCGTCTTGCGGTTGTTCTTGTATGTCACTGGTCCCGCCACAGAAATGGTCGCTCCCAGCTTGACGTACTGGGCTGCCAGCTCTGCGCTGCCGGAAAAACAGTGGATCAGCACTCTGGCATCGTCTGCCATATGATCTGCCGGATCGTCGGGCGTTTTCTTTGCAGCTTCACTTTTTTTCAGTGTATAACCGGACGGATCGGGGCGCTTAGGGAACCAGCTTTTACGTTCTTCGGAGAAGGCACCTTCTTCCTTTAAAATATCCATCGTCTCCTGATCCGCTTCACGAGAGTGGATGACGATAGGCATTTTCAGCTGGTTGGCCAGTCGGATCTGGCGACGGAACCATTCTCTCTGGATGTCCCTCGGCGAGTGATCATAGTGGAAATCCAGTCCGATCTCACCGATGGCCACGACTTTTTTCTTTCGTGCCAGACCTTTGTACATAACCAGCTCCATATCGTCCATGCTCTTGGCATCATGAGGATGGCAGCCGACCACGGCATAGCACCACGGATATCTGGCTGCGTGTTCCACTGCCAGTTTCGAACTGGCCAGATCGTAGCCGATATCCGCCACATAGTCCACATCGGACGCTTCTATGGTCTTGATCAGTTCTGCCCGTTCTTCCGGAGAGTAGCTGGCTTCGTTTATGTGTGCGTGGGAATCGAACAGCATCTTAGCTCACCGGATTCCCGTCTTCTGCTTCCGGGCTGACGAAGGCCAGGGTCTCTTTGCCGTCCTTCACATCGTCCGCAAACATGATCATGCCGTTGGATTCCAGTCCTCTCAGCTTTCTCGGCTTCAGGTTGGCAACTACGACTACTTTTCTGCCCACGCATTCTTCCGGTGTAAAGTGCTTGGCTACGCCGGAGATGATCTGACGCGTCTCTGTGCCCATCTTCACCTGGAATACCAGCAGTTTATCTGCCTTCGGGTGTTTTTCTGCAGATAAAATAGTTCCTACGCGGAAGTCGATCTTGTCGAAGTCATCAAATTCGATCTCCGGTTTCAGTTCAAGCGGGATGTTTTTTTCTTTTCCTGCGTGCTGCAAAGTTTCCAGCTCTTCCAGCTCCTTTTCGATATCGAGGCGCGGGAAGATCGGGTCGCCCTTCTTCACCTGTTCGCCGTTCATCATTTCAAAGGTAAAGGCGTCTGCCCATATCGGCTCTGCGAACCAGAGTCCCAGCTGTTTTCTGATCTTGCCGGAAGTGGTGTGCATGAACGGCTCGATGAGCACGGAAACGATACGGATGGCTTCTGCCAGGTTGTGGAGGACATTGTCCAGTCTCGGCTTGTCCTTTTCGTCCTTAGCCAGCACCCACGGCATGGTTTCGTCGATGTATTTGTTGGCTCTTCTAACAACGGTCCAGATGTCTTCCAGTGCCATGTTGAAGGCGAATTTATCCATGTTGGCTTCTACCTTCGAAGCTGCGCCGATAGCGATGGCTTTCAGGTCTTCGTCAAGCGGATCCGTCGCATCGGTCAGCGCCGGCACTGTGCCGTCGTTGTATTTTTCGATCATGGAAACGGTACGGGAAACCAGGTTGCCCAGATCGTTTGCCAGGTCGTAATTCATTCTCTTGAGCATTACTTCGTTGGTAAAGACACCATCCTGTCCGAACGTGTATTCCCTCAGCAGGAAGTATTTGAGCGCGTCGATACCGTAGCGGTCGATGAGTGTCACCGGATCTACTACATTGCCCTTGGACTTGGACATTTTGCCGCCTTCCAGCAGCAGCCAGCCGTGACCGAGTACCTGCTTCGGAAGAGGCAGTTCCATGGACATGAGCATTGCCGGCCAGATGATGGTATGGAATCTTACGATTTCTTTTCCTACCAGGTGAACATCTACCGGCCAGTATTTTTCGTAAAGCGCCGGATCGTCCGGATAGCCCAGAGCGGTGATGTAGTTTGTAAGTGCGTCGAGCCATACGTAGATGACGTGCTTTTCATCGATCGGCACCGGGATGCCCCAGTCGAAGGTGGATCTGGAGATGCAAAGGTCTTCCAGTCCCTGTTTCACGAATGCGATCATCTCATTTCGTCTGCTGTCAGGCTGGAGGAATTCCGGGTTTTTCTCGAACATTTCCAGCAGTCTGTCCTGATATTTGGAAAGGCGGAAGAAGTAAGCTTCTTCCTTGGCTTTCTGCACAGGTCTGCCGCAGTCCGGGCATTTGCCGTCCACCAGCTGGCTTTCAGTCCAGAAGGATTCACATGGCGTGCAGTACATGCCTTCGTATTCACCTTTGTAGATATCGCCTTTTTCGTAGAGCTGCATGAAGATCTGCTGCACCCGCTTCACGTGGCGCGGTTCTGTAGTTCTAATGAAATCGTCATAGGAGATCTCCATGGTCTTCCACAGGTCTTTGATACCGGAAACGATCTCATCAACGTATTCCTGCGGCGTTACGCCTTTTTCCTTCGCGATATCCTGGATCTTCTGTCCGTGTTCGTCAGTTCCTGTGAGAAATCTCACGTCGTAGCCTGCCAGGCGCTTGAAACGTGCCATGGCGTCTGCCATAACGGTGCAGTACGTGTGTCCGATATGGAGATTGGAACTCGGATAATAGATCGGAGTCGTGATGTAATACTTGCCTTTTGATTCTGTCATTTTGTTTTATCATTCCTTTCATCTCTGCCGCGAATGAGCGACAGTAAATATTGGTATAGAATAGCATTATTTTGGCTGTGAGTCAAACTAGCGGGGAGATCTGGTGTCTGGTTTCACTTGGTCCTGCAGTATCGCTTTTCCCGCATTCCTTACAACATGAACCGATAAAATAATCGCTTTTATGTTGTACTCTCTGCGATTTTTGTTTGAAATACAACATGAACTGGTATGATTTTCGGTTTGATGTTGTATTCTCGGGAACTGGTGCAGGCTCGTGCAACATGAACAGACATTTTACATGGATTCATGTTGTTTTCCGCAGAAAATACAACATGAAATTACATTTTATCGATGTTCATGTTGTCAGACTTGCAGAAAAGCAGCCTGCCTCGCTTATAGATACAAATCTGGTTCGCGACGGATCCCGGCGTACATATCTTCCAGTTCTTCCTTATGGTAAATAAAACCGGGATCGTCAAAATAGAATGCCTGGCGGGGGCATTTCTTGACGCAGCCACAGCATTTGATGCAGATCCCTGTGATCGGAGCCGGTGGCTGTCCAGGGTTTTCCTGCACAACAGATCCCATCGGACATGCGCTGACGCAGATCCCGCACCCGCTGCAAAGTTCTGCATGCAGTTTTGGTTTTACTTTCAGGATATTGATGTGGTTGCCGTTTCGATCCTGTGGTTTATAATACGGGCGGATCGGGTCGGCGCCGTCCACCGGCACGGGCGCGGCCTCACGCAGCCCAGCCGCGCCGAGCCGGCGGATTTTGCCTGCGAGCTTTCGGGCAAAATCCCGGGACAGCTCCATGTCGGAGCTGTCCGGACGGCCGGCCGCCAGAATCCTGGAAAAAGAATGCTCGCCTATAAAAGCCGCCGCTCCTATGGCATAAAATCCACGATCCTGTAATATATTCCTCAGTTCGATCAGAGCGTCGTCAAAATTCCTGTTGCCATAAAGCACGACAGGTACTGCCAGCGCGCCTCCGCCCTGCAGTGTATCCAGGAATTTTAATAATACGTTGGGGACCCGTCCTGCGATGACCGGCACGCCGAATACCACCAGATCATCCGGCGTAAACCGGTAGATTTCCCGCCGTGCTGCCGGTGGAGTAAAATCGATATCGGCGGCTCGCTGCCAGAGTTTTATACCGGCTTTTATGCTGCCGGGATTTTCGCCAGCAGCCGTTTCATCCTGGGATATTTTGATTTCAGTCAGCTCATCGGCGATGGCGGCGGTCACCTTTTTCGTGGTGCCGGTGCCGCTGAAATACATGGCTGTGATATTCATGGCGCTATACCTGGCTGAATCTTCTCACCTTGGTGTACTGGACAATCAGATCTACGATGTCTTCGATCTCGATGTACCCACTATCGATGGAAAGACTGTAGTTCACGTGTTCGCCCCATTTTCTGCCGGTGTGATATGCGTAGTAATTGGCGCGTGCCTTATCGGTATCTCTCATCAGTTTCTGGGCTTCATCTTCCGGGATGCCGTATTCCTGAACCGCGCGTTTGATCTTGTCTTTTTCTTCTGCATAAATAAAGATGTGGCTGGCTTCCGGCAGACCGCGGAGCACGTAGTCGGAACACCTGCCGACGATAACGCAGGAGCCTTCGTCCGCGATCCGGCGAATGGTATCGAACTGTGCCAGGAAAAACCTCTCATTCAGAGACAGGCTTTCCGGGCCGCTTTCACTGGTGCCCATAGCGGACGCCAGGCTGTAGAGGAAGCTGTTTTTCGCTTTCATTTCTGCACCCTTGATCATTTCCTTGCTGAATCCGGATTCTTCGGCGATCCGATCCAGGAGCTGCTTGTCGTAGAACGGTACATCCAGCTTTTCGGCCAGGCGCTTACCGATCAGTCTGCCTCCACTACCGAACTCTCTGCTTATCGTGATTATCTTCTTATCATTATTTCCCATAACTGCCTCCTTTGATTGTTACTGAAAGCAATATAGCCGTAGCCTCTGCCAACTTTCATTTTATCTATTATACCATGAAATTCCTAAATCAACCAGACCGGGACGTTCCAGTACCTTTAAAATAATTCCAAAAAACACCGCTGTCTTCAGCAGAAATCGCTGCACGACAACGGTGCTTTTTTATCAAGAAACCCCTTTTTCATTTCTATTTTATGTCATTTGTCCGAAAAATATTCGAGTTCCAGTGGATTTTGGACAGGCTCTATCACTTCTACCCTCTGTGGATCAGCCCGATATCCTTCCGGTACTGAACACCGTCGAACGTGATCTTTTCAGCGTTAGCATAAGCCTTTGCACGAGCTTCCTCATGAGTCTTGCCCAGTGCTGTCACACCCAGCACGCGACCACCGGAAGTCACTATAGCACTCTGCTTCATTTCACAGCCGTCTTCACAGGCAGCACACTTGCTGCCCTCCGGCATTTCTGCAAACTTCGTCCCTGCATGGAATACGATGACATCCGGGTCCACATTCCCAAGCCCGGAGATCAGCTTGCCCTTTTCATAGCTTCCCGGATACCCTCCGGAAGCCAGAACGACACAGACTGCCTTTTCCTTTTTCCACTTTAATTCCACCTCGGCAAGGCGGTTTTCAGTCACCGCCAGGAACACTTCCGCCAGATCGCTTTCCAGTCTTGCCAGCACCGACTGCGTTTCCGGATCTCCAAACCGGTTGTTGAATTCGATGACTTTTGGCCCATCCTCGGAAAGCATAAGGCCGATAAACAATACGCCCTTGAAATCCAGACCGTCTTTCTGGAATCCTGCCAGCGTCGGCTCCAGGATCTGCGAACGGATCTCATCCTCGATTTTTTCGTCGAAGAGAAGGCTCGGAGAATAAGTTCCCATGCCGCCCGTGTTAGGACCTTTATCGTCATCGAATGCCCGCTTGTAATCCTGTGCAGATTCCATCGGCAGGATCGTATTCTCATCCACGAAGCACAGCATGGAGGCTTCCACTCCCGTCAGGAATTCTTCCACGACGATCTTGTCAGCCGCATGACCGAACACCTTGTCGCCCATCATTTCCTCGATTGCCTTCTTTGCATCTGCTTCATTTTCTGCGATGACAACGCCCTTTCCCGCAGCCAGACCGTCAGCCTTCAGCACCATCGGATAACCGAAGATGCCCACCGCATCCAGCAGTTCCTGTTTGTCGGTGAATTCCTTATATCCCGCCGTCGGGATCTGGTGTCTTGCCAGGAAGTCCTTGGTAAAGGATTTGCTGGCTTCCAGCTGGGAGCACTTTTTATTAGGACCGAAAGTTTTCACTCCGGCAGCTTCCAGCTCGTCTACGATCCCCATAGCCAGCGGTACTTCCGGACCGATGACCGCCAGATCGATATCGTTTTCCTTTGCAAAACCGCATATTCCGTCGATATCTTCCGCTCCGACAGCAACGCACTCTGCAACTTTCGCGATCCCCGCATTGCCCGGCGCACAGAAGATCTTATCTACTTTTTCACTCTGAGCCAGCTTCCAGCAGATCGCATGTTCTCTGCCGCCGCCGCCCACGACCAGTACTTTCATCTTTGCACCTCCTGCTTCTTAGTGATGGAACAGTCTCATGCCGGAGAAATACATGGCGATGCCATACTCATTGCATGCCTCGATCACCAGATCGTCCCTGATGGATCCGCCCGGCTGCGCGATGTACTTCACCCCGCTTCTATGAGCTCTCTGTACGTTGTCGCTGAACGGGAAGAAAGCATCCGATCCCAGAGCGACGCCGTCCATTTTATCCAGCCATTCTCTCTTTTCTTCTCTCGTCAGCGGCTCCGGCTGTTCGGTGAAGAACTGCTGCCACTGTCCGTCTTCCAGCACGTCTGCATAATCATCGCTCATGTACACATCGATCGCATTGTCTCTGTTTGGTCTGCCCACATCTTCCTTGAACGGCAGGTTCAATACTTTTGGACACTGACGAAGGAGCCAGTTGTCAGCTTTCTGCCCAGCCAGTCTGGTGCAGTGGATCCGGGACTGCTGTCCTGCTCCGATACCGATAGCCTGGCCGCCCTTGACATAGCACACCGAGTTGGACTGCGTGTATTTAAGCGTGATCAGAGCGATGATAAGATCTCTCTTGGCGTCTTCCGGAACATCTTTGTTTTCTGTTACCAGTTTGCCCAGGAATTCCTCATCGATAGGCATCTCGTTTCTGCCCTGCTCGAACGTGATCCCGAAAACCTGCTTTCTCTCGATCGGATCCGGCTTGTAGGCAGGATCGATCTTGATGATATTATAATTCCCTTTTTTCTTGGTTTTGAGGATCTCCAGTGCTTCCGGCTCGTATCCCGGTGCGATGACGCCGTCAGAAACCTCTCTCTTGATCATGTTGGCCGTATCTACATCGCAGACGTCGGACAGGGGAATAAAGTCGCCGAAGGACGACATCCTGTCAGCACCTCTGGCTCTTGCATAAGCGCATGCCAGCGGAGACAGATCGCCCAGATCGTCTACCCAGTAGATCTTCTTTTCCACATCGCTGAGAGGCAGACCGATCGCTGCTCCTGCCGGGGAAACGTGCTTGAAGGAAGTCGCCGCCGGATGGCCCGTTGCTTCCTTTAATTCCTTGACCAGCTGCCAGCCGTTGAAAGCATCCAGGAAGTTGATGTATCCCGGCTTGCCGTTGAGCACTTCGATAGGCAGCTCACCGTTTTCCACGAATATCCGTGATGGTTTCTGGTTCGGATTACAACCGTATTTTAATTCTAATTCTTTCATTCTTATTCTCCTGAATCATCCGTTCACAGTGTTCTATTTATTCTTGTTGACGATACGAGTCTCATATGTTCCCGTTGCGATATCGATGTACCGTACGAAGAGAGATACTTTGTTATCCTCGTTGAGGCTTTCCCAGACAGTGTCTGTGAAGGTGTCGATATCACCTGCGATCGTCACCTTTTCCGGTTCTCCTTCAAAGCTTGGCAGCGGGTTCGCATCTTCCATGTAGGTGTGGATGAATCTTGCCTCGCCTGCCGGGCATCCGGGATATGTAAAGGTGTTGCGGATGCAATAATCCGGGTCTCCGTCATCGCTCTTTAAGATGGACATGGCGAAGTCGTACCTGCCGTCTTCCACATTGATGATCCCGGAGATCCTCGGTGTGTAGTTAGGATCATCCGGC
>ERZ826764.1552-NODE-1552-length-26487-cov-17.873298_pt1 | contig 26487 bp, 26 predicted proteins | sample MGYA00519870_ERZ826764 | MGnify/ENA primary metagenome ERZ826764 (study PRJEB31778, sample SAMEA3449239) | human gut metagenome | biome: human gut; feature: human-associated habitat; material: faeces | place: United Kingdom | collected 2010/2012 ...
TGGATTTCTGGCTGATTCAGAGGAAGGCGAAAAGCCGGTTTATCATCCCGGGAACCGAAGGGCACCCCGGCTACGGGTTCAACGCGTGGATGAAGGACTACGCTCTGCCGGAGCACCTGCTCCAGTGGCCGTTTTTGATGTGCCCCATCCTGGCGGCGGCTCAGGCAGGGCTGGGGCTGCTCATCGAAATATTTTGGTGAACGGTAAGAAAACAAGATGTGCCGCATGAGTGTTCCTTTTCAAATCGTCAGTCCGGCAGTCAAGATGATGGGGATGCAAAAATTGTTTTTCATACCCCCAGAGGGCCCGCTGGAGGAAGCAAAAAGATGAAGAGTGTGGCTTTCAGCGGCATTAGATGAAATGACTCCGAAGATATCAGTAAACAAGCGCTCCAATGTGGGACCCACACTGTTTGGTACCAGCTCTGCCCTCATGATGACGCTGGATGTGGCGCTGGGTGCTTGAGTGAGTGAAGGTGAAAAAATGGGACAAGAAGAGCGGATTCAAAACGCCTACCGGGGATTGGGAGGCAAACGGACATTTTATGATGGCATGATCACCTGTTCCACCCTGTCAGGCCGGGCGGTGTGCCGTCTGGTATGGGGAATGGGCCGGGCGGAAACCCAGGACTACCTTTGCGTCGCCCTTTCCGGAATACCGGAGGGGTTTTCCGGAAGACTGCTGGAAGTCCCCGTGGGTACCGGCATACTGACCATGCCCCTCTACCGGGAAATGCCGGAGGCGGAGATCACCTGCCTGGATTACTCGCCGGAGATGCTGGAACGGGCAAAATGCCGGGGCGAGGGACTTTCCCATGTGCGTTTTCAGCAGGGGGATGTTGGGGCGCTGCCTTTTGGGGATGGCAGTTTCGACATCGTGCTCTCGCTCAACGGGTTTCATGCGTTTCCGGATAAGGAGGCCGCCTGGCGGGAGATCTTTCGTGTACTGCGGCCAGGCGGGATCTTCTGCGGCTGCTTCTATGTGACGGGGCAAAACCGCCGCACCGACTGGATAATCCGCAGGTTGTATGTGCCAAAGGGCTATTTCACCCCGCCCTTTGAGACGGCGGAGAGCCTGCGGCATCGTCTGAAGGAAATATTCGGGCCTGCAAAGGTTCGCACCGTCCAGAGCATAGCCTCTTTTGCCTGCCAGAAGGTAAAGGAGGAATACTCGTAAATGAATTGCACACAAATTCTGAATGACAGGGAGGAAAATCGAATGCAGCAAAAGCGTAATCAACAAGCAGAAATCCGTCTCGGCAGCCACGGCGAAGACTATGGAAGCTGGATGTCCAATCCCGTGTTCTACATTATCGGTGGCATCACAGCTCTGGCCGTGGTTTTAGCCGCACTCTCCTTTTCGGTGTTCCATATCACGGTTCTTGGCGTTCTGTTCTCTGTTGTTGCAGCGGCGCTGGTGACCCTGCTGGTCTGGATCACATGGATCAGGCGCCAGTATGCCTTTGGCGGCGGCGGGATCATGGAACAGGTTCACCGGGTCGTTCTCTCTCATCTGGACTATGACGGTCAGGGCAGTCTCCTGGAAGTCGGCTGCGGCTCCGGGGCGCTGTCGATCCGTGCGGCCCTGACCTGGCCGGAGACAAAGGTCACTGGCATGGACTACTGGGGAGCTGTTTACAATTATAGCAAGGCTCTCTGTGAGAAAAACGCCGCCAGCGAGGGCGTGGCCTCCCGGTGTGTGTTCCGGCATGGCGACGCCAATCATCTGGATTTCCCCGATGAGAGTTTTGATGCGGTTATCAGCAACTATGTCTACCACAATATCATGGGAGCCGATATGCACAAGCTGCTGCTGGAGAGCCTGCGGGTGCTGAAAAAAGGCGGCGTCTTCGCTCTGAATGATGACATGAAACCCAAGCTGTACGGCGATATGGATGTCTTTGCCCAAAAACTGCGGGAGATGGGCTATCAGGACGTCCGGCTCATTGATACCGCAGAAGAAGCTTTCGGCTCCCACCGCCGGGCTGCCATGATGATGCTGGGCTCTTCCCGGCTGCTTGTGGGCAGAAAGTAATTCGTCCAAATAGGAGGGTTGACCATGTCCAAGTTGGGTGTTGTAGAGGACACGCTGTTTGTCCCCATGCTGGGCAGGATCTATGCCAGCGAGTACTGCCCGCAGATCCTGTACGATCCCAAGGCGCTGGAACTGAAAAAGAAACTGCCTTCCAGCCTGCCGGAGCAGGACGGACAGAGCCAGTATACTCTGCTGGCCTCCGCCGCCCGGTCCGCCAATATGGACCGGTACATCCGGACCTTTCTGGAGCACAGGCCGGACGGTGTGATCGTCCAGCTGGGCTGCGGTCTGGAGACGGCCTATTACCGCTGCGACAATGGAAGATCGCGCTGGTATGCCGTGGATCTGCCCCATGTGGTGGAGTACCGGCGGGAGCTGCTGCCGGAGCCGGAGCGGGAGACCTATCTCGCCGGAGACGCCTTTGCCGAGGACTGGATCAGACAGATCCGCGCCGATGTGCCGGATGCTCCCATTCTGGTCACCGCCGGCGGCCTGTTCCACTATTTTGAGGAAAGCAAGGTTGTGGGCCTCCTGCGGATGCTCACAGGGTTTGGAGAAATCGAAATCGAAATCGTCTTTGACTCCGTGAGTAAAAGCGGCATGGCCATGATGCGAAAGAAATACATGAAACAGGTGGGCCACGGGGATGCTCAGATGTTTTTCTATGTGGATTCCGCATCGGTGCTGGCCGGGAAAATCGGCAGCGGGGTCAGGGTGCTGGCTGAGGAGCCTTATTACCGCCATATCCCCCGAACCGGATTGAAACTGTCCACCAAGATCAGCATGTCAGTTTCGGACCGGTTTGGTATGGTGAAGATGGTACATCTCTGTCACAGCGCTAAATTCCATGACTAAACGGGATAAAGCTGTCCAATCGGAGCGGAAAGAACGGCGATGTGTCGCTATACTCAGTAAGGAGGGGCGCGCTGAGCGCCTTTTCTCAGAAATAACGGTTAGCATAATCTAACTATGTTGAAGGAGAGCGGTACATCATGAACACGCAGAAAAAAGGGATGACGGGAAAGGACATCATTACGGTGGGAATTTTCTCCGCCATCTACTTTGTCATCAACTTTGCTTTTATGCTTCTCAGCGGTCTGCATCCCCTGCTTTGGATCTTGATGCCTGGCCTGATCGCCGTATTTGCGGGTATCCCATTCCTGATGATGTGTACTAAGGTGCCAAAGACCGGCGCAGTGGTCCTGATGGGCTTTATTACGGCCTTGATCTACTTTGTTACTGGCCAATTTACGGTGGTGATTCTCATTGCTTTTGCGGTGAGCTGCATCCTGGCGGAGCTTTGCCGGATCTGTAGCCATTACCGGTCTTTCCGTGGTAATGCTCTGGCCTACGTGTTTTTCTCGCTGGGGATGATCGGCTCCCCGCTGCCTGTCTGGATCATGCGGGACAGTTTTCTGGCGCAGATCAGCCAGCAGGGAATGCCGGAAGCCTATGTCTCCACCTTGGCGGCATTGACTTCCCCGGGTATGATCGTGGTTCTGGTGGGGGCGCCTATCGTGGGAGCTATTCTGGGTATCCTGCTGGCCAAGGGAATGTTCCGCAAGCATTTTGAGAAGGCGGGGATTCTGTAACATGGAGGAGGCACGGCGCTGTTTGGTGTTCGACCCCAGGGTGGGTCTTGCTCTGCTGGTCTTTGCCAATCTGGCAGCTTTTAGTGAGCAACCTTTTTGGATGGAAATGATATGGATCGGTTTTCTCCTGCTCCTGATGCTGCTCCATCGCTGCTTTGCCATGGTGGGGAAAAGCCTCTTGATCTTCGGAGGAATCCTGTGCCTGCAATACTGGATTCTGCCGACCGCGCCGGGATGGGCTGCTACCAGCTTTTCCATTTTCGCTAACTATGCCCGCCGGATGCTGCCCTGCCTGATGATCGGCTTTCTGATGCTTCGCCGGACGCCTATGCCCTATCTGGTGGCTGGAATGCGGAAGATCCACTTCCCTCAGCGGCTGATCGTGGCCGTCTCGGTGACGCTGCGGTACTTCCCAGCCATTCGGGAAGAGACAGGCTATATCCGCGATGCGATGCGATTGCGGGGCATCCGGGGATTGGCAAAACTGGAGGGGATTATGGTTCCCCTGATGGTCTCCGCCACCGGCACCGCGGAGGAGCTGTCCGCAGCGGCAGTGACACGAGGGATCGAGGACCCGGCGCCTAAGACCAGTTTGGTGGAGCTGCGGGCCTCGCCGGTGGACGGCGCCGCGTTCCTTGTGGGCGTGGGGTTGACCGCTGCCCTCCTGGCGGTCAAATTGGGGGTGTTTCCATGGTAAAGCTGCAGGATGTATCCTTTTCCTATACAAAAGATGCGGGCACCCTCACCCATGTGGATCTGACCATCCGACCGGGCGAGTGTGTCCTGCTCTGCGGCGCTTCCGGCTGCGGAAAAACCACCATCACCAAGCTGGTCAACGGCCTGATCCCGGCATTTACAGAGGACTGCACGCTGACCGGACAGGTTCTGCTCCACGGCGCGCCGGTGCGGGAACAGCCTCTTTACCAGCTGGCCCGGCAGGTGGGGTCTGTTTTCCAGAACCCCAAAAGTCAGTTTTTCAACATGGATTCCGACAGTGAGCTGGCTTTTGGCCTGGAAAACCAGGGTGTGGCCCGGGGCGAGATCCTCCGTCGGCTGGATGATACCACCGACCGCCTGCATCTGAAGCGGTTGAGGGGGCGGAACATCTTTGCCATGTCGGGCGGGGAAAAGCAGCTGCTGGCCTTTGCCTCGGTCTATGCCATGAGGCCGGAACTCTATATTCTGGATGAACCTACGGCCAATTTGGATCGGGATACCATTGACCGGCTCCATGATCAAATCGCATACCTGAAACGTCAGGGGCACACCATTCTCATTGCGGAGCATCGGCTATACTTTCTGGCGGATCTCATAGATCGGGCCGTCTATCTGCGGGATGGGATCGTGGAGCGAAGTTGGAGCGGAGCAGAGTTCCGGCGGCTGGCTGAGACAGAACGGATCGCTCTGGGCCTTCGCACACTCACGCCTACTCAGGTGACTCTGCCGCCCTCCCGCGCCGCGGGGGAACAGGATGGACTGTCTGTGGAGGGACTGAGCTGCCGGTACAAGCGGGAGCCGCCGGTATTTCAAAACCTTTCCTTCTCCGCCCGCCCGGGAGAGGTGCTGGCCGTCACGGGTGACAATGGCGTGGGAAAAAGCACCCTTTCCCGCTGCCTGTGCGGCCTGATGCGGGAGAGTGCCGGAACGATCCGCCTCAACGGCCGCATCCTTGGTGCGAAGCAGCGGCAGCGGATCGCCTACTGCGTCATGCAGGATGTGAACCATCAGCTCTTTTCCGACAGCGTATGGGGAGAGTGTCAGTTGGCTATGGAAGGACTCTCTGACCAGCGCATCCAGGAGGTGTTGGAGCGGCTCCATTTGCTTGCGTTCCGGGAAAAGCACCCTATGTCTCTCTCCGGCGGCCAGAAACAGCGTTTGGCGGTGGCTACCGCCATGCTGTCCCAAAAGCCGCTGCTGGTATTCGACGAGCCCACCAGTGGTCTGGACTATGCAAGAATGCAGGAAGTGGCCTGTTGCGCACGGGAACTGGCGGACGAGGGCCGGGTGGTTCTGGTGGTGACACATGACCGCGAATTTCTCCAGTGCGCCTGTGATCGAGTCCTGGAACTTTGAGAAAGGAGCTGAGCCGCAGTGGCATTTTTACAGGACAGCCAACCGGATCTGTGCCTCTTGGCCAAGAGCGGTGGGTGCAGCGTTTATCAGCTGCGAAATGAGAGCGGCGAGGGAACCATGACCGTCTATGAGGTGTTCCCCGGCGCTACCATCCTGTATAACGATTTCCACATGGCCTATTGCGACTCCTCTTTTGAAACCCGACAGGATCTCCTCTGCATCGACTATTGTCGGGAGGGCCGGATGGAATACGCTGTGGGCGACGACGCGTTCTCCTATGTGGAGGCAGGTGACCTGAAAGTGGATCGCCGCCTGAAGCACAAAGGATACTTTTCTCTCCCGTTGTCCCACTATCATGGCATCTCCATGTGCTTTGACCTGTCCATGGCACCCGTGGAACTGGCTCGTCTGGCGGGAGACTATCCTTTGGATCTGGCCGCCATTCAGCGGAAATTCTGCCCGGATGCCCGGCCGCAGGTCATTCACGGAGCACCCTCGGTGGATCACATTTTTCAGGAGCTTTGTGCCGTACCGGAGCGGATCAAAATGCCCTACTTCCGGGTAAAGATTCTGGAGCTGCTGCTGTATCTCGACGCCCTGGAATTGGGAAGCGGAACGGAAAAACCGTATTTTTACCGTTCCCAGGTGGAAACGGTAAAGGCCATCCGCTCCTATCTGGTGGAGCATCTGGAGCAGCATATCACATTGGAGGCTCTGTCCAGACAGTACCAGATACCTTTGACCACCATGAAGGCCTGCTTCAAAAGTGTATATGGCAGTCCGGTGAACACCTATATGCGGGCACTGCGGATGGACCGGGCGGCTCTGCTGCTTCGGAAAGAACCGGAGACCAGCGTTACAGAGATCGCCGGAGCGGTGGGCTATGACAGCTCCAGCAAATTTGCCGCGGCTTTCCGGGCGGTGAAGGGACAAACTCCGCTGGAATACCGGCGAGGTGGCGGGAATCCCGTTCTATCTTTTCCTGACGAAACGGAGTGATGCCGGCCGGGAGGAGCGGCAAGCACGGACAAGAACCGATACAATAGGGCATGGTGAGAGATGTCTCACCATGCCCTATTTTTTGAAAGGAGTGGTTTTGTGAAACAACGCAGCTGGCTGGCCATCCTGCTCTCCTTTGCCGGTCCCTGCCGGGGAAAGCTGGTCTTGTCTGTTATATGCGCAATTATCAGCGTGGTGGGGGGCTTTGTGCCGTATCTGGGGGTCTATGAGATCCTTCGCCTGTTTATCCATCAGTCGGCCTCCGGCATGGAGCTTCTCCGATGGGCTGGAGTGTGTCTGGCGGGACATACGGTCAAGGTGGCTTTTTACGCCTTTTCTACTATGCTGGCTCATGTGTCTGCCTACACCATTCTGGAGGGTCTGCGCCGTCAAGCGGCCCAAAAGCTGATGCACGCCCCCTTGGGGAGTGTGCTGTCGAAGCCCGTCGGTTCCCTCAAAAGCACCATCGTGGATCGGATCGAGGACATTGAGCCGCCGCTGGCCCACATGATCCCAGAACTGAGCTCCAATGTGCTGCTGCCCATCGTGGTGGTAATCGCCCTCTTTGCCATGGACTGGCGAATGGGCCTTGCCTCCCTTGCCACGATTCCGGCCGCGCTGATCCCCATGGCGGCGGGCCTGCGGACCTACAACGAAAAGTATGCCGCCTACATGGCGGCCAATGCCCAGGTCAACAGCATCATCGTGGAGTATGTGGAGGGCATAGAGGTGGTAAAGGCTTTTAACCAAAGCGGCGCCTCCTATGAGAAATTCGTCCGGGCGGTGACCAGCTTCCGTGACTTCACACTGGATTGGTTCCGCTGCACCTGGAAGTCCATGAACCTGTGCCTGTCCATCCTGCCTACCACGCTACTGGCCACTCTGCCGGTTGGGATCGCCTTGTATCAGACCGGCGTCCTGGACCCGGCCCGGTTGGCTCTGTGCTTGATGCTGGTGCTGGGTATCGTGTCCCCGCTGGTGCAGGCTGCAGCCTTTCTCAATTCCATGAAGAGCATGGAATTTGCCGTCCGGGACACTCGGCATCTGCTGGATCTGGAGGAACTGCCAGAGGCGTCCGAGCCCGCCCGCCTCTCCGGCAGCGGTATCACTTTGCGGGATGTGTCCTTCTCGTATAGCGGGAAAGAAGAGGACACTGTGCTGCGTCACATTGATCTGGAACTTCCCGCTGGAACCTTCACCGCTCTGGTGGGTCCCTCAGGTGGAGGCAAATCTACGGCAGCCCGGCTTATCGCTCGGTTCTGGGATGTGACGGATGGCTGCATTGCCATAGGCGGTGTGGATATTCGGAATCTCACACTGAAGCAGCTGGCGGATCAGGTCAGTTTCGTGACACAGGACAATTTCCTCTTTGACTGCTCTCTGAAAGAAAACATTCGATTGGGGAAGCCGGACGCCACGGAGGAGGAAGTTTGGGCGGCTGCCCGGGCCGCTCAGTGTGACGAGTTCTTAAAACGGCTGGAGCATGGCTGGGATACCCCAGCGGGTGAAGCGGGCAAGCAGCTCTCCGGTGGGGAGCGGCAGCGGATCGCCATCGCCCGCGCAATTCTGAAGGATGCCCCCATTGTAATTTTGGACGAGGCCACCGCCTTTACCGATCCGGAGAACGAAGACAAAATCCAGCGTTCCCTGATGGCACTCTCCCATGGGAAAACGCTGCTGGTTATTGCCCACCGGCTGAGCACGATTCAGAACGCCGACCAGATCGTGGTGCTGGAGAAGGGCCGTATTGTGGACAAAGGCACACAGCCGGAACTGCTCAGCCGATGCCCACTTTATCAAAAGCTGTGGCAGGCCCATGTGGGTGCCCAGAACTGGGCGGTTGGAAAGGAGGCTTGACGATGTTTCGGAGTATGAATCGGATTTTGCGTTGGACAAAGGGGTACCACAGGCGGCTGTATCTCGGAAGTCTCTGTTCGTTTCTTGCCACCTGGGCTGCTGCCGGGCCGGTGATGCTGGCGGCCTGGGCCCTTGGGCTGGTCATCGAGAGTGCCCAGGAGGGGACGGCGCTGGACCCCAAGTTGCCCTGGCTCTGTCTGGGCGGACTCGTCCTGCTGATCCTTTTGCGCTTCGTGTGCGCTTACTGGAAAAACCGGCTTCAGGAGAGCATCGGAACAGAGCGGGCGGCACAGCAGCGGCTGGAACTGGGCGACCTGCTCAAACGGGTTTCCCTGGGGTATTTCTCCAAGAATAACCTGGGCGACATTCTGGCTGCTCTGACCACGGAGCTGAGTACCCTGGAGCTGCAGAGCATGAAGATGGTGGATGCGGTCATCAACGGCTATCTGCAGGTCCTGGTCATCGTTTTGTGTATGGCGTTCTTCTGCCCCGAGGCGGCGCTGGTGGCAGTGGTGGGCGTGCTGCTGTCCGCCTTTGCCCTCCGCGGTATCGGGCGGCAGAGTGCCCGCACCGCTCCGGTGGGACACCGGGCCCAAGAGGCATTGTCCGGGGCAGCCATTGAGTACATCCACGGCCTGCCCGTGGTCAAATCCTTCGGACAGGAGGGGGTGTCCTCCCAGCGGTTTTTTGAGGCGTGCCGGGCCAATAAGGACATCCGTATCAAAAACGAGTTTGGCTTTGTGCCCTGGAACTGCCTGCACCTGTTTTCTCTGAAGGCTGCGGCTGTTGGCCTGGTGCTCACCGCCGGCTGGCAGACTATGAACGGAACCTTGGAGCTGCCTGTGCTCCTGATGGCTGCTATGTTCTCCTTCACGATCTTCGGCAGTGTGGAGTCCATCAACGACGCCGCCCATATCCTTTCTGTCACCGACTCGGTGCTGGACCGTCTGGAAGAACTGGAGGGAACGGAACTGCCGGATCAGGATGGGAAAGACATCTCTTTGGAGCGTTACGACATCTGCTTCGACCATGTCTCCTTCGGTTACGGAACACGGGAGGTGATCCACGATGTTTCCTTCCAGCTGCCGCAAAACAGCGCTACCGCCATTGTAGGGCCGTCCGGCAGCGGGAAGAGCACTCTCTGCGCACTGCTGGCCCGGTTTTATGATGTGGATCAGGGAAGCATCACCGTGGGCGGCTATGACATCCGGAAGATGACCTGCGACAGCCTTTTGCGCAACATTGCCATGGTATTTCAGAATGTGTACCTGTTCCACGACACCATCCGCAATAACATCCGCTTCGGCCGTCCGGACGCCGCCGAGGAGGAAGTAATCGCCGCGGCCAAAGCGGCCCGTTGCCATGACTTTATCATGGCGCTGCCCCAAGGGTATGACACCATAGTGGGAGAGGGCGGTTCCAACCTTTCCGGCGGAGAAAAGCAGCGGATTTCCATTGCCCGGTGCCTGCTGAAGGATGCCCCCATCATCATTCTCGATGAGGCCACCGCCAGCGTGGACCCGGAGAATGAGCATGAGATCCAGGAGGCACTCTCTGCTCTGGTGCGGGGGAAGACCATCATCACCATCGCCCACCGTCTGGCTACGATCCAGAATGCTGATCGGATTTTAGTGGTGGAGGATGGGCGCATTGCTCAGCATGGCACCCATCAGGAGCTGATGAGCCAGGAGGGAACTTACCGGAACTTTATCGAGATCCGACAGCGGGCTGAGGGCTGGCGGATATAAAATAAGTATGTGGGGAGGCAGATCTGCCTCCCCACATACTGTTTTGGGATGATTCTTTGGATTTTGGCTTTGTATCACTTTCGCTTTGCCATTTTCCTGTACTCCAGCGGGAGCAGGCCGGTGCTTCTTCGAAACAGTTCCGCAAACCGGCTGGATGTAGAATATCCTATCGTTTGAGCAATCTGACCAATTTGCAGATCGGTATGAGCCAGCAGATATTCTGCCTGACTCATGCGGCGCTGCTGTATATACTCTGTGATCGTGCAGCCATAGACCTTCTTGAAGCTGCTTTTGAGCTTTGTCGTACCCATGCAGGCAATTTGTGCCAGGCGTTCTATGGGCACTTCACCAGCGTAATGATCACTCAGATAGGCCGCTACGGTTTGAATCCGTTCCAAATCCTGAGAAGCCAGTTTGTGATCTGAAACTGAACGCTTTTTTTGATATTCAACCACCAGAGAAAGCGCCTCGGCTACCTTGCTCTCATAATAGAGTTTAGCTGCAATTCCGGTTCCACGGTAGCTCTGTAGTTCTGATAGAAGCCGGTACATTTCCGGGAACTCTGTTGTTTGGTCGATTTCCCGAAAAGCCTCGATGGGATTCAGATATTCTTCCGGATACTGTTTTTTCAGATAGTCTTCATAATATGCGGGGGTGATCTCGATGCCTATGGATCGAACCGGTATATTTTTGTGGACGATTACTTGATATGGCTTGTATCCGCCCACATAGGTCTTGATACATCCGGCTGACAACCGGCGATACGGAGACAACTCTTCACCGGAGATGGAATCGTAACGGGTAATACTGAGACATTCCGGGAGATCAAATTCCAGCATAAAATCCTTATTGAAAGAGAAGTTGTGTATCTTGATGTCGAACAGATCCCTTTGCCCGTAGGTCCAATAGGAACCTTCGCCAACTTCCGGAGATAGCTTCCAGCAAAGCCCCAGAGGACCATACTGATCATTATCTGGTTCCGGTACAAAACCGTGCTTTTTCAGTAATGGCGCATAGTATTGCTCGATGATACTGGTCATTACAATAGATACGCCTCCCTTGTTTTGCAATGATTAGACGAATTTTTGAAATGATAGGACGAACCTCGCTCCAAACGATTGAAAGCAGGTTGTGCATGGTGTAATTATATATAACGGTTAGCCATATCTAACCAAAGGATAGCATACCTATCCCATAAAGTCAACGCATTACAAAATAGGAGGATCAACATGAACAACCGAATCAATCCCGCAAAAAAGGGCCTCACTGTCAAAGATCTTGTGACGACCGGCATTTTCAGCGCAATTTTCTTGGTGTTTACCATGATTGGCGGTATTTTCTTTGCACCAAACCCAGTTTTGACATTCTATATGCCGATGGGTGCAGCATTGCTGTGCGGCCCTGTATATCTTCTGATGATCGCCAAGGTTCAGAAGCGGTGGAGCGTCACCATTCTTGGCATCGTTATGGGGATCATCTGGTTCGTTACCGGAATGCACTGGGCTTTTTCTTTAGGCTATATCGGAATGGGAATTATCGCCGATCTGGTAGCTGGTGCGGGACATTACCGCAACAAGGCGGTCAATCTGCTGTCCTATATGCTGATGTCGCTGGGCGGCGTTTACACCTATGTGGTGTTTTTTATTGATCCGCAAGGCTGGGCCAGCACGATGCTGGAAAACGGCACGGAACAGTCCTATATTGACACAATGAGCGCATCTGCGCCTTCCTGGCTGTTGGCTGTCATCATTATCGGAACGCTGGCGATTGCTGCGTTCAGTGGTTGGATCGGTGGGAAGCTGCTGAAAAAGCAGTTTGAAAAGGCTGGGATCACCGCATGATTGGCGGAGCGTTATCCACGCGCGGACTGTGGCTGGACCCCAGAACGAAGATATTACTGCTTCTGTTGTGTATCTTTTCTGCCATGATGGCTCCATCCTTACTCTACGAACTGGGCCTTGTGGTGCTGATCGGACTGCTCGGCATTTGTTTTGGAAAGTGGAGGTATGCCTGGAAGGGAGTACTGTTCTATGCGCTGATCGTTCTGCTCACCTTCTGGATCATGGATACCATGACCGGAACTTGGCGCACCATGTTTATCGCTTTTTTGGGGTTATTCCATAAGGTCTATCCCTGCGGGATGCTGTCCGGCATTGTCATTTCCACTACAAAGGTCAGCGAATTCCTCTCGGCGATGAATCGCATCCATGCACCGCAAAAGCTGGTAATCCCCTTGGCGGTCATGCTGCGTTATATCCCTACCATTCAGGAGGATTGGCGGTTTATCAAGGATGCGATGCGGATGCGGGACGTCTCACCTTCGCTTAAGGGGCTCCTGACACATCCCGGAATAACGGTGGAGTGTATCTATGTTCCGTTGATGATGGCGGCATCCAAAGCGGCGGATGAACTGTCCATCGCTTCTATCACCCGCGGCATTGAAAACCCAAAGCCTCGAACTTGTCTGGTGCAGATCCATATTGGTTTGATGGACATTGCGGCAGTCTTTTGCTTTGCAGGCGCGTTGGTTGTCGGGCTTTATGGAAAGGGGGTGCTGGGATGATTGAGTTAAAGCATGTGTCATTTACTTATCAAGGACAAAAAGGAGACGGGCTGCAAGACATCAACCTGACCATAGAGGACGGAGAATGTGTGCTGTTCTGTGGCCGGAGCGGCTGCGGGAAGACCACCATCACGAGGCTTGTAAACGGTTTGATCCCGCAATTCTACGCAGGAGAACTGGCGGGCAGCGTACTGGTGGATGGTCAGGAAGTCAGTGATCTTCCCATGCACCAGATTGCCGCAAAGGTTGGATCGGTGTTTCAGAACCCAAGGACACAGTTTTTCAATGTGGATACAGACAGCGAGATCGCTTTTGGTATTGAAAATCAAGCACTTCCAGTTTGCCAGCTGAGAGAACGCGTGGATCGTACATCGGCAGAACTGCACATTGAAAACCTCCGTAATCGCAACATCTTCGAGTTATCTGGTGGAGAAAAGCAAAAGATAGCATTTGCCTCGGTCTATGCGATGAATCCTCAAATATATCTTTTGGATGAACCGTCCTCCAATTTGGATATGCGTTCCATTCAAGAATTGGGAGAACATCTCAGGCTGATCAAATCACAGGGAAAAACCATATTGATTGCAGAACATAGGTTATACTATTTGATGGATCTGGTGGACCGGATTGTGTATTTGGAACACGGGAAAATCATGCAGGTCTTTACGCCGGAAGCATTTCGACAGCTGTCGGAGGATACCCGGGAACAAATGGGCCTTCGAGCGATCGATTTGCATCGTGTTCTCCCACCGCGGAATCATTCCCTTGCGCCTGTTTCAGATCCTATCTTGGAACTTAACAATGTAGCCCTTCACTATAAGAAGAGGACCATTTTGCACGACATCAGCCTTACAGCAGCAAAGGGAGAGGTAATTGGCGTCGTTGGCCACAATGGGGCCGGAAAAACGACCTTTTCCCGTGCTTTGTGCGGGCTTCACAAGGCCTGTGATGGTCAATTCTTTTGGAACGGTCTTTCCTTGAATCACAAAGATCGCCTGCGGCATTCCTATATGGTCATGCAGGATGTGAACTACGAGCTTTTTGCGGATAGTGTGGAGTCAGAATGTACATTCGGTATCCGCAATCCGAAACAGACGCTCGTTGACGCAACACTGGAAGCGTTGGCCCTGGCCCCATTCAGAGACCGCCACCCTAATACCCTGTCCGGAGGTCAAAAGCAGCGGGTGGCGGTAGCGGTCAGCATGATTTGTGAGAAAGACCTGCTGGTGTTTGACGAACCGACCAGCGGGCTGGATTTTGATAGCATGACACAGGTTGCGGGTCTGATCCGGCGGCTGTCTGATATGGGAAAAGTCATCTTTATTGTCACACATGATTTTGAATTTGTCAGTCGTACCTGTTCCCGCATCCTCCACTTTGATGAAGGAGAAATGCCCGACGATGTGCCTGTTACCATGGACGCTCTCCCTACATTGAGAGAATTGTTCTCCATTTCAGAAAGCAGGCCGGGACGGATAGAACACCGGAAAAGCCGATTCTGTTCTGCCGATTGCTGACGATTGAAAAAGCCGCATGGTGGAATGTTCCCCATGCGGCCTCTTGGGTTCTATTATTGAAGTCCCCTGGCGAGGTATTCCTCCAATAACTTGGAATACTGCTCTCCCAGAACGGCGGGATATTGGCAGTGAACATAGCCTTCCCGGACTGTAAAGGAAGCAGACGGATAGTGCTTTGAGACAACCCTGCGCGCGGTCTTGGCGCTGATGTCCTCACTGCCATACTCAAAAAACAGGTGAGCTTCCAACTCCTTTGGATAGTTGGGAAAGGTGCAGTCCGAACAGGCGGCAGCGATGGCTTGCAAAGTTTCCGGACGAATTTGTTCAAAGGTGTGCCCCATGATAAGGCCGAGCGTCTCCCCATAGATTTTCGTCATCCGCTGTGCAGACAAACCGGGATGTTGCTGTGCTTTCCGATGTTTTGACAGAAACATACGGGTCGCCATCATCCGTAGAAAAGCAGCATTGGAATGGAGGGGGCACCCCTCTAAGACTGCGGTGTGAACTTTGAATGTGGGCATGGCAATCAACTGCATCGCCACCACGGCACCGATGGATGCACCAAACACTAACTTCAGATCAATCCATCCCTGCGTTGTCAGCCAGCCGGCCAGCGTTTCTGCCTCTTGTTGGGCGCTTTGAAAGATCCCAGTATCTGTTCCATGGCCTGTCAGATCCGGCGCGATCACACAATGACTGTTCCGCAGTTCGCCCAGCAGAGGCAGCATACTTTTCCCGTCCAGAAGCATGGGGTGCAGAACAACGATTTTGGGATTAGATGGATCTCCAAAATACTGTATTTTCATAAAGAATCTTTCCTTTCCATATCGTTTACCTCCGTGAAAGAACTCCAGCATGCTCTGCGATATTCCGCAGGGGAGCGTCCGGTGTTTCGCCGGAAGATCTCCGCGAAACGGCTGGGATTCTGATACCCAACAATGGCCGCCACCTGACTCACCGGCAGGTCGGTTTCCCGCAGCAGCCGCCCAGCCTGCTCCGTGCGCTGCCCCTGAATGTACTGGGTAATCGTGCAGCCATACCGGATATGGAAGGCATCCTTCAGCTTGGAAATGCTCATGCAGCCAATACGGCTGAGCCGTTCCAGCGGCAGTTCATCCGCACAGTGGGCCGTGATGAAGGCTGCCACATCGGCCAGCCGTACCATATCCTCCGCACTGACAGAACGGCGGTTCTTGCGCTTCAGGTGCCGCTCTGCCACCAGCGCCACCGCCTCCGCCACCTTCCCATCATAAAACAAACGGGCGGGAAGCCCCTCCCCCCGGTAGTCGCGCACCTGTTTCAAGAGCTGCACCATTTCCGGGAAGTGTTCTGTCTGATCCAGCGTTTGAAAAGACTCCAGCAGGCTTTGATACTCCTGGGGAAACTGGCGGCGCAGATAATCCCGGTAGTAAGCCGGGGTGATCTCCACGCCAATGGAAACGATGGGGATCTGCCTGTGGATGAGCGCCCGGTATGGTTCCCGACCTCCGATAAAACTTTTGACACAGCCTGGAACAAGACGGCGGCAGGGGGAGAACTCCTCCCCGGAAATGGATTCATACCAGGTGACACTGAGACTCTCCGGCCAATGGAACTCCAGCAGCTGATCCTCATGGAAAAAGAAATCATGGATCTTGATGGTATAGAGATTCTGCTGCCCGTAGGTCCAGAAAAAACCGCCGCCCTGCTGGGAGGTGTGCCGCCAGCACAGCCCCATGGAGCCGTAACGCCGGTTCTCCGGATCTGGAAGAAACCCGTGTTCCTCCATCGCCTGGCCATATTGTTGCTCTAAGTCTTTATTTGCCGCCATAATCTGTCACCACCTCGATCAGCCACATCTCCACCCCAATCAGCCGGAACCGCGCCCAAAGCCTTGCGATACCGCTGTTTTGCCGGTAGGATAGATGTTGGTTAGTATCTGCTAACTAAAATATCACTTCCCGGCGCTCTCGTCAAGCCGGGGGAAGGAGGAACAGACGATGAAAGAAAAACGGCCATCACCGGTGATGCGGCTGCTGCAGTGGGCCGGGCCGGAACGGAAATGGCTGATCCTGTCCGTTTTGTGTGCCTTTGGCAGCGGTATTCTGGTCATTACATCGTATATTGGCATTTACCGGCTGATGGATGCGGTGCTCTCCGGTGCCTGTACCAAAGCAGTTATCGCCGACTGCGCTTTGCTGGTCACGGCGGGCACCGTGGGAAGGCTGGTGCTGCTGGGTACTTCGGGTGTGCTGTCTCACAAGGGAGCCTATGGGGCACTGTTTCGAGTGCGGTGCATGGTAACGGAGCATCTTGCCAAAGTGTCTCTTGGAGCCTTGGACGAGCGGAGCACCGGCGCGGTCAAAACTGTTCTCAATGAGGACATCGAGAAGTTGGAACTGTTTCTGGCCCACAACCTGCCGGAATTTGTGGCCTATCTTACAGGGCCGGTTGTGATTTTCCTGTATCTGCTCTCCGTCAATGCCCCTCTGGCCCTGGTCTCCCTGATCCCGCTGCCCCTGGCCGGCATTGTGATGGCGGTCATCTTCCGAAGAATGAAGGGGGTTTTGTCCGATGTCAACCACTCCTTGGTAGGCTTTAATTCCGTGATGATCGAGTACATCTCCGGTATGCGGCTGATCAAAGCGTATAACATGGGCAGCCGCTCCTTCCAGAAGTTTTCCCATGCCATTGAGGAGGAGAACCGGATCTGGAACCTGGTCACACACAAGACGGCTCCGCCCTATGCCGCCTTTCTGCTGCTGGTGGAGTGCGGAATGGTGCTGATGGTTCCAGTAGGCGGCCTGCTTTTCCTCCGGGGAAGCGTTACCGGCAGCGTATTTCTGCTTTTTGCCTATGTAGGCGGGATGTATCTCACCGAGATCCTGCCCCTGCAAAAACTGGCCACCACCTTTGCTCAGGCGCTTTCCGGCGTGAAAAAGGTGGAGGAGATCCTGGATCTGCCCACCTTTTCCGGCGGTGCGGCCTTTCCGGAGACCTGTGGCATTACTTTGGATCATGTCTCCTTTTCCTACGATGGAAAGACCAATGTGCTCAGGGATTGCTCCCTCACTGTGGCGCAGGGGGAAAAGGTTGCGCTGGTGGGGGTGTCCGGTGCAGGCAAAAGCACCGTGATCCAGCTGATGGCCCGCTCTTACGATGCGACCCAGGGAACGGTCCGCATCGGCGGCAGAGATGTGCGGGAGTTGGACTACGAAGACCTGCTGGACCATATCTCCCTGGTGTTCCAAAAGACCTTTCTGACCCGGGGCAGCGTGCTGGAAAACATCCGCATGAACTCGGGAGCAACACTGGAGCAGGTGCGCGAGGCTGCCAGGCTGGCGCAGATCGATGATTTCATCCAATCGCTGCCCCAGGGCTATGAAACCAAGGTGGGTACTTTCGGCTCCCGTTTCTCCGGTGGGGAGCGGCAGCGGATTGCCATCGCCCGGGCCATTTTGAAAAACGCCCCCATTCTGATCCTGGATGAAGCCACCTCAGCGGCTGATCCGGAAAACCAGGTGGAGATCGACCGGGCCATTGAAAACCTGTGCCGGGGCAAGACAGTTGTGATCGTGGCCCACCGGCTGGGTGCCATCAAGCTGTGCGACAAGGTGGCAGTAGTGGAGAACAACACCATTACCTGCTGTGGTACCCATGAAGAGGTGCTGGAGAAAAATGAATACTACCGCAGGGCTTGGGCGGATTACCGGGCTGCCCGTGCCATTGCCTATTCCGTGGAAGGGGGTGTGCAGCATGCGTGAGGCAAATGTGTTCCGTAAAAATCGGGCCTTCTATTCCGGTGTGATCCTCACGGTAGTGGAAGGGCTGCTGTCCGGGTGCAGCTACTTGTCCATTTATATGGTTCTGTCCGGGTTGTCTGAGGGCAGCCTGAGCGCACAGCGGCTCGGGCTGCTGACTGCGTTTCTTGCGGGCATCTTCCTGATTCGACTGGTCATTTACGCCGCCGGTTACACGCAGGTTCAGCTGGGCGGAGCTGCTGTTTCCAAAGGTCTGCGGCTTCGGCTGGGTGACAAACTCAAACAGATCCCTCTTTCCCGCTTCACCCAGGGACAGGTGGGAGAGTATGTGAATACCATGACCAGCGATGTGGGTAGCTACGAGAAGATCCTGACCCACTCCAGCGGCAACATCACCAAAAACGCTGTGCTGGCCGCCATGCTGGTAGGCTTTGTATGCAAGGTGTATCTGCCCGCGGGGCTGATTCTTTTCTTGGTGGTAGCGGGGCTGATCCCCAATCTGTGGCTGTCCTTCCGTGTTGTTGCCAAATACGGCGTGGCCAAGCATGAGGTCAGTGCCGAGACGGTCAGCAGCATCGTGGAGTACATCGACGGCATCCAGACCTTCCGTGCCTATCATATGGGTGGAGTCCAGAATCAGGCCACTACCGAGGCGATGCGGAGGTTCAGCCGGGTGTGTTATCTGTACGAGGCAAAGGGCATCCCTATTGGCTTCGGGTATAATATTCTCAGCTGGTGCAGTGTGCCGGCCATCATGGCGCTGGCAGCCGGTCCCTGGGCAGCCGGTACGCTGAACAATGTGGATTATCTCATGGTCTCCATGCTGCCCATTCTGCTGACCAAGCTTACCACTGCCATTTCCATCGATCTCTTTGAATGGAAGCACCTGATGGTCTCCAAGAACAACATCCTCCAGGTGATGGCGGAACCGGAGGAGAGAGGTTCCATGGCGCCCTTCCATCCTGCTGAGCAGAACATCACCTTCCGCTCGGTCTCCTTCTCCTATGTGCCGGGAGAGCCGGTGCTGAAGGAGCTGTCCTTTACGGCGCCGGCAGGAAAGCTCACCGCCATTGTAGGAGACTCCGGTTCCGGCAAATCCACCATTCTCAATCTGATCGCCAAATACTACGAACCGCAGAGCGGCGAGATCTCCATCGGAGGGCAGTCCATTGAGACCGTGGCGGCAGAACGGGTGCTGGAGCAGATCTCCATGGTGGATCAGCAGGTGTTCCTCTTTGACGATACAGTTCGGGAGAATATCCGCCATGCCCGCCCCTCGGCCACAGACCGTGAGGTGGAGGCCGCCTGCCGTGCGGCTGGATGTGACGGCTTTATACAGAAGCTGGAGCATGGCTATGACACCCCTATTGGGGAAAACGGAAACTTTCTCTCCGGCGGGGAGCGTCAGCGTCTGTCCATCGCCCGGGCTATTTTGAAAAACAGCCCCATCTTGCTGCTGGATGAGGCAACTGCCTCACTGGACATTGAAAACGAGCTGGCGGTCAAGCGGGCAATCCTGGGGCTTTTGTCAGAGCGGAAGACAGTAATCATGATTGCACATACCCTGTCTATCGTCCGAAATGCGGATCAGATTCTGGTGGTAGCAGACGGGAACATTGCAGAGTCCGGCACTCATGAGGAGCTCCTGGCCAGAGGCGGAAAATATGCCGCTATGTGGGCAGCTGAGCAAAGACTGTCCAATTAAGTGGAGATGCTTCCCCGGCACTGCCAACGATTCTTTCTCCTTCTATCCCAATAAAGAAATCAACCGGAGTGCAAATTGCTACCCAGTTGATTTCCTTGCCAGAATGTTCATGGCTGCAGACAGAGAAGCGGCCGCTGACAGAATATCCTTGTCAACGACCGCTTTTTGTCATAATTCAGAATTCTGGAATCACGCCATTATAGCGATCCGCCTTTTCCAGAAGCGGCCCTCTGGCGCCCATGGTGAAGGCAATGTCGCTGCTGCGGATGGATAAGAGCCGCATCCCTGGGGTAATGCGAAGAAAATCCATCATTGGCTTCGTCAGACGGATCAGCCCGTCTGCTGTCACAGAGAGCCAGCAGTAGGAGCGGCCCTTATAAGGAAGAAATGCACCTTCTTCGGCGGTATAGTCCCGCAGCTCGGGCAGAGCGGCCAGAATATGGCCCAGCTTGGATGGCAGGAGCAGCCCTTTTCTGGTCACGCAGAATCCACCGGTCACCTTGCTTCCGGTAAAGAGATAGACCTTGCCTTCGGCGGTGATCTGGTATTCCGCCATAGCCTGGATGGGAAACTGAACTTTGCCGGATTCTTGAATGTTGGATTTCCCAAAAACAAACTTTCCGCCTTTGTTCATCTGCGGCATCGGAACCACTCCTTTCTTATTGTGCACCTCTGGCACAGAGCAGTGCCAGAGGAAGATACATAAACAGCAGGGTCAGCCGCTGCCACAGCCCCTCCCATGCGATCACGGTGTGGGCAAACCGGGGCTTGTCTGCCATAACGAACAGCACAAAGAAAACCAACGCCAGGATAAAGCACGTCAGCGCACACAGAGCAAGGCTGGTCTGCCTGCCCTTGAAATAAAACAGTGCAACGACCAGCGGAGCGAAGGTCAGCGCCAGAAAACCCAACACCGACCCGAAACCGTGAATCTTTGCGGACAAAGTCTCCATCGCCTTGGTTTCTGACACAGGAAACAATCCTGACAAAATGCAGCCGCCCAGAGCGTAGATGATCAAGATTGCCGCCAGAGCCAGACTGAGACCGCCGGACCGGCCCCAAAGGAGGGGGCACAGCTGGGCGCAGGTCAGCAGAATGGCTGTCCCCAGGAAGAGCAGCCATAGAGTATAGACTGTGTGGAAGGGGGCGCTTCGGTTTCCCAGCACACTCATGACCTGCCGGGTGTGGCGGTAGCCCGGATAGGTGGGGGCCAGCAGAAAAGGAATAACCAGATCCAGCAGTAAAAACAGGGGCAGAAGGGAGTAAAAGGTATGTTTCATAGGCAGTTTTCCTAATTCCTCATTGCGCCTTGATGAAATGGAAGTCACAGCAGTCCGCTCCGCTGCCCAGCGTTCCGCTGCGCAGGAAGTTTATTTTGGGAGCCAGTCCGGAGAAGGAGATGTCATCACTTTCACAGAATACACAGCACAGCTCCGGGCACCCAAATTGTTTCGTAACATCCCAGTAGAGGCAGCGGTGCAAATTGAAATGGATCTCTTGGCAGTCACAGCGCACCCACTCTGTTTGCCATCCCTCTGGAGGAAAGTGGTTTTTCATGTGTCGTTTGACGCCCACCCGGAAAATGAGATAAGCAAAAGGAAGCGAACCTAATTTTTGCACTTCGGCTTTTTTATCTATGGCAGCTTTGTGTGCTGTTTCTCGTACCAACAACAATGCCTGATCTTCTTGAATACCATGTTTCAAAAGCGCTTTGTAATATGACATCAAAGGAAACAGCCTGCTCTGGATATGCTCCTCGATCACATGATTGCCCCGGTCATTCCCGTGCTGGCACAAATCCTGGTAAAGTTCCTCCGCCTGTTGGAGTAAGGTACAGCCTGTTTCCTGACAAAGGCACGGATGCAATCGTCTTCCAAAAAGAAAAGAGCTGTGTTACTGGTCTGCATCCGTCTGTCCCTCCGAGATTTTTTTGAATACATCATAAGCGTGCTTCTCCAGCACATCTGCCTTTGTGACGGCAATGCCCCATTTCTCGTCGCCCAACACAATCAAAGTGTCTCCGGCTTTAATATCAAAGACCTGTCGAGCCTCCTTGGGGATAATGATCTGCCCACGCTCCCCAACCTTCACCGTTCCGAAAATATAGTGTCCCTTTGTGGTTTCCATGCGTATACCTCCCATGATACATACAAATATGAAATACATACTTGTATGTATTTTAGCGTTATCAAGGAAAAATGTCAAGGGGCGGAAGTGTGCGGTGACTGGATTTTGGGAACAGGAACTCAAGCCTTCCGTTTTCAAAATAAGAGATACCCGCAGTTCCTTATGTTTTAGAACTGTGGGTATCTCAGAAAGGGCAAAGTATATGGATGTTAATTGTCATCAGCAATCGAAAGGTGTGCCCTGCGGCGATACTCCAGCGGCGGGCAGCCGAAGTGCCGAACAAAAACTGCGGCAAATTTGCTCTGATTTTCGTAGCCTACCTGTGCTGCGATCTCCGCCACTCGTAATTCACTGCTCTGCAGCAATTCTGCTGCCCGGCGCATCCTCACCTCCCGCAAAAATGTGGAGAGGTTTTCTCCAAACACACCGCGGAAGTAATTCTTGAGACTGGTTTCGGCCACCTGGAACCGCTCCGCCAGTTCCCGCGCTGTATGGTTCTGGCTCAGGTCTGCGCACAGAATGTTCCGTGTCTCCCTGGCGATGGCCACTTGGGAGCTGGTAAAATAGCGGACTGTGGGACTGGTTTCAAGAGGCTGGCGTTCTACCTTCCAAAGCAGCTGGGCGGAGAGAAGTTTCAGCAGTCCCACTTCCTCCGAATCTCGAAGCTGCCACAGGTCATCCAGCAATGTCTGTACACAGGCAGGCGTGGGTCCCAAATAGAGTCGGCGGGAGGTATGCAGGTGCTCCATGATCCCCTCTGGGCTTACTTCCCCCTCCTGAAACAGTGGATAAGGACGATGGGCCAACATATCCAGATCCAAAAACAACTCGACACCCTCATAGAGACCGCTGGGGTAGCGATACTCCTCCTGAGCCTGCTGGGTTCCTACGGCCATGTGTCCTTGAGAGAGGAAGGCAAACTGTCCATCCTCCAGCGCCACTTCACAGCGCCCCTTCCGGCAGAAGTTCAGCAGCAGGATGTTGGCTGCCTCGTTCTGCGCCAGAGGCCAGACCTGGGTATAGATCCGGTTGAAAGAAAGAACCGCACCATCCCATAGGGAGAACAGTCGCAGGCTTCCGTTCTCTGAACCACAGCGGGTCATCACCGTAGCCTTGCCGTTGGCTCGAACCTTCACATCGCTTGGGAAACGGCTGGCATCAAAAAGTTGCGACATATTGGACATGGGCAGTGCCTCCGTTACTTGATCTGGCTTTGATTGTACCGGACCGGCAACGAGCCGTCAATGATTGCTCAGAAACTAAGTGCTGTTTGGAGCCAAAACACCTGTATGGAGTTGGTAGCAGACAAGCAGTTATGCTATCCTGTCTTGTGGTTAGCGATACCTAACGATTACCGACAGGAGGAAATGAAATATGTCTCAATCATTGGAACAGGGAAAACGCAAACTGACTGCCAAAGACGCCATCACCGCCGGCGCACTGGGGGCGGTGTGCATTGCCATCCGCTTTCTTTTTATGCTGGTGGGCGGCGTCAGCCCCTATGTATGGTTTGCTACCCACTTTATTGATGCCATTCTGATCGGGCCGGTGTTCATGCTGATGGTGGCCAAGGTGCGGAAAAACGGCCCCTTCCTGCTCACCAGCCTGATTACCGGCTTGGTGCTGGTGGCCGCCACCTGGATGTTCCCCATCACGGGACTGGTGGGAGGAATTCTGTGTGAGCTGTGCCTGCGAGCTGGACAGTTCCGGAAGAAAGGCTGGCTGATGCTGGGCTTCTTCTGCTTCAATCTGGGCTTTATCGGGGACTTTCTGCCCCTCTGGTTTACCAAAGAAAGCTATTTGGAGTATGCCGCCCAGATGATGGACGCTGGCTATATGGCCACCATGGAGGGCCTGCTGACCTGGCCGGTGTTCGGGGTCATTGTACTGAGCATTCTGGTAGGTTCTGTTCTGGGCTCCTTGCTGGGTATGAAGCTCATGCGTAAGCATTTTGTCAAGGCCGGGCTGGCCCAATGAGGAAGAATATTCGCCCTTCTTTTCTTGATCCTCGAACCAAGATCCTGATCTGGCTGTTGGCCAATGTGGTGGTATTCACCTGGAGCCCTGCGGTTTTCCAGCTCAGTGTCATGGTAGCCTATTTGATTCTCTTTCTGGTAGAACGGAAAGGAACCATGCTGGCAGGGCTGCTGGCGACATATCTGGCTATCCTGGCGATACAGTACTGGCTGTTACCGCTGCTGCCCGGCTCTTTGGCTACGGTCTTTGCTACGGTAACCTACTTCATTCTGGTGTTCCCCTGCATTGCCGGCGGTGCCTATCTGATTGCCACCACCAGCGTCAGCCAGTTCATGGCTGCTTTGGAGAGGATGGGTGCTCCCCGGAGTTTTTCTATTACCCTTGCGGTGACTTTGCGCTTTCTGCCTGCACTTCGGCAGGATTTGCGTCATATCTGGGATGCAATGAATCTTCGAAATATCCGTGGCTTTGAGGAGAAACTGGAGTGCATTTATGTACCAATGCTTATGGGGGCAGCCCAGACAGCAGAAGAACTCAGCGAGTCCGCCACCGCTCGGGGCATCGAATTCCCAGGAAAGATGTCCTCCTGGCGGCCCATCGGATTTCACATCCAGGATGTGGTGGTCACACTACTGTTTTTGGCTCTCTGCGTGGGCGGAATCTGCTGCAAGGGGGTGCTGCCATGATTATCTTTGACCATGTGACCTATGCTTATGAGGGCAAGGAGACGCCAAGCCTTCGGGACTGCACCTTTTCTGTGAAACCGGGGGAACTTATCCTGCTCACCGGAGAGAGCGGCTGCGGCAAGACCACAATCATCAAGCTTGTCAATGGCCTGCTCCAGCATACTGGAGGTGGGACACTGGCGGGAACTGTTATGGTCGGCGGCCAGGATGTGGCACAGACCCCACTGTGGGAACTGGCGCGGACGGTGGGTTCGGTGTTTCAGAACCCCAAGTCCCAGTTCTTCAATCTGGACACCACCAGCGAGGTGCTTTTTGGGCTGGAGAGTCGTGGAGCGTCCCATGATGAAATGGCACAGGCGCTGGAATCCGCTGTCCAAGTCTGCGGAGTGGGACCGCTGCTGGAGCGGAGCATTTTTGCTCTGTCCGGTGGAGAAAAACAGCGCATTGCCTGCGCCAGCGCCTGGGCCATGGGGCCGGAGCTGTTTGTACTGGACGAGCCTTCCTCCAATCTGGATGGGGAGGGTATCCGCCAGCTCCGGGAGATCCTGAAACAGTTGAAAAAGGGCGGAAAGACCGTGTTGATGGCAGAGCACCGCCTTTGGTACGCTGCGGATCTTGCTGATCGGGTGTTCTATCTGCGGAGCGGGCAGCTGGAACGGGAATATAACGGGAAAGATTTCCTCGCTCTGCCCGAGGAGGAACGCCGCTCCATGGGACTGCGGAGCATTGCGGAGGTACCGGTGTCCTCGCCTGAGCCAAGCCCAGCGGCTGGAGCAGACGGCTTGATGGTTCGGGAGTTGCGGGCGACCTATAACGGTGCGGCTGTATGGGAGGGCGTATCTTTCCATGCGCCCAGGGGACAAATTACCGCCATTACCGGCCAAAACGGGGCAGGCAAGACCACCCTGGCCCGGTGTCTGTGCGGTTTGATGAAGGAACAAAGCGGTACAATTTTTTGGGATGGAAAGCCTCTGAGCCGAACGGAAAGAAGGCGGAAGGCGTTCCTGATCATGCAGGATGTGAACCTCCAGCTTTTTGGAGACAGCGTGCTGGCAGAGATCCGGCTGGGAAATACGGCCACAGAGCAGGAGGCTTTGACAACCTTGGGCCGAATGGATCTGGCTCAGTATGCGGATACTCACCCCATGGCTCTATCCGGCGGGCAGAAGCAGAGGCTGGCCGTTGCAGATGGCTGTCTCAGCGGAAAGGAGCTGCTGATCTTTGATGAGCCTACCAGCGGACTTGACTATGGCCACATGCTGGAGGTGAGCCGACGCCTCCGGGAGTTGGCGGAGCAGGGACTATGTGTGGTGGTTATCACCCATGACGGAGAATTCCTGCGGGAGAGTGGGGCTTGGACGGCGGATTGGCTGCCAAATGACAAGCAGCGATGAAGTGTCCAGGAAATAGCCGCCTATATAACAGAAGGGGGACTGACTATGCCTTTGCACAAATCGGGTGAAGATTATCTGGAGGCCATCCTTGTTCTCCAAAAGAAAAAGGGCATGGTGAGGTCTGCGGATGTGGCTCGGCACATGGATGTGTCCAAGCCCAGCGTGTGCCATGCGGTGGCTACACTAAAAAAGGGCGGCTTCCTACTCATGGATGGAGATCACTTCCTGCACCTGACTGATCTCGGCCGTGAGGTTGCCGAGGATACCTACGAAAAGCATCTCTTTTTTACAGAGATACTTGTGGCAGCTGGTGTCGATCCTGTTACTGCCGAACGGGATGCCTGCCGGATTGAGCATGTAGTCAGCAAGGAAACCTTTGAGCGACTGAAAGCAACTCGTAAACTGAGTGGGAAAGCGGTTATATCATCGGACGAGTCATGATTCTGGAGCTGCACGAAAGAGATACGGAAGTTTT
>ERZ826764.1556-NODE-1556-length-26448-cov-15.004509_pt1 | contig 26448 bp, 29 predicted proteins | sample MGYA00519870_ERZ826764 | MGnify/ENA primary metagenome ERZ826764 (study PRJEB31778, sample SAMEA3449239) | human gut metagenome | biome: human gut; feature: human-associated habitat; material: faeces | place: United Kingdom | collected 2010/2012 ...
AGCTGGGAGAGCATCTGCCTTACAAGCAGAGGGTCATAGGTTCGAGCCCTATAGGCCCCATTTTTGAACAATTTAATTGAATATGCGGGTATGGTGGAATAGGCAGACACAAGAGACTTAAAATCTCTCGGGGGCAACTCCGTGCCGGTTCAAGTCCGGCTACCCGCAGTATCAGTAAGATTCCTATTTTCGGGAATCTTTTTTTGTGCCATAAGATTTATTGACAGAAATGGGAAAATATTCCTAGTGTGTTGGTAGGGATATTGACAAGGTTATTTTCCCATGATAGAATCCTGACAGTTATAAAACGAATTATTTTGTCCGATTAACTGAATCAAGTAAGTCCCCTGCTTCTATTGTGGAAAGCAATAAGCTGTGGAGGGGGACTTTGTTGTCGGTACAATATACATGGAAAGAATATAAGGAGAAATCAGAAAATGCTGAATCAGTTTTCAAGAACAGAATTATTAATTGGAAAAGAAGGAATGGAAAAGCTGAAAAATTCCAGAGTTGCAGTATTTGGAATTGGCGGTGTAGGCGGATATACGGTAGAAGCCCTGGTAAGAAGCGGTGTTGGAACACTGGATCTGATCGATGATGACAAAGTATGCCTTACCAATATCAATCGCCAGATTTATGCGACAAGAAAGACTGTAGGAAAATATAAAGTTGATGTGGCCAGAGACCGTATCCTTGAAATCAATCCGGATGCAGTTGTAAATATCCACAAGACGTTCTATGTGCCGGAGACAGCAGATTCCTTTGATTTTTCCCAGTATGATTATGTGGTCGATGCGATTGATACTGTAACTGGAAAACTGATGCTTGTAGAGCAGGCAAAGGCTTCAGGAACACCGATCATCAGCTCTATGGGCGCCGGAAATAAGATGGATCCTACCGGTTTTATGGTGACAGATATTTATAAGACATCTGTCTGCCCGCTGGCAAAGGTTATGCGTCGCGAATTGAAAAAACGTGGAATTAAAAAGCTGAAAGTTGTTTATTCACAGGAAAAACCAATGACTCCTATTGATGACATGGCGATCAGTTGTAAATCTCACTGCATCTGTCCTCCTGGAACGAAAAGAAAATGTACCCAGCGTCGTCAGGTACCGGGAAGCAACGCTTTCGTGCCATCCGTAGTAGGACTGATCATTGCCGGTGAGGTTGTAAAAGATCTGATCAAATAAAATCCGAATATCCCGTAAAAACAGATATTGCAAGTATACCCGTACTGTGCAGTATCTGTTTTTTTATTTCTGACACTTTGATTGTTTTTGCAAAAGCTGTTCTTTTTATAGAATGTTCAGATTTTTTATGATAAAATATTTTCTATAGATAATTCTGTAAATAAAAGAGAAGGGCAGATAAAGTATGGGGATCGTTGAAAAATTTATAAAAGAGGGACAGCTGACAAGGGAAGAATATCCGGAACTTCTGCACTTATATCAGGATCCGGATTCGGTTCGTCTGCTTCGGGAAGAAGCTGTCCGTATCCAGAAGAAATATTTTGGAAATAAAATATATACACGAGGTCTGATCGAATTTACCAATTACTGCAGGAATGACTGCTATTACTGCGGAATCCGCCGTTCAAACAAGAATGTCAGCCGTTACCGCCTTACAAAAGAAGAAATCCTTATGTGCTGTGAAAACGGGCATGAGCTGGGCTTTCGGACATTTGTGCTGCAGGGAGGAGAAGATCCATGGTTTAATGATGATCGAATGGTGGACATCATCCAGTCCATCAGACAGGGATATCCGGACTGTGCCATTACACTGTCTATTGGGGAGAAATCAAAAGAAAGTTATCAGAAGTTTAAAGAAGCCGGGGCAGACCGTTATTTACTCCGTCATGAGACAGCCAATGAAGAACATTACCGTTACCTCCATCCGGAAAATTTAAGTTCTGCAAACCGGAAACAATGTCTTTATGATCTGAAGGAGCTTGGATATCAGATCGGAGCAGGTTTTATGGTAGGGGCTCCGGGGCAGACGATGGAATATCTGGCGGATGATCTTGTTTTTCTGAAAGAGCTGAACCCTCATATGGTGGGAATCGGACCGTTTATTCCCCACCATGATACGAAATTTGCAGAGGAACCTGCGGGAAGTGTGGATCTGACACTGTTTCTTTTGTCTGTCATCCGGATCATGCTGCCACAGGTACTTCTTCCGGCAACCACAGCTCTGGGAACTCTGGACCCGAGAGGCAGGGAAAAAGGTTTTCAGGCAGGTGCCAATGTAGTAATGCCAAATCTTTCCCCGGTGAAGAACCGTAAACAGTATGAACTTTACGATAACAAGATCTGCACAGGAGAGGAAGCTGCGGAATGCAGGGGATGCCTTTCCAGACGTGTGGAGTCGGTTGGTTATGAGATCGTCACAGATCGTGGGGATTCTCCGATGATGCTTCACTGATTTGAGTCAAATATTTTATGTATCAGTACTTTCTTTTTTGAGTAATTTACGGTAAAATACCAGTGAGATCAGATTGCTAAAAAATTAACAGCTGGTCAGAAACAAGCGGAGTTTTCCTGTATGCGGATAAAACAGGAAAAATTATGGAGTGCGTACAATATGGAAAAAACAGAAAATGCTGTGCGGAGCAGACTTCTGGAAGCGGGAAAGGAAGAATTCAGAGACAGGGGATTTCTGAAGGCTTCTCTTCGTGCGATCTGCAAAAAGGCAGATGTGACTACGGGAGCACTATATTTCTTTTTTGAAAGCAAAGCAGCTCTTTTTGAGGAGATTGTGAAAGAAACGGTGGAAAAGCTCAAAGAGCTTACCGGAGATTTTTCCAATCGGGAAAAACAGCTGCAGCCAGAAGAATATGACAGAATTCTTATGGAATTTATCTGGGAAAACCGGGATATCGCAAGAATCCTTATGGATGGAGCGGAAGGAACTCGATATGACAATTTCCGGGAAGATACCTGTATAAGAATGGAACAGTTCCTCCGGGAAAATCTTCAGAAAAAATGTGGAAAAGAAGTGGATAGTGATCTGGTACATATTCTGGCAGAGACGAAATTACAGGGATACAGTGAACTGCTCAGAGGAGATTATTCAAAAGAAAAGTTTATGGAAATTTTCAGGATGCTGAAGATCTGTTCCTGTCAGAGTTTCCTGGCAGTTGCAGAAGAAATAAGCAGAAAGCAGTAAAGACCTGGCAGCTTTGAGCTGTCAGGCTTTTTTTCTGTGAAAACCATTGCTCATTTGCTCAAAGTATGCTATGATTAACTTGGTTAGTTTTAACAAACCGAGGGAGGTGTAAACAGAATGAGATCAAATGAATCATCGGAAGATTATCTGGAGACGATCCTGATTCTTGGAAATAGGAGTTCGCTTGTAAGAGCTGTGGATATTGCGGCAGAAATGGGCTTTAAGAAACCAAGTGTCAGCGTTGCCATGAAGAATCTCCGCCAGAAAAATCTCATCACAGTAGCAGATAACGGAGATATTCGCCTGACAGAAGAAGGACATAAGATCGCAGACAAAGTATACGAACGCCACCAGCTGATTTCATCCTGGCTGATGATGCTGGGAGTGCACGAAAAAACAGCACTTCATGATGCCTGCAGGATTGAGCATATTATCAGTGAAGAGAGCTTTCAGGCACTGAAGAGAGCAGTTCATGAGCTGAGAGAACAGCAGGAATCTGTAAAAGAAAATGCTGCAGATCAGGCTTAAAAAGATCTGCCACAGAGGACATCAGGAATTGACAACTGAAAAAATAAGAATATAATGGAAATCCAGGTTATAAAATGGAGGATATCAGAAAGATGAAATTACTTTTTATACGACATGGCGACCCGGATTACACAATAGATTCCCTGACCGAAAAGGGCTGGAAAGAGGCGGAATTCCTTTCCGAGAAGATCGCTGCTCTTGACGTCAGGGATTTTTATGTCTCGCCACTTGGAAGAGCAAAGGATACCGCATCCTGCACACTTAAGAAAAACGGAAGAACAGCCACAGAATGCAAGTGGCTCAGAGAATTTGATGTGAAGATCAGAAGACCGGATGTGCACGGAGAAAAGATCATTCCCTGGGACTGGCTTCCTGAGGACTGGACAAAGATCGAGAATTTCTACAGCTTTGACCGCTGGTGGGATAATGATATCCTGCGAGAAGGAAAAATGAAAGAAGAGTATGACTGGGTCACACAGAATTTTGATAAAGTTCTGGCAGAACATGGTTATGTGCGTGAGGGCCATTACTACAGAGCGGAAAAAGCCAACGAGGATACCCTTGTATTTTTCTGTCATTTCGGAGTAAGCTGTGTGCTGATCAGTTATCTTCTCAGCATTTCTCCACTGGTAATGCTGCAGAATTTCTGTGCGGCGCCATCATCGGTGAGCACTATTGTGACGGAAGAGCGAAGAAAAGGAATCGCATCCTTCCGTATGAGTTCTTTTGGTGATATTTCACATCTGTATGCTCATCAGGAGCCGCCGTCTTTTGCTGCCAGATTCTGTGAGACCTATGATAACAAAGAGCAGAGACATGATTAAGGATGAAAAAAGACGGCTGTAATATTTCGGGAATTTTCCGGAATACGACAGAAAATAACGGCCGACAGGATTATTTTGGGAAATGATTAGACTTCGTTAATAAAATTTATAATTTTACGGGGAACGTTTCATCCGCTTTTATCTAGTGCCATTATGTAGCTTTTTAAAAAGCCCGAAACCCTTGATTTTACTGGAAAAATTTATAAAAAAGCTTTTGTCAGTGTTTATCACATATTAAGTTTTGCTCGTGGGGTAAAAATCAGTTTGTGGGGTAAAAATTGGGGTAAGCTGTGGGGTATGAAAACGCAATAGATATGTGTTGGTAAAATACGATTTGACAAATATTTTTGCAGTTCGCATAATATACTTAACAAGGGAGCCGGAAGGTGAGTGCAGATCACCCGACCCGGCGAAATAAGATTAGTAAAAAATAGCTGTCATTCTCGCCAAAGAACAGGACGGCTATTTTTTATATGTATAAGTCAAAATTGCAACGATCAGCAAAGCAGTTGCAAGTATAATTTGCAATTCTTCATAAGTACTCATAATGATCACTCCTCTCTGGTAAGGTGTCCATATCAGGCACGTTTTTATTGTTTTTTACCTTTGAAATTAATATTGTATACAAAATTGTGCGCAATTAAGGGACATAAAGAGGAGGCATTTTCGGATTTACCCCGGAGAGACTAAACTGGAATGTTAGATCCATTTTAAAGAGCATATAAAAGTATTACTTGTTTTATATCTGACATTCAACAAGTTTTGATAGCAGGTGACATATTAAAAGTTAAATGTATTGACATGGTATGAAAATAAAAGTATAATGCAACTATAAAACAGTTGCAAAAAGAGGTGGCGCTAAAATTAATGAGCCGATTGGAAAAATTAAAAGAAAGAATATTAAGTAAGCCTAAGGATTATACTTATACAGAGGCAAAAAACTTATTAAGACAATTAGGCTTTGAAGAGAAAAACAAAGGAAGAACATCAGGATCTCGAGTAGCATTTTATCGAGAAACTGATAAAAGAGTCATTTTATTACACAAACCGCATCCAGGAGATGTAATGGATATTGGAGCGGTAAAAAGTTTAGTGGCTTATTTACACGAAATGGGGGAACTGTGATGAAAGATAGTGTTCTGGAATATAAAGGATATCATACAAAGATTGAATTTGATTCAGATGCATGTGTGTTAAGAGGAAAAATAGAAGGAATTAATGATTATGTTGATTTTGAAAGCACGGATGCCCAAATGATTGAAAAAGAGTTTCAAAATGCTGTTGATGATTATTTATCATTTTGTGAAGAAGTGGGAAAAGAGCCAGATAAAGAATATAAAGGAACATTCAATGTTAGAATTAAACCGTCATTACATAGAAAATTAGCCATGGTTGCATTTAAAAATGGAGAGTCTTTAAATCAAACGGTAGAAAATGCTATTCAAGCGTATTTAAGTGAAGGCACGCAAAATGAGGTAGTTATAAAGGAAACAGTTTCTAAATTATTAAATGAATGTAATCATAATTATGCAGTTGCTCTTTTGAACGGAATTACTTTGGGAGCATCTGGTTTGCCTAATATGATGAATGGTAAAAAGAATAATATAAATATGGAGTATAGGCAATAAAAGGAGAAGAAATGATTAATAATTTTTCTGGATATTTTGAAAATAAGCATGATATTTTTTTGGAAGATATATCGTATTCTAGGTTAGAAACAAATATTACTACAGATTGTTCTTTAAATTGTACTGATAATATTAATGCGCAATTGATTGAAAATCAAGGAATAAAGCTTGTTGTGACGAGAGCTTTAGAATTTGAACCTGAAAGTATATTTTCTATGAAAGTTGCCTTTGGTGCTAAACTCTATTTTAAAGAAGATAAGATGAAAGCATTTGATTGGAGTCAACTTAATTTGGCGGAAGAGTTTAGAGAAAACGGAGATTTTGTTATTAATGAACTAATGAGTCGAATTACGCTTATGATTGCTCAAATAACGGCTTCTTTTGGACAAGTACCTTTAATTTTGCCTCCTTTAATTCCGACTAATGATAAAAAGGACAAATAATTAACAGTTATAATATTGTGAAGTCAGTTTCTTAAAATTAGGTTTTTTATGTAATAAAAATGTTTACGTAATAAAAGCACTCAACGCCTTAATTGGTATTGGGTGCTTTTTGTTGATAAAATATTATTTTAAAAACGTTTTTGCTCAGGAAATTCTTTTTGATCTAAGGCATTAACTTCAAAAAAGGCAGTTGCTGGATTTAGGAATACGGCACGATTCTTTTCGCCTTTTATAGATTGCATATAACCTTTCAAATCGTTTAACGAATAAATGATATCAGATAAGGTGTTCAAATTTGAGATTTTATTATATCCATGTTGCTCTTTTCCTATTAGTAGTGCATGATAGCAGTATTTTTTGCTAGTTGAATCACTTGAAGTTGCATATTGCCTTATTTGATCCAAAAGAAGATTCCCTTTTTCAGTAGTGATTAGATAGTCCAATATATATTTCCAATCAACGGCTATTTCCTTATGCATATTGTTGTTTTTTTCAGTTAAAAAAATATGCAATAAAGATAATTTGTCAAATGATTGCTGTGAAAGAGCATAAGTTCTATCAATATATGCTTTAAAATGCGTGTCTGTATTTATACGCCCTAACAAATAATCTATATCACATCCTAGAATAATAGATAAGTTGATTAAATCGATGGTTTTAGGTAATGTGTCTTGTTCCCAAGATCTATATGTTTTAACTGTCACACCAAGCATGCCAGCTAATTGTTCTTGTGTGTATTTCTTCTCCTTGCGTTTTGTTCTTAAATTTTCTGTAAAAATGTTTATTATATCTTCATGTTCAATAACAGGTATATTATTACTTGTTCTCACGTCAAATTCCTCCAAACACGAGTAATAAATAGGTAATTGTTTACCTATATCATATCAGATACAATTAGACTTGTAAATAGTAAACAGTTAATAAGACGAAGCGAATATGAGGTGAAAGCATGATGAAAACAAACGAACATAATGTATCATTTAATGATTTAACAGTCGATACCGCAGGGCTTCAGGCGTTAACGCACGCAGGTATTAAAACCGCAACAGAAATTGGAGTGGCAGCAGGAGCAAAGATTTATGTAGGAAGACGCGTTTTGTGGAATGTAGCAAAAATCAGAAAATATCTGGACGAAATTTCTGAGTAAGGCGGTGATTCTATGGGAGTATATGAAAACCTGCTGCCGGGTAAAGAAAATGCACTGACACCGGAGTACCTTACTGTGAAATGCCATTTTTCCAGTGTTCGGATGCTTCAAAAACAGATCGAAGCAGAACGCAAGGCTGGCAAGGTCATATTATCAAGTACTACTCCGCCTGGAGGATATTATCTTCCGGCAGCAGGAGACACAATGGAAATCCGGAAGTTTATTCGCACACTTGAGAATCGAGGAGAGAATACTTTGCGGGCTTTGGAGAGTGCAAGAGAACTTTTGGAAGAGTTGGAAGGTGATAAGAATTGACTTTTGAAAGGATTTTATCGCACTTTCAAGTTAGGAAACGCGGGACAGGCAAAGCACAATGCATTTGTCCGGCACATGCAGATAGAGAGGCTAGTTTAACACTTACAGATGGTAATGATCGAGCATTGATTAAGTGTCATGCTGGATGTAGTACTGAGGAAGTTGTTATTGCAGCAGGATTAAAAATGTCAGATTTATTTTACGGAGATGGATTGCCAAAGGAAAGATGGCGAGTGTACATAGAGAATCGTGAAAAAAGAAAAATCGAGGCTGTGTACAATTATGCTTCCATTAATGGTGATTATGCTTATACAAAAGTACGATTAGAAGGTAAGAAAATGCTTTTCGGAATCTTGAGTAATGAGCGTTTTGCTTATGGCTTAAACGGAAAGAACAAGAAAACGTTTAATGCAGTATATGGAAGCATATCCAGTATAAAGCGGGCCATTGAGAGAAAAGAACCAGTATTTATTCCAGAAGGGGAAAAGGACGTTAATACTTTAGTTAAAAAAGGATACGCTGCTTTTTCTTGTGGCGGTGCAAATGATTGGAATAAAAATGTATCCGAACTTTGTAAAGACGCAGATGTGATAGTTTTGGCAGATAATGATGATCCGGGAAAGAAATTAGCGTCTACTGTTGTAAGAGACTTAAAAGGTACTGCTAAGAGTATCAAGATAATTATTCCAATGCCAGAGGTGCCTAAAGCAGACATTACTGATTATTTCGAAGCAGGACATACTGTTGAAGAATTTGAAAATTTAATAAGGAATGTTGATGATACAGAGAAGATTTGTGCAGATGTTCAGCAAGATCAGAAGCAGGATATAGGCAAAAAACGATCTGTAATACAAAAAAGCAAGGACGAAGTAGCTGGAGGTTCGGCATTAGTCTTTAAATTTCTTGACTGCAACTACGATGAAGATGGAAATGTAAAAAGCGTAAAACAGCTTGTACATAATTTTGAAATCGTTATGGATAAAGACAACCGTTTCGCCGGGAAAATCCGCCTTAATGAGTTTGCACAACAACCTTACCTATATGGTAGCGTACCATGGGAAAATGAGAATAATTGCAGAGCATGGAGCAGTCATGATGATTCAGCACTGTTTTCGCTGATACAGGCTGATTATGGGCTTAAAAGCCGACAGGACTTTGCAGATGCGTTGAAAAATGTTTCTATGCGTAATAAGTTCCATCCGGTAAGAGAATTGCTGGATTCCCTTACATGGGATGGAGAAGTACATATACGAAAACTATTACCGGAGTATCTGGGTGCAGAGGATTCTGATTATACATATCAGGTTATGCGCCTTTGGATGCTGGGCGCTGTTTCAAGAGTGTATAAACCTGGAAATAAATTTGATTATACGATTATTTTACAGGGTTCACAGGGCATTGGCAAGAGCACATTTCTGAAATTGATGGCTTTGGACGATTCATGGTTCAATGATTCCTTAGACAGTCTGGATTCAGACAAGGCAGTGCAGTCTCTTACAGGCTCATGGATAATTGAGCTTGCAGAGCTTAAATCATTGGCAAGGACGGCGGGCGGTGTGGAGAGTGTAAAGCGATTCCTGACAGCCACACAGGACAAATACAGAATCCCTTATGAGCGTAGGGCTGATACATTTTACAGACAGTGTGTATTCGCCGGGACAACTAATAAAGATGATTTCTTGCAGGATGAAACAGGAAACAGGCGTTTTCTTATTATTCACACAGGCGTTACAAAACCATTTAAGAGCCTTTTTATACCAGAAGCTATGGACGATATAAAACAGGCATGGGCGGAAGCAGTACATATTTGGAAAAACGAAGATCCACAGTTGATACTTCCGGAAAACTGTATGCAGCAGGCTAAAGAGCTTCAAGAGGCGAATATGGCGGATGATGGCAAGCGGGGGATTATTCAGGAATACCTGGAAGGTAAAACACAGGTATGTGCTAGAGAAATATGGTTCGAAGCATTAAAGGAAACCATACCACCAAAAAATTGGCAGGCATCAGAAATAAATAATATCGTTGCTAAAATACCGGGATGGGAAAGGCTTAAAACCCCACGTAAATTTGATGGATATGGACAACAACGAGGCTTCAGAAAAATAGCAATGAAAACTACAGAAGAGGAATCTGAAAATTCTGAGTTTGTTGTTGTTTCAGAGCAAGAACAAATGGAGCTTCCGTTTGATTAAGTAATTTTGCGGTTGTTTTTATGGATTGTAGTGAAGTTTGTAGAATGAATGTAGTTCGCTTAAACTCAGTATTTACAAGTGTTTCTACATATTCTACAAATACTACATCCTATAAAAAGAAATATATAAAAGATAATAATATAGGGATATAAGGGTATATAAAGAAAACTTTAAACTTTTTGGAACGATTGTAGTTGTAGTCTGTAGTTGGATTTTGTAATGGATTTTATAGGCGGCTTACCGCCGGAAAGGATAATAATCATGAAAATCATGACACAGGATAAAACACGAGTTTTAAATTTCAAAATGACGTATATCAGTTATGTAAGTAAGAACCGTATTTGTGAGGGTGATTTTGGTATTGCGGAATATGCAAGTCCAGAACGCGCGAAAGAAGTGTTGAATGATATGTTTCAAAAGTATGCAGCAGGAGAAAAAGTATACATCATGCCGGAGGAGTAACCAGTGAACGATAAAGAAGAATTAAAGCAGATATATGACATCTTCACGGACTGCTGGAGGTTATACAAAAAGCTGTATCCTCCGGGCAGACCTGAAGACGATGTATACTGGCAGGGAGTGGTGAAAGAGATAGAAGTATTACGGAAGAATCATCATCATTCCCAGTTGTGTGAGGACCTTCTTTTAGCAGTAGCAAAAGATCTGGAAAACAAAGCCAAAAGAAATAATCCGGTTGCCAGTATAAAAAAGTAATAATATGGGATTATTGCCATTAAAGATCATATCACGATATGGAAAATGGCGCAAACTGTGGTAAACATGTACCACAACTGTGGTCAGGTTTGATGGTAAAATATATATAACAGGTAATATTTCATTGTTGCGGAGGTGATTTTGGTGGTAGTTATTGGTCTTTTGTTATTTGTGATTGTGTGTGAGCTGGCAGCGATTTATGACAGACAGAACGGAGGTAAGTGACATGGGAAGAAAGAAACAGATTTCAGATCAGAGGCGTTTATACACGGAAAGAATGAGGTTGCAGAAGGGGGTATTTAGTTCTCTGGCTAATGCGGCTGGACATATCGGAGAGCTTTATGCGGATTTCGTTCAAAGTGATGAGGTACGCAATTCAATGAGAGCTACAGCAGATAAGGTCACAGAATGCATGGATGGGATTAGGGAGCTTAATGAACTGGAAGGACAGCTGGAAACAGAAAAACAGGAAAGCGAGGATGAGGATTAATGGAAAAAGTAGTAATTCAGACCGGTGCGAAGACATACCAGATTACTGATCAAGATGGAAATGATCTGGGCGTGTTCAGATTTATTCCTTCAGATGCAGGTATTTTAAAGAGGTATAAAGAGGCAGCAGCGTTTTTTACTGGAATCAATGACAAAATCAAGGACAAAGACTTCGAGGAAATTCTTCCAGATCTGGAAAAGGAAGCCGGGGAGAAGATTGATCTGTTATTTGGAGCTCCTGTGTCAGAGAAGTTTTTCAAAATTACCAGCCCATTTACAGTCCTGGAAAGCGGAGAGACCTTTGCAGAGCAGATTATCACTGTAATTGGTGGAATTATTGAGAAAGAGCTTGAGGCGAGAGAGAAGGCGCAGCAGGAGCGGGTGAGAAAATATATCGCTAAATATACGAAAGAAGAAAACAAAGCGTAAATACATATAACAGGGCTGTCCTGGTAACGGGATAGTCCTGAATATAGAACGGCATTGGAAATAGAATTCAATGTCTACACCTCAAACAGTTTGGAGGTAGATATAACATGGCAGATGGTTCAATTATCATTGATACCAGGATAGATACCGGCGGTGTGTCGAAAGGAATGAACGCTGTAAAGGCTGGAATGACCAGGATATCCGCGCAGGTATCGAAGATGGGCGATTCAGCAAAAAGTTCTTTCCAGAGGCAGATAACAGCGATAACGGACCTGTATCAGAACTACGAGAAGCAGGAACGTAAAGTATCAGAGCTAAAATCAAAGCTCGAAGAACTGAGCAAGGTCAGAATCGAGACAGAAGAATATAAAAAGCTCAAAGACGATATAAAAGCTCTGGAAGATGAGTTTGTAAAGGTTGAGACAAAACAGCGTGAATGGCTGGATATGGGATTTTCAATAAATTCTGCGCCGCTTCAGGAACTTGACAAACAGATGGACGATATCTGGGCGGATATTGACAGGCTACAGCGAAAACAAAAAGAGATGCAGACGACCGGAAGGGCCTATGTGAATCCTACATCGACAGATGCGTATAAAAGCACAGCTGAGAAGTACAATGTGGAATCGCAGAAGTTGGAACACATAAATGGAAGGTTGTACTCTTCATACAATAAACTGAAGAATAAGGTTGCGGAATACCGGCAGAAAAATAGCCGACTTGTGCAGGTAATGCAGAATTTGCAGAAAGCTGCTGCCCGTGTAGGTATGGTTGTGAAGAATATGGGTTCCGCATTAAGGCGTGCTGGTTCTGCTATCAAGAGCATGGTTTCAGCGATGAAAAAAGCTGTAGAGAACATGTTTAATCTGAATAAACAGACAAATCGGTCGAGAATGAGTCTTTCCCGAATGCTGGGAATGTCGTTGCTGTTTTCAGGGGTATTCCGGGCGATAAGTGCTGTCAGTGATGGTGTGAAGACCGGATTTGAAAATCTGGCACAGTATTCCAGCAGTACCAATTCAGCAATATCCTCTTTGATGTCCAGCATGACGAGGCTGAAAAATTCGTTTGCTACAGCATTTGCACCTGTCCTCACGGTGGTAGCTCCGATCATGTCAAGATTTATTGATATGATATCACGTGCAATTACTTATGTGGGAATGTTTGCAGCAGCATTAACCGGACAGGATACTTTTGTAAAAGCCGTTGGAGTGCAGGAAGATTATGCGGCAGGACTGGAAAAGACTTCAAAAAATACAAACCAGGCGGCTAAAAGTACAAAAAAAACCAATAAAGAAACAGAAGGATATCTTTCTACTCTTGATGAGATCCAACGGTATACATCAAATAAAAATGATGATTCGGCAGCAGATGGAAATGGCATAGGAGATACCGGAGGGTATACAGCACCTACACCGGCACAGATGTTTAAGAAGGTTCCTGTTGCTAATTCGATCAAAGGAATTGCGGATAAGATTAAGAAATTAATCAAATCGGAAGACTGGGAAGGCCTTGGGAAATATATTGCCAGTGGAATAAATAAGGGACTTAAGAAAGTCTATGAAGCAATCAGCTGGAAAAAGGTCGGTCCAAAGATAACAAAATTCTGTGATGCTTTTACCCGAACATTTAACAGCTTGGTTGATAATGTAGACTGGAAATTATTAGGACGGACTGTCGGCGCGGGAATCAATACGATTGTCAATACCTTAAACCTGCTGATAACAGGAATAGACTGGAAAAATCTGGGAAAGAAATTCGCAGAAGGAATTACCGGACTAGTAAAAGAAGTCAACTGGAATAATCTGGGGCAGCTCATAGCAAACCGGTTTATGATTACCTGGGATATCTTTAATGGAATGGTACATAATCTGCCATTTTCAGAAATCGGAAAAGCGATAGCGGATGGTCTTAATGGAATCTGTTCAAGGATTTCCTTCCGTGAGATAGCGGATACGCTAGCAACTGGCCTGAATGGAGCATTTACCACATTGTACAGCTTTACCCGGCGATTTGACTGGACAGGTCTGGTAAATAACATTGCCGGAGGAATTAATACCTTTATTTCAGAGTTCGACTGGAAGAATAATGGGCGCAAACTGGAAGCTTTCCTGAATAGCTTATGCAGTTCACTGGTTGATATGGCAGAAAAAACAGACTGGGAGGCTTTGGGCCAGGGGATTGGTGAAATGCTGGGGCAGATCAACTGGGTGAAGCATCTGAAACAGGTAATAACTGCGATTACCCGGACACTGGGTGGTTTGTTCGATGGTTTGGAGGCAAGCGGAACCGCAGGGAAAATAGCCGCTTTTTTGGGTAAGGCGTTTATCGCGGTAAAGATTGCGGATATAACGGGCATTGGAAGCCTGGTAAAATTCCTTGTTACCACTATTGGAAAGAAGCTGATTACAGAGGAATCAGTACAGGCATTAGCGGGAAATATTTCTAATCTGACCAATGGTGCGCTTGCTGGATCTACATCCGGCATTGCTACATTTGCATCTTCTTTGGGCTCTTTAGTTGGGACTACCGGTGCAATTACACTGGTCACTGCCGGAACGGTTATGCTTACGAAGAAAATTGCTGAGTTAGTAGAAACTGCGCAGGGCGGAAACGGAATTTTAACTCAGACAGGTGGATACTTACATGATTATGCTGGCAAGATGGGCGAAGCTCATGCAATTACGAACAAACAGGTAGAAGAACTGTGGGCTTTAGTAGAAGCAGATGAGATTGCCGGTAAGTCAAACAGTGAGATGTATGACGGCATGGTTCAGAAATTGGGCGAATATGGCGTATCGGCTGAGAAAGCAACGCAGATCCTTGAGCAATATGGAGCGCAAGCCGGAGTGTCAAGTGCATTTGTTGAAGAAATGACAGGTAAGGTGCAAGCTCTGGGAAAAGGTTTTTCTGAAAGCTCTTCCACAATAGATACATCTTCAATAACTGTGAAAGAATCAATAAAAGGAATCAGAAGTGTACTATATGATCTCAGTGTATCTTCTAGTGAGTATGCAGGAACATATAGAGGTGTTTTAGAAGTATTTAATAATACAAGCGGATCAGCAGCCAATGCGCAGGATGCTTTTAATATTGTCTATAATGCCTTGAAAGAAGCAGGAGTCCCATTGGATGAGCTGAATAAAAAACTGGCACAGGAGTTTCCTTCCGCAGCTCAGGCGACAAAAAGCAGTGTTGATTCTAGTATTGTTGAGGCTCAGAAGACAGTAAGTAGTTCAACTGGAAAAATGAAAACGGATGCGGAGACTAATCTTGCAGGAGTAAAGAAAGCAGCAGAGGATGCTTCTGGAGGTGTGAATACAACCACAGTGACAAACTGGGGGAATTCGGCATCAGAAGTAAAGAAAAATCTGGATAAAATGAAGCAGACTGCCAATTTAAAGCTTGGTGAGATGCAGAAGACTGTGGAGAGCCATTTTTCAGGTCAGTATAACACAATGACTAAGAAATGGGAAAAGGCTTGCGAGAGAATTAGCCAGTTGATAACTCAGATGGTGCGTAGTACAAAGGATAGTTTAAACGGACTTGCTAGAAATATGAATACGATTGGAAATGAGATGAGCAATAATCTGATTAATGGGATTTCCGGGGCAGTAACAGGAATCGCAGGGATTCTGAATGAAGTAGTTAGTAAGGTTAACAGCACGATCAGCAATGTTAATTCTTCTCTTTCCGGTATTGAGAAGGCATTTACATTTTCTTACGATGTTACAACCCCTGATGGGAAGCGGAGATGGGGTAAATACTCAATGAATTTACCAAGAGTATCGACAGTTCCGTATCTGGCAAAAGGCGCAGTCATTCCGCCTCGAAGTGAATTCCTTGCAGTTCTGGGCGATCAGAAGCAGGGTAACAACATCGAGACACCGGAAACTCTGCTTAGAAAGATCGTCCGGGAAGAAACAGCAGGACGACAGACTGGCGGCGGAAGCTACCGATTTACGGCACAGATCAATCGCAGGACACTGTTTGACGAGATGATGAAAGAAGCGCAGATGAGACGAGATACAAGCGGCAGAAACCCGTTTGAGATGGCATAGAATAATTCCCTGTCATGCAGAAAGTGTGGCAGGGGAAATACAGGGAGGATTCAATGCTTACAAGAGAAGCGACTTATGAAGATTATGGATTTTCAGAAGATGAAGATAAAAGATTGGGTGAATTTTGCAAGAATCTTGAGATGCGTGACAAGATATTGCTGTTGCAGTGTGCAGCGGAGGTGTATCCGAACATTGTTGACGAATTATACTGCTGTATCGTAATTGGAATGAGCTATGACAAGATGAACAAAAAGAAGTTTGTTGCGCTTGATCGTAAAGATTTTTATGCGTACCGGAAGAAAACGTTGGCTGTGTTCCGGGCGGCATTACAGGCATGTAATAGATATCCGTTTTAAAGGTTAGAGTAGAACCTGACAAAACCCCACATATCACTCTATATAGGGGAAAACTTACGGAAACCTACGATTTCAGCATATATAGCCGAAAATATTAGCGTCTTCTCGGATTGGTAACCTGTCAAAACCGTCTGTTTCTCTGTATAGGGAATACATCTTGGAAAAACGTGGAGCTTCAGGGTATATAGTGGGGAAGTGTGTTGACAAGAAATTCCAAGGTTTCCGCATATATAGCCGAAATCTTAGTATTTTTTAGTACTTTGATTGCCTAGTAAAACTTAGTATTTTGGCTCATATAGGCAGAGGCTTTCCATAGAAACCTCAGAAAACCTCATATATTTTTCTGTATGGATCATGGAACCTAACAAAAGCTAACATTTTTGTATGTATAGGTAAAACCTAAAAAACCTTATATTTTCGGATATAGAGGTGCAGAACTTAACAAAACTTAACATTTATCGGCATATAGATGAAAAAATGTAGGGAATTCGTTGACGCGATAACGCGCGGGTGACTATTCAGAGATTTCGGAGTCCCTAAAAGTCTGGCGCATGATTCCAAAATGAACTTCGAACGAACTTTGAGAAAATGCACTCAGATGTTATCGAACTCCGAGCGAACCCCGAGAAATGACCTTTTAATGAGTCAGTAAACAAAGAGCGAACAGAGAGAACATGAACAATACACGAACAAAACAAAAAGGAGATTTTTATGAATGGATGTAACGAAAATGCAATTGAATTTATGACTAATGGTACTAAAGCAACATTAACATTCTCTCAGGGCCGGTATAAGTCAGTAATCCGCAAGCTGTCAGAGAAACATCCTGATGATTGTCAGATTATTGCGGATAATGAGGACGGAAGTATTTGTGCTCATGTTCCGGTAGCTTGGATACGGATTTCACCACCGAAACAGTATACAGAGGAACAGCGTCAGCAGATGGGAGAACGGATGAGACGTAATGTGTCTGAAAATAAAGGAGTACAGGAATAAAACAGAGTAAAAATCAATTGTAATGCAACTAAGGTAAAGTTGTAAGGGTAAGGGAATAAAAAGGCTAAATGAGCCGATAAAATAGAGAGAAGAGATGATGCCGGTATTTAATAAAAATCCTGCTGCCGAACCTACGGCCCAATAAAAGACCTATTATGAGAAATACGGTCATTTACGGTCATGCGTTATTACTGATTTTTACGGTATTGGTCTGATTGAAGCAGTGAGGAAGCAGTGAAAAGTTATAAAAAGGGGCATCCATTATTTTGAGGATCCCTGTTATTGATAATGAAGCCGCAGGAAAGCCGCACAAAGCCGTGACGAACCCGTGAGAAATGGAATTAAAGCGGTGAGGAAGCGGTGAGAAACAGCATTATGTTGGAAAAAGATTGCATTTCCGCATATATAGCCGAAAAGCAATAACATATTTACTCATGGTTGTTGAGAAATGTTGAGATTTTTTATATGTAGCCCCATAACAGTACAGTTATTTCCGAAATAGAACTTGAAAAAACTTGAAGCATTGGTTTATATAGCTCTGAAAATAATTGCAGAGCGGAAAGGAGCGTTGTTATAGACGATTTAGTATATCTTAAAAATGAACAGGCAGTATGTGATAGTTTACAGGTAGCGGAGAAATTTGGAAAAAGGCATTCAGATGTCATTAGAGCAATAGAGAATTTATTGGCAAATGACTCAACGCAAAATTGCGTTCAGTGCATCAAGCCATCTAAGTATAAAGATGCTTCCGGAAAATATAATAAAAAGTATTTGTTGAATAAAGATGGCTTTGTGTTCCTGGCATTTGGTTTTACTGGAAAAGAAGCGGATGTCTGGAAATGGAAGTATATTGATGCGTTCAACCGGATGGAAAGACTTGTTTATGAAAAGAATACTGCTGCTTATCAGATAGCAGATCAGGAAGAGAGAGCCACCAGAAGAGCAGAGACGGATGTTATCAAGGAATTTGTGGAATATGCCAGAGCGCAGGGAAGCACTCACGCAGATCACTATTACAGCAATTATACCAGACTGGCATATAAGAGTGTAGGAATCACTGACAAGACAACTGCTGCCGGAAGTCAGTTAGATGACCTGGCGCTGGTGGAACATTTGATAACGCATACTTTAAGAACTGGCATGGCGGCAGGACGTAATTACAAAGATATTTACCAGGACTGCAAGAATCGACTGGAAGCTATGCGGTATTTACAGTGTACAGCATGAAATGTTTTATTTGTTCAGAGTACAGGCATAAAACAAGGCGAAAATGGATGGAAACAGTGCGAGGGTATATTTGTATAGGGTAAGGTAGAATAAAGAAAAATAGACGATTATTACAAAGCAATGAACAGTGTGGAAAGCACAAAGGAAATGCTGAGAAGGATCCCAATAAATTGAATAGGCGAAGCGGCAGCAGATGAGAGTGTGGGCAAATGGAAATTGACAAATTCCTGAAGCTGGCATATAATATACTTATCAAGACAGCCAGTAAGGGAAGTCAAGGTTCCCCGTCCTGGCAAATATGTTTAGCTAAGATTTAGCCGCCTATTCTTTACCAGAGAGCAGGGCGGCTATTTCTTATGTGTGTATGTAAGGATAGATACAATTAAGCTGGCTGTCGTCAGAATGATCATAAAAATCTCATAATCGCTCATAAGCATTCCCTCCTGTCAAGGCTCAGGATCAGGGAACCACAGCCGCTCTACTGGCTGCCTGGATAAATATACTATATTTGATTTCTATTCTGGGCTTCCTTAATTCTTTGCTGTATTAATTGAACGTTTAAGTCATCCCAATAATTGATGTATACAAGAGTTATATGATTTTCAATGCTGAGTTTGAGCTTTTGCTTGTCGCGCCATTGTTGCTTTTCAAAGCTATCTTTTCCGCCGAAAAAATCAACAGGTTCAAAATGTTGTTTTCCCTGATATTCAAAAGCTAGATGAAGACTTGGAATAAAAACGTCATAACTCAATTGACTATTCCCTTGTTTTAAGAAATCGGCACGATATTGATAGTAAACAGGCTTTTTAGGAAACATTTGGGTTATTAATTGAAACATAAGTTGCTCTGATTTCCATTTATTTTCTGGAATTGAATATTCATGTAAATCAATATCTGCATACATTCCCTTTTCAATGGATTTTAATAATTCTACATCATTATAAGATTTCATGTATACAGTGAGCCAGCAAAATGACATTCCTTTTTCTTCGATACCGAGTTTTCCATTTCCTAAATTTTTCTTTCTCCATGAAGTATCAAAAGTACCATTCAAACGACTGGTTAAAACAGTATGCATATCGGAATTAAAAGTAAATAAATACTTTAATCCTGCCCAGGTGTTGAAGTGTTTTGGGTTAGAACATGTAACGCAGGCAAACAAGAGATCTGAACCAATGTCATATATTTTTTTTAAAGTTTGTTTCGCATTGGTATGACAAATTGCAATCCCATGATAAGGCCCTTCTTTAAGATCGAATAGTGCATAAGAATACGGAATTCCCTCCCATTTGTTGTATAAATCATTTATTTGTAGATTAGGAAACGCAGTATTAATTAGTTCATACTTACTTATGTGATATGGATTTGAATAGCCCAAAATACCATTAAATCCCCAGTAAGAGCACAAGGGGATTGTGCGAGTGTATTTTTTTATTCCGAAATCATAATGTCCAGCATCGAATATTTCTTCAACAACAAGTGAATTAGTAAATTCGATATTTATAGAAATATAAAGGATTAATGTATTTTCAATAATATATAACAATCCATAGTCCCAAACGTTAAAAACTTGATAATTACAATTTTCAAGAAGATTCTTTAATCCTAATATATACGATTCGAAAATTTGTTTGGTATTTGTATCAGGAATCGGCGTTACTATTTGGTATAATCCGCGCCTGATATCTTTATCTATCTCTGAAAAATTAACAGAATTGTTATAGTAATCGACTGATTTTCCGGAATTTACTATAGAAGACGGAACCAGAATATAAATAGGATCAGTATGCGGAATGCCCCATAATGGGAAATTAGTTTTTATAATTTGAGTATGAGAGTATTTCATATTATTAATCGGTTACTTTATCCCCGTTAGGAAGAATAAACGAACTTTGATAGATACATCCTGCTGCTTCTGCTACTTTTTTGAGTTCTGCTGGAGTAAATCCCTCTCGCTTTAATTTTTGGTTAAATGCTTGAGGACTTGAACCATATAAGCGAGCAAGCTCAGATACACTTATACCGAGTTTGACACATAATATTTTGACCTGTTCTGAAACTGCCATAATAATTCACCTCTAATATTTGATGTTTAATATATAAATAAATTATAAACGATAATATTTAAAAAGACAACATTAAAGTGGAAAAAAGAAATAAAATTATTTAAACAAAACTATTGACATTATAAACAGAAATGTTTATACTATAATCAGCTCAAGGGAACAGACAACAGCCGGGAGAGCCGAAAGCCCCCAATACTTCAAGCCATATACCTGTGAGAATCGCAATAGGGCATATCAATAGTCAGGAAGATGCTTGAAGGGCTGAGGGACCTTGAAAAGCAAAGGAGGACAGCAATATGAAGTACAATCTCAGCAAGATCATGTTGAAAGCATGGAAAGTTTACCGCAAGACAAAGAATATCAGCTTTGCAGAAGCACTTCACAGAGCATGGTTATCTGCAAAGGCAGAAGAAATCAATGCAAAGAGAATCGAAGATGCGAAACATGCAGCAGGAATCACAGAGGAAACCAATACCTTTGCTAAGTGGAAAGAGCTTGGTTATAAGGTAAAGCATGGAGCATCAGCATTATTCGGATGCTCTTTGATTTGGGGAAGCAGAGGAGACGGGGCAACATACAAAGCCAGTTTCTTTGGAAAGTCTCAGGTAGAAGCAATTTAATAAAAAAGCCCTTACCAGAGCGGCAACTCTGATAAAGGCAAAGCAACCCGACAAACGATCAAAATTGAGGGGCTGTGCGTATTATAACATACTCATTCCCCTCAGACAACAAAAGAAAGGAACGAAAGTATGATATCAGTAATGGACGTTCTTGTAATTTTTTTGAGTGGATTTATATCTGCTAAAGTATGTGATTATGTACACGAATTAGAACGAGAGGAGAATGAAGCATGAGTAAAGAAAAAACATTAAGAACATTAGAAGAAACAGAAGTGATGCAGGCCACAGGTATTCCGACACAGGAGGCAGACGGCGCAGGGGCGGTCATGGCAACAGAGATTATTGCGGATCTTAAGAAAGAACGTGACGATTTGCAGGAAAATCTTGATATATGTGCAGGACTGGCAGATAGATATATGTATCGCCAGAGAATTATTGAGTGTACGCTGAAATTAAAAAATGAAAGATTATTGAGGTGTGCTTATGCATACATGAAAAAATTAAGCGAGGGGGAAGAATGATGAAGAAATGCACATTAACTCAGGTTCCTTGCAGAAAAGCAATTGCAGAAGTTGTTAAGGCCAACAAAAATAAAAAGTCTTTGCAGCTTACTTATGAAGTAGCCAAACTTTTCCAAATTGTCATGACTGATGAAAATTCTACTTTAAGCAAAGAAGACTGGAAGAGGTATTTTATTATAACAAAGCTTTTCATGATAAGTGATTTAAGACATCTTGAATGTATAGATTCTTTTACAAATGGATTAATGGAAAGTTAGGAGTGAAGATATGGATTATAAGAAAAAAATCATCACACTGTTAGATAAAGTCAAAACAGAACAGACATTTAAACAGGTATATAAGTTATTAGAGTACGGAGGTATAGGATGGATTACAAGAAAGAAGCTGTTCAGATGCTTCAGAAAATAAATGATGATAATCTGCTTGAATTCTTCTATAGATTCATTGCCAGAGTATTAAGAAACAGGGGCTGTTGAGATGGACTACAAAAAGAAACTCATAGAGATGTTAGAGAAAGCGGATCATGACCAAATATATACAATTTTCAGATTTGTTTGTAGCTTTCTGGGAATTAAATAAGACAATCAGGGGCGGCGGACTGCTGCCCTATTGCCAATAGAAAGACAGGTGATATAATGGCAAGAATACCATCAGGAATGCGAAAAAAGGAAAATGGTTTATTCGAAAAGCGTTTTACCGTGGAGGGCAAGAGATACAGTGCCTATGGTCGTAGCACAAAGGAATGTGCGGAGAATGAGCTCAGGATCCGTGAGGAAATTAAGGCAGGTCTGTATAATTCCAACAAAAATATAACACTGGACGCATATTTTGATGAATGGGAGAAGTCCCGGAGAGGAACGATCAAGGACAGCAGCATTAAAATAAACCGGTCGAAGTACAATAACCATATCAGACCAGTACTGGGAAAAATTAAGGTTCAGAAAATAGAAAAGCGTGCAGTGGTGAAATTGCAGCAGGATTTATCAAAGAAGCTGAGTGCATCCATGACTAATGGTGTTATAGTACTGCTGAAAACGGTGTTGAACGCGGCTGTTGATGATGAAATTCTTATGAAGAATCCTGCTGCCAGCGTGAAACCATTAAGGAAGGATGACCGGCCAAAAGCGAGTGAGACTATTCACAGAGCATTAACCAGAGAAGAGCAGCAGGCGTTTATGCAAGAAGCCAAGACGGAATGGTTATATGAGTTTTTCTGTTTTTCCTTGTGTACGGGAATGAGACTTAATGAGATCACGGCTTTAAAGTGGCAGGATATAGATTATATCAACAATGTGATCCGGGTAAACAAGACCGTGAGCTGGAAAGAGGGCGGCGGTATTGAGGAGACTTTGCCAAAATCAGATACCAGTAATCGCGATATTCCTATGAATGACACAATAAAAAAAATCTTGCAGATGCAGAAAACCAAAACGTCCATGGTTTACGGGGAAATCCATGCGAGAAAGATGGATAGTAATATCTTTATCGGGAGTAATGGAGCTAAGGCAATAGCATCATCCACGGTATCATCTGCTATAGATAACGTTTTAAAGCGGCTCCGGCAGCAGGGTATAGAAATCGAGAGGTTTACGCACCATGCTTTCAGAGATACCTTCGCAACACGGTACATAGAAGAGGGCGGAAACATGCAGACGCTACAGAAAATCTTAGGACATAGCAGCCTGGCCATGACTGCGGACTTATATGCTCACGTTCTTCCGAACACAAAACAGCAGGAAATGCAGCAAATAGAGAATGGATTTATCGGGGTGGCAGTTTTATGACTGCTGCTCCTTTTTTAGAATAAAATGAGCGGATTGGGGTAATAATTGGGGTAAAACCAAAATCTGCATTCCAAGAATCCTGTAAAATCAACATTCTTTGCTATTTTTTAATAAATTTTATAAATTTATTAGAAATTGTACAAATTTCCCTCACATTTATCCTGTATGATATAAACATCTTAAGAGAACAGAAGCTCTTAAGAAAAACTCTTTCCTTTCCCTAAAATATGTATGAAGATAAACCACCGTTCCGTTGGCAAGACAGAGCCGACAGGACGGTGGTTTTGATTTACAGAAAAATGTTGCCGGATGACAGAGGAGATAAAAGTTTCCAATGTTAACCGGCAACGTTTTTTTGTTTTGTTAAGATTACTGGTCGTGTGGATGCAGAGGGCAGTTACGGTCTTCTGTAATGGTTGAAACAGGAATAGATCTCCTGGATCCGGGGCATGGCATAACCACATGAAATATAACTTCCTTCCGAGAAGAATGATAATCCCTGTTTTTTCAGCTGGGAATCCAGATAAGTGACGATCTCCGGCAGAGTACGTTTTCCGTCGATGAGATGTTCACAGGCATACTTCAGAAGCAATGCCAGAGATGCTGTCTGCTCGGAGTCGATCAGCTGCTCCACATAGCGGAGGTCTACTTCGGTTTTTCCAAGAGAGAAGCCGTCTTTGCCATGAACTTTGGTTTTCAGTCTTTCCGGCTGTCCGGGACGGCTGTGGCGGGATGGAGCCGCTTTGGACCTGGTCATGATGCGATGGCTTTCCGGCAGACGGAACGCAGGTGTTTCAACGTCTGAGAGAGGATATTCCTGACAGAGCTTTCCGGTAATTTCTGTGATATCCACGGGATGATAATTATCCATCTGGATCACAGTATCCGCAATGTGGAAAAATGCTCCGGAACTTCCTGCAACCAGAATGGTGGAGATCCCTGCCTTTTCATAGAGATCCCGTGCACGTTCCAGAAATGGAGTGATGGGCTCTTTTTCCCTGCAGATCACACGCTGCATGAAAGAATCCCGTACCATAAAGTTGGTGGCAGAAGTATCCTCGTCAAGAAGAAACACTTTACTTCCGGCTTCCATACTTTCCACGATCCCGGCAGCCTGGGAAGTGCTGCCGCTGGCATCCTCTGTAGAAAAGCAGAGGGTGTCTTTTTTGTTTGGAAGATCGTTGATAAAAAGAGAAATATCTACGTCTTTGATAAAACGGCCATCCTCAGAGCGGAGCTTCTGGGCAGAGGAATCGGTAATGACATATTCACGGCCATCACCGGAAATATGGTTGTAAATACCCAGTTCCAGTGCGTTAAGCAAGGTAGATTTGCCATGGTAGCCGCCGCCTACGATCAATGTGATGCCGCAGGGAATGCCCATGCCTGTGATGGTTCCTCTGTGGGGCAGATCCATGGAAATTCGCAGGTTTTCCGGAGAAACAAAGGGAACGGAATTTTTCATCGGGCGGGAAGAGATGCCGCTTTCCCTGGGAAGGATGGCCCCATCGTTTACAAAGGCAGCCAGGGAACGCTTCGCAAGTTCCCGGCGGATATATTCCTGGTCTTCGGCAAGCTCGATCGCTTCTTTCAGACGGTCGGCATCAAGGTTCCGGTAAAAGAACGCTTTATGCACGCAGACCGGGAGAAAATCGAAGAGGATTTTTTCCAGTTCGGGGGAGTTGATGGTTCTGCCATTGGCCGGGAAACCAATGAAAAAACGGGCAGTGATGCCTTTTTCCGTAATCTCGCAGGCGGTACGTGCAAGAACCTCCTGACCACAGTGACTGACTGAGATCAGGCCGCTTTTTCCGGATCCTTTTGCACGGAAGGTATAATGATTTACCTGCTGTTCAAACTGGCGGTTCAGAAAATCCCCCAGCGTGATGCGGGTCAGGGAATCCTTATAATATTCTTCCGGAAATTTGGTGTCCCGGTGGGAAAGTTTCACGCTGATATGAGACGGAGAGGCAAAAGGATCTCCCTGTACGTGGTCAATGGATAAAATATAACGGTCAAACTGGTATGCACCCCGCAGGGACTTGTATGCGGGATAGCTTTTGCGGTTGATGCTGTGAAGAAGCTCTTTTAACTGAGCAGATGATTGCATGTTGATTCCTCCTTTGCCCTGGCCAGGTCAGACAGGACCAATTCTTAAGAACTACTATAACGAATCATAAAGATTTTGTAAAGAACATCAATTGCGGTGGAAATTCATAAGTGTTTGACCTATAATAGTAGACAGATTGCAGATAATATGATGAGAAACGGTATCTGTCAGAAATTATAAAGAAAGGTGGAACATGAAGATGGAAAGAAGAAATGCGTGGCTCTCCTATAAGGAAGCAGAAGAGGCAGAAATGGAGAAGCTTGCGAAAGCCTACAGAGAATTTCTGGATAAAGGAAAAACAGAGCGTGAATGTGTCGCAGAGATCGTGAAGGAAGCAGAAGCTGCCGGATACGAATCCCTTGAGTCCAAGATCAAAAAAGGCGAGAAGATCAAAGCCGGTGATAAGGTTTATGCGGTAGGAATGAAGAAGATTATTGCTCTGTTTCATGTAGGATATGAAGAACTTTCCGGAGGCATGAGCATTCTCTGTGCACATATTGACTCACCGAGGCTGGATGTGAAGCAGAATCCGCTGTATGAGGATACAGACCTTGCTTATCTGGATACTCATTATTATGGCGGTGTGAAGAAATATCAGTGGGTGACACTTCCACTTGCCATGCATGGTGTTGTTGCAAAGAAGGACGGCAGTGTTGTGGCGGTCAGCATTGGTGAGGATGAGGAAGATCCGGTACTTTACATCACTGATCTTCTGATCCACCTTTCCGGAAAACAGCTCCAGAAGAAGGCGGCTGAGGTTATTGAGGGCGAGAATCTGGATATCCTGATCGGCAGCAGACCTCTTGCGGATCTTCCGGATGATAAGAAAA
>ERZ826764.1561-NODE-1561-length-26376-cov-38.862923_pt1 | contig 26376 bp, 28 predicted proteins | sample MGYA00519870_ERZ826764 | MGnify/ENA primary metagenome ERZ826764 (study PRJEB31778, sample SAMEA3449239) | human gut metagenome | biome: human gut; feature: human-associated habitat; material: faeces | place: United Kingdom | collected 2010/2012 ...
TTCAAAACGTTTGTTGCGGTCAGGGCGATAATCAACACTGTCAGAATTTGCAGAATTATCGTTATTGCGAAGAGATTGATTCCTTGTTTGGCCGAAGTCGCTGAATGAGTTTGGCTTCGTTGATTCAGGTTGAGGCAGACAAGGAAAGCGACCAGTTCGCTTGATAAGGGGCCGACTACATAGAAAAAGATTGCGTCAATGAAGCCAATAGTGTTGTAAGTGTTGTAAGTTGTTTCGCCGGAAAACACAGTGTATAAAGCATATCCAAATCTTGGCTGATTCATGTATGAGTCCGAAAAGACGAAGAGCGTCGATATTGCTACTACCAGAAGTGCATTCAGGGCAAATCGTTTGCTTTTCATCGATCGCTCCTTCCGGGTGAACTTTATTATGTAATTATACAGCAGTCATTTGTTATTCAAAGAATTTGACTGTCCTAAATAACATGCACTTTCGCTAGAGGGTCGCTGTTTGGCGGCCCCCTTTTTTGCACAGGCGCGGTGGGATGGTAATATCGGGCGGGAGTCAGCCGCCCTGATAGAATCGTCCTTGCTGTCGGCAGCCCTCGTGTCGGGCAGAGCCCTCCATTTGATGGGAGGTGATGCCCATGACCGATTTCACCGAGCTCGTGAAGCTCCTGACCGCTATGGTCTCGCTCCTCACGGCCCTTGTCGTCCTTCCCAAGGCACTCAAGCAGGGTTCGAAGCCCAAAAAGAAAGGCCACCGTCGCTAAGACGATGACCCAACTTCATTAAGCAACGGCTCTGCCCAGCTCTCTACAACTTGGGCTGCCGTCGGCACCATTTTACCCTCCTGACGAGGAATTCGTCCATATTTCAAAAACCAAATTGCGTTTGCTATCGAAGCCTTGATTATCAACTTCATCCGAACACCTCCCACATTCATCCGCACATGTGCGGATGAATGTGGGAACCCGATACCCTGAGGGCCGGACCGGCCGGCACCGGGAGATCGGAGGACGGCCGGTCCGGAAAGAGGAAGAAGGGTTCCGCGGAGGCGGCCCCGAGGGCCTACGGCAGGCTCACCAGGCACGAGCGGGACACGGTCCAGAGGATGCTGGAGCGCAGGGCCTCGTGCAGGGAGATCGCCAGGGAGCTGTGCAGGTCGCCCTCGGCGGTGAGCGCCGAGGTGGCGTCGCACAGGTTCGTGACGGCGCCGAAGTCCAGGCGCGGCGAGCGCGTCGGCGGCCTGCCCGCGCCTGGCGGCGTGGCCGCGCTGCTGCAACGGGTGCGGCCGGTACCGTGCGATCGGCTGCAAGCGCCGCCCGCACGTATTCTGTGTTTCGTCAAGAGGATTTGAGCAAAAAGAGCATCGGAAATTGAGCAGTCGCAGCATCGGAAGCGCGCACGCTTTTTGAGCGGCTAGCCCTCCTGCATGAGGGCATGGCGGACGCGGTAGGACTCGCCGCGGAACTGGACGAGCCTCCCGTGGTGGACGATGCGGTCGATCAGGGCGGCGGCCATCTGGTCGTCCCCGAACACCGCCCACACCTGCTGAACTCCAGGTTCGTGGTGAATACCACCGACTGCCTCTCGTATGCGTCGGCGAGGACCTGGAAGAGCAGCCTCGCCCCGTCCGCGTCGAGCGGGAGAAACCCGAGCTCGTCGATGACGAGCAGGCGGGCCTTGCCGATGATTGCGGCCTCCCGGTCGAGCCTCCCGTCGTCGCGGGCGCGCCTCAGGCGCATCACGAGCGAGGACGCCGTGAAGAAGCGCGCCTCGAGTCTCCTCTCGCACGCCAGCGCGCAGAGGGCCGACGCCATGTGCGTCTTGCCGGTGCCGACGTCGCCCATGAGCACGAGGTCCTCCCTGCGCTCGACGAAGTCGAGCGCGAGCAGCGACTCGCGCCCCATGCCCTCCGGCCACGACACGGCCGACCAGTCGTAGCCGTCGAAGGTCTTGGGCGCCGGCAGCGCGCAGCGCCTGAGTAGCGTCGCGCGCTTCGAGGCCTCGCGGCTGGACCTCTCCGCCTCGAGGTAGCCCGCCAGGTACTCCACCTGCTTCGGGGTGCCGAGCCTCGACCACTCCTCCAGGACGGCGGTGGTGAGCGAGCACGACCGCCCGGCCTCCACGACCCTGCGGGCCAGCTCCTCGCTAGCTGCCATCGGCGACCGCCCCCTTCAGGAACCCGTCGTAGACCGACAGGTCGGCCCCGCCGGCCCCGCCGAGAGGGCGCGCGCAGAGAGGGGCGATGCCCCGCTGGCCTAGCCTAAGGGCGAAAACGGAATAGACGGACCGACCGTACGGCTGAGTCTGGGAAGAGGTGCCGGGCGGCGGGCGGAGCATGGCCACCGGTCCCATCGAAACACATCTCCACCGTTCCTTCAACTGGGAAAACGACGCCCCCGTGGCCTGAATGGGGCCTCGGGGGCGTTCGGTTAACTGCGGGAACGGCCTATCCGCTCAATGTGTTCGGCTGAGATCGGAAATCAACCATATTATGGGCACAGTCGGCAATTGGGTTGGATAGCCTCGCACCGGAGGAATCAACATGAGTACAAGTAGCTGCAAACCGCAAAAAGGCCGTGGCCTCCCGTGGCCTTTAGACACGGACGCTCCATCGGTTGCCGATCAGGCCGAGACGCCTAGCGAGATGGAGGCGGCGCTTGACGTTCGACAGGATGAGATTGCAAAGAGCGAGATCCTGAGTGGAATCAACAGGCCATCCTACGACTCATTATTTGCGGTCGCGAAGAATCGCGTCCAGCTTGCGATTCTGATCATGATTTGCTCCTTCCAGACGTCCAAAGGGCCTAATAGGAAGGATGCCAACGGAAAAGAACTTACAAAAGGTCTTTTCATGCGTCAGGACAAGCTCGAAAAAAAGTCTGTTCGACTCAACCGACTGTATCGAAAGCTCTGGGCGAGCTGGCTCATCGAGGCATCATCATGAAGACCGATGGGGTGTGGGTCATCGTTTGGGCTCAGCTCGATATTCAAGCGCGTGAGGCCGGATGGGATCCGCGCGCGGACGCGGGCGGCGAGGCCGGACGTGAAAGCCGGACCGCAGAGGTATCGAGCGCACGCGGCCAGGGCCTCGAGGGCGCCTGGCGGGTAGGGAGATCCGAGCATGAGGCAGGACAACGCGCAGGCCCGCGAAAGGTTCACGAGCTCCCCCGCGACGCGGCTGGACCCTCGGTTGCCCCTCGTAAAGGATGCAGAAGACACGGTCGAGGTCCGACGGTTCGACCAGGCTGTACCGGCAGTCCGCGTACAGTGCGCAGCCCCTCCCGCGCGGGTCGCCGTCCGAGTCCTCATCCGGCTCATGATGGCGCACCTCAACCCAAAGGCCCTCCAACACGTCGTCGAACCCGAAATCGAGCTCCGCCTGGACGCTCTCGCCGAGCGCATCGCCCAGGGCGAGCTCCGGCACCTTCGTCACGCGGCCGTCCAGCCACTCAATCTCTGTCATCGCGCGCATGGTGCAAGCCCCTTCCGACACGGGATTGTCAGCTCAACCCGACCCTTACCCATACGGACGAACATAACTCGCCAGGGGGAAGCCCCTGAAGGCCGTGCGCCACAACATGAGGCCGAATCCGCCCCCGGCTGGACAGGCCAACAACGAAGGAGCACACGGAACCGGCGCGGCGTTACAACCGTCCCGGCAAGCGTGTCACTTGGCCAAGTCATGATGCCGACAAACCCGGAAATGCTCCAACGGAGCGCCGAACGAGCGTAACAATATAAAGCAGTGCAGCACGTTTTGGACGACCGGAACATCCCAAACAAAGGCCTGTAGGTCCCACCTTCAAGCCCAATAGCAAAATGTGCATCAGCGGATTTGCAGCGATACAAGTCTCAACCGTCACCATCACACCGCAGCGCGCCTAGTCCCACTCATCCTACTGCAAATGTCCCAGAACGAGAAAACGACCAGCTTAACATGCCAACCTTTATATCCGCACGCGCGTAATTCAACTCATAAGGACCGGCTATCCCTTACCTGTGACACAATCTCAAACGCACAGAACAGAATCATCAGTCCAATCATCGTATAAGAGGCAGCCGAACCTTCAAGCACTATTCCACAAAGAACAATCTCCGCGCAGCCAATAAGAACTGTTATCAGGCGCTCTGCCTTTTTGCTCTCGCCGCTCGCATAAAAAGGCGGCAAAGTGCACAAGATCACATATAGCCCGGGAAGGGAATACAGGATCGATAGTCCAAGTCCCCCATCAACCGCAGTGCTTTGCGTAAGAATCAACTGAACCCAAACGGCAATTATCACTGAGCAGGTTGTCGATAAAAGAAGACTAGAAATATAGCACGCAACAAAGTCCCGCCGCATTCGAGCAGAGAAATCCGCGAACTCTCTTCGCCGCGTGGAAACAATAAGGTACACAGAAATTGCAATAGAACCAATCAGAGAAAACAGCGGAACAACCAGCAATTCAAGCTTATTACCCCATCGATCAACCACACCCCCACTCCAATGAGCGGGAATTGTATCAGGGAGGACTGACCAAGCCGCCCATAGAATCAGAAATGGAAGAATAGAGAGGATGAAAGATGATAACACTGCAGTAGTTTTTTTGAGGCTCTCATCGATTCCGCATCTCCTTGCGCGCCCACATTCCACTCCGCCTTAAATCAAGTATACGTTTTGGAACGGGATGTCACTCCGAACGCCTTACCCTCTTAGTGTGAATGCCGCTGCGGCATTGTTGACTCATCCTTAGTAATCGCGTCTATCCTCTACAGCATCAGCCAAAGCAATCCGAGAGGAGCCGCACATGCATGCAGCGGAAATTCCTTTCGGGGGGGGGTATCTCCCAGATTTACCCGCCGCCCGAAGGGGCAGTCGACAGTCGAGTACGTACTGATCATCGCGATCATCGTCCTGGTGGTGCTGATCGCGGGACCGTGGGTCTCGTCGGCGATCACAAACCAGTTCAACACGGTGGCGGGGACGCTCGGCAACGGAATCTCAAAGGGGAGCTGGGAGTCGGGCGGCACGGGCGGCGGCAACGGGTCGTTGACCGACGCCGACATCGTGGACCCCGTTCACGGGATAGCGTTCGCCGTGTACTCGGAGGACGACCTCAGCCTCATGTTCTACAAGCGCCGCGGGGTCCCCAGAGTCGGTGACATGCTCAACAGCCGCCGCGTGACGGCGGTGTATACGGGGTTCGAAAATGGATACGCCACCGCGACCGTGGGAAACGACGGCAAGACGACTGCCCCCTGATGGCCTAACAGAAATAATATCGTGGCCGTAAAGGCCATTGACGATGGCATAGAAATCCACTCGTTGGCATTTTGCTTTCAGTACATGGAGAACTGCAAGAGCTTTGATCTGGCAAAGTTCGACATGTCGAACTGCACAAATCTGCAGCACGCATTCGCGTATTGCGGCAATGCGACTTCCTTCAGTATTTCAAGCTGGGATACGTCCTCGGTCGTCGAATTCGACTCGGCGCTCAAAAACCTTTACAAGGTCGAGGAGATTGACATCTCCGGATGGTCGACGCGGAAAGCCGGCGATTTACGTCTCCTTTTTTCCACCGACAGTTCGCTGAAAAGCGTGAAATTTGGACCAGGGTGGAAGACCTCAGATGTTATGGATATGCTCGGCATGTTTAGCTATTGCAAAAATCTAAACCTCGACTGTTCCGATTGGAATGTCCCAACCTATGCCAATCATAGTGACTTCAATCACTGCGCCCCCGGCGTTATCCTCCCGAAGGCGTGGCAGTAGGTCTGAAGAAACAAAACGGCAAGCAGTTTATGTGGCGCGGGCACCCGTGCCGCCGTTGCCTCAGCGGCACGTTACGGGCTAGTCGGTTCACTTTAACGTACGCTCTGCATGCAATATCAATCCCCATGCGAAGGGAGTGTCGCATATGCATGCAGCGGCAATTAACCTTCGGGGGGTGGGTATCTCCTAGGAACACCCGCCTCCGAGGCCAAGGAGCCATCGAGTACGTTCTGGTCATCGCGATTATCGTCCTGGTTGTGATGATAGCCGGCCCTTGGGTCTCGTCGGCAATCAGGAACCAGTTCAACACGGTGGCGGGAGTATTGGTAAACGGGACAGCAGGTGGGACTTGGGAACCGAGCGGTTCCGGCAGCGGTAACGGCGCGGGTTCCGCGACCGTCCAGGCGGCGCTCGCCAAGGACGCGAAGGACACGCGAAGGACTGGACCCTCGGTGAGCAGAAGGCAGTTGCCGAGGACATCGCCGCCAAGGGCGAGGCGTCGCCCGCCTACGCCAAGGCGAAGGCCGCGATGGATGCCGGCACCGAGTTCTCGATGAAGCTCACCGATGGCAAGACGCTGACTTACCGCATTATCGGCATCAATCATGATGACCCTGCAGGCGGATCCGGCAAGGCGGGCCTCACGTTCCTCACCACCACGACGGGCATTTGGTCCCCCATGAACGCGATTGACACCAACGCCGGCGGTTGGGAGAAGTCTGAACTCCGTCAGAAAATGAACTCCGGCAAGATCTGGAATCTGATGCCCTCCGATTTCCAGTCCAAGGTGAAGGCCGTCAAAAAGCTATCGAACAATGTCGGGGGCGGTGATGAGAACAAGAACGCCGCCGTGACGGCTACCTCGGACAAGCCGTTCCTGCTCAGCTACTCTGAGATCGCCCCCCACCTCCTATTGGGCATCCTATCCCTGGACTTCCTCCGAGGGCACCCAGTACGAGGCCTTCAAAGGCAAGGTGACGGAGAACTATAATCCCAACTCTGCCATTGCCATTGGCAGCGGTTGGTGGGAGCGTTCGGTGTTTCCGAACGCCTCGAAGGGCTTCCTCCATGTCGACAGCAGCGGCAATCCGTCGGACAGCAACTCCGCGCCGGGCTGGTTTTGCGTCTCCCCCGCCTGGTGCTTCTAGCTTGTCTAGCGCAAAGCCCGCGTTACCCCGCGCGTGCTTTCTTTTGGCGACCGAACGAACGGCTTCAGGTTCATGGCACGGGTAGTCGGATTGAAGAGAAATGGGGTCATACAGCGGCTCTCAGAGCGCCTGCCGCACTCCCCCGCCATTACCTCTGCTGCGTCCTCGTATAGAGTCCATCCTGCTTGGTGTTTCGAGTTCGGGGCGTATACGGTGGGTGGATAATGGATTCACTTCGATGACGGCGTTTACGGGAGCGACCATGGCGATGCGCGAGATCGCGGTCAAGTTCGATGAGGGCGAAATGGCCTTGATTCAGGGCCATGCGGACGCCACGGGCATGACCTTTTCCGAGTTCGTGAGAAGGGCCGCGTTCGAGAAGGCTGAGGACATGGCGGACATCGAGGCCTACAACGAGGCTTTGGACGGGGACGGCGGCACTCGCTACCCGATGGAAGAGGCCGTGCGCATGGCGGTGGAGGCTGAGTGATTGTCCACACGCGTTGTCAGTCTCGGCTCTAAAGGCTTCTCTTGGGCGGGGTTCGGCTTATAGCCGGGTCCCGCTTTTTTGCGGCTTTCAGTTGTCTTTCTGAAGGTATGAAATGGCTGCCTCGATATGAATACGGTCGGCATTCGAAGCGGACGTTATAGCCGCGCTAATAGCGCATGACTTTCTCCCCTGCCGTCATCGTTGCCGCAGCGGCAAGACCGTTGCAAATACTTGGAATAGCCCTACGCTCGGCTCGTATTGCAAACCCCGAGTGAAGGGAGCCGTATATGCATGCAGCGGCAATTAACCTTCGGAAGCGGGTCGCTCCTGAAACGACCCGCTTCCGAGGGCAATCAATTATCGAGTACGTTCTGATCATTGCCGTCATCGGCCTGGTCATCGTGTTCGCGGGACCCGGCGTGGCCGGAGCCATCCGAAACCAGTTCAACCTGGTCGGCAACACGGTGAACAATGGGACGGTCGGCGGCGTCGAGGGAGGCGCGTCCGGTGGCGGCTCCGCAGGCGCCGATTCCGCGGCCGTCCAGGTGGCCATCGCCAAGGACGCGAAGGACTGGACCCTCGACGAGCAGGAGGCGGTTGCCAAAGACATTGCCAAGAACGGTACATCGTCTATCGCCTACGCCAAGGCCAAGGCCGCCATGGATGCCGGCACCAAGTTCTCGATGAAGCTGACCAATGGCAAGACGCTCGAGTACCGTATCATCGGCATCAACCACGACGACTTGGCCGATGGTAGCGGCATGGCAGGCTTGACGTTCGAGGCGACCAACTCTGCCTTGGGTAGCCAGAGAATGAACGCTACGGACACCAATGCCGGTGGTTGGGATAAGTCCGAGCTCCGTACCTGCCTCAACAGCGGTGACCTCTGGTTGCTCCTGCCCAGCGAGCTTCAGTCAAAGGTGAAACCCGTCACAAAGACAACCGATAACGTTGGCGGTAACGGGGGCGGTGCCCCCTCGGCAACGACCGACAAGGTTTTTCTGCTCTCGGCAACCGAAGTATACGGGGATATGCAATCTGACGGCATCCAGTACGAGTGCTACAAATCCAAGGGCGTGACGGGGTCGAACTATTCCGGTGCATCAGGCTATAGCCACTGGACTCGTTCCGTGAGACCGCGCAGCTCCACATCCTTTCGCTATGTTCAAAGCGGCGGTATTTGCTACAGCTACAGCGCGACGGACTCGTTTTATGTCCTCCCCGCTTTCTGCTTCTGATCTCTTTCATCGCAAAGCCCCCGCAATCCTGCGAGGGCTTTTCTTTTGGCGATTACTCAAACAATTCGAGGTTCATTGTACAGGTAATCGGGTTGAGGAGAAATGGGGTCATACAGCGGCTCTCAGAGCGCCTGCCGCACTTCCCCGCCATTACCTTTGCGGCATCCTCGTATGGAGTCCATCCTGGTTGGCGTTTTGTTGTAACCGCTCACTTGTCCACAGATCAAGTGAACTGCTGGAATAAATACAGCGACACACTAGTTCGTTACAGTCGCCATATCTGCGTAAATCGCCGCGATAAATACAGCCTGTACTCGTCTGTATACCAGCTACGCGTATGTAGATTCATGTCGCGTTAATAAATCGGCTCAAGCGCGTGCAAAACGCGCAAGTAACCGCAAAAAGCGATTATCGCGCAGGTAGATTTTTGGCACCCTGTTGCTTAATCAAAATTAAGCAATTGCTTAAACCAAAAAAGGTCAGGCACTAGGTGCCTGACCTGCAAACTTCTGGTCGGGACGACTGGATTCGAACCAGCGACCCCTTGACCCCCAGTCAAGTGCGCTACCAAGCTGCGCCACGTCCCGAAGCTTATGTTTGTTGCTCTGCTCTCGCTCGCAACAGGGAATATATTAACCCGAAACTTTAGACTTGTGCAAGAACTTTTTTACAAATTTTGAAGCAAGTCCAAAATTGTATCTGCGAGCTGGGGTTTTGTTAGCACGGGAAGTTCTTGCGTACCCGTTGTGCTCACAATCCAGGCCTTGTTAGTGTCGGTTCCAAAGCCCGAATCGGCGCGCGAGACATCGTTGGCGATAATGGCATCGCAGCCCTTGCGGGCCAATTTGCGCTCGGCGTACTCGACAACGTTATCGGTCTCGGCCGCAAATCCGATTACGCACCGCTCGCCCTTCTGGCGCGAGAGCTCGGCCAAAATATCGACCGTTTCGACCAGTTCGATGCGATCCAGGCGTTCGTTGGCCTTTTTGAGCTTATGGTCCGCAGGGGTGGCGGGGGTATAGTCGGCGACGGCGGCCGCACAAATTGCCGCATCGGCCGTCTGGAAGGCGCTGAGCGCTGCCTGCAGCATTTCAGCGGCGGTCTGCACGCGCACGCACTCCACGCCGCGGGGGACATCGAGCGATGTCGGTCCCAGCACAAGCTTGACCGCAGCACCGCGGCGAGCGGCCTCCCCTGCCAGGGCTATGCCCATCTTGCCCGACGAACGGTTGCCAATGAATCGCACCGGGTCGATCGGTTCGTGCGTTGGGCCGGCGGTGATGACGATGCGCTTGCCTGCCAGGTCCTGAGGCGCGGGGTTGAGCACCTCACAGACGGCCTCGACGATGTCCCTGGGCTCGCTCATGCGTCCCGTGTCCACGTCGCCGCAGGCAAGGTAGCCGCTGCCGGGTCCCACCACATGGACACCGCGCTCGCCCAGCGTGGCCATATTGGCCTGTGTGGCCGGCGCCTTCCACATGCCGCTGTTCATGGCCGGCGCGATCACGATGGGTCGCGGCGTTGCAAGCAGCGTAGTGGAGATGAGGTCGTCGGCGATGCCGTTGGCCATCTTGGCGATGATATTGGCCGTCGCGGGCGCCACGACCACCAGGTCGGGTTCCTGCGCCAGCGAAATGTGGTGGATGGGGTCGGAGGGATCGTCGAATAGGCCCACGGCAACGGGCTCGTTGGTGAGCGCACGGAAGGTGAGCGGGCCCACAAACTCCGTGGCATGTTCGCTCATAACGACCTTGACGCGGGCACCGCGCTTTTGCAGCAGGCGCACAATATTGCACGACTTATAGGCGGCGATCCCGCCGGTAATACCCAGCAGGATCGTTTTTCCCTCAAGTTGCATTGAATTGTTGGGTGCCGCCATCGTTTAAGCTTCCTTGCTCGGGAGTACCAGGAGGCGGTGGCAGTACGGGCAGTGCGTAATTGACCTACCGTCGTGGTTGAGGTCGCTCATGGACGATGCCTGCAGCGCGGTGTGGCAAACCGTGGGGATGTTGCCCTGGATGGTCTCGACGGCCAGGCCGCGGAACTGCTTGAGCAGACGCTCGTAGTCGGTGAGCACCTCGGCCGGCAGCGTGGCGGCAAGCGCGGTGCGCTCCTTAGTGGCGGCGTCAATCTGGGCCTGGAGGTCGGCAGCCTTGGCGCGGGCGGCCTTGGTATCGGCCTTCACGCCCTCCTCGAATTTGGCGATGATTGCCTGCGCGCGGGCCTCGCGGTCGAGCGCCTCCTTATGGGCGACAACGACGTCCTTGCGGGTGTGCTCAATCTTGTCCAGACGCTTGGCCAGGGTGGCGAGTTCATTCTCCAGGTCCTGAACCTCGCGGTAGTCGGAGCCGTCGACATGGCGCTTCTTGGCAGCCTCGATGGCGTTGTCGGTCTGAATCTCGGTGGTGTTGAGATCATCGAGCTCAATGTCCAGATCCTTGCGCTGGGCGTAGAGCTTGGTCATCTCGGACTTGAGCTTCACATAGGTCTTGCGCTTGGAAGCGAGCTCCTTGAGCTCCGGCATATTGGCAAGTTCGCTCTTGTTGCGGGCGAGCTCCAAATCGATCTGTTGCAGCTTGAGTAGCGTAGCGCCGGCGCTCATAAGTTCTCTCCTTTTGTCACAGTCCACCATTGGCAAGGGTTCAGTATTTTAATCGCATGACGGGGGTCGACCCCGGCGTCAACTGCAGAGTTCATCAATATATCAACGAACGGCTCCTCGGAGCGATCGTGTCCGAGCAAGATCACCGGCAGCCCGCGTAAGGCAAGGTCTTGCGCCACGTGGTAGCCCGCCTCGCCCGTCACGACAACGTCCGCGCCCGCGGCGATGGCAAGCTCTCCAAAGTCGCCCAGGGAGCCGCCCAAAATGGCGACGGTGCGGCACGGGCGATCAACTTCGCCCCACACACGCGGGTCGCTGCCGAAGGCTGTGGCAGCACGGGTGGCAAGATCGCGCAGCGTGCACGGGTCGTTGAGCGTTGCAAGCGCGCCCAGGCCGGTGGACTCGGGGTCGTCCACGTGCTCCAGTGAGCTCACGGGTGCGGCACCCAGCAGCTCGCTCAGGCAGACGCGGGCTTCGTGCGAGCGGTCCAGGTTGGTGTGGAGCGATATGATGCTCACGCCGCAACGCGCTGCCTCGTAGAGTGCCGCGCTGCACTGGGGGCGTGCGGCATCAGCTGGGCAAAAGGCCTCAGGAGCCTTGATATAGATAGGGTGATGCGTCAGCAGAACGTTGGCACCGGCCTCGAGAGCGCGGTGCACGTTGGTCTCGGTTGCATCGAGCGCACAGGTCACGCCGGTGATCTCGGCGGCAGGGTCGCCCACGGATAAGCCTACGTGGTCCCAGGGCTCGGTGTCCGTCTTTGGATAGCGTGCCAGCAGAGCGCGCTCGAGCCCGGCGACGATCATGCGGCACCCACGATCGACAGCAGCGCTTGGGCAAAGTCGTCCAGATCGGCTGGGTTCACGCGGTCATCGAACGAGATTCGAAGAGCGCCGAGAGCTTGCTCGCGACCGATGCCCATCGCGCTCAAAACATGGCTCGGGTCCATGCTGCCGCTCGAGCAGGCGGAACCGGCCGATACCTCAAAGCCGGCGGCGTCTAGCTTGATGATGAGTTCCTCGGAGTCCATGCCGTCAATGTAGATCGATACCATGCCGGGCAGACGGTCGGCATGCGCATAGTCGCCCATGGTGGCGTGAATGCGCGGATGGGCCGTAAGCTTGGCGTAGAGCTTGTCGGAAAGGGCTTGCAGCTTCTCGCGCTCCTCGGCCACATGGAGCGTCAGCGTGCGGGCGGCAGCGGCAAAGGCTAGCTGCGTGCGCAGGTCCTGGGTGCCGGCGCGACGTCCGGCTTCCTGTCCGCCGCCAAAGATGCGGGGGCGCAGTGGCGTGCGGGTCTTAACGTAGAGCGCGCCGGATGCCACAGGACCGCCAATTTTGTGGGCCGCGACGGACATAGCATCGACGCCCAGCTCGGTGGCGTCGAGCGGAATATGCAGATAGCCCTGGATGGCATCGGTGTGGAACAGGGCGCCGGCGGCATGTGCAGCAGCGGCAAGCTCGCGGATGGGCTGCACCACGCCGGTCTCGTTGTTGGCGACCATAATGCTTACGAGCGCCACGTCGTCGCCTAGTAGCTCGACAAGCGTGGCAGGCTCAATGTAGCCCATGCGGCAGGGCTGCACCAGGTCGACGCTAAAGCCTGCGGCACGCAGCAGCGGCAGGTTATCCAGAATCGAATCGTGCTCGATGGCAGATACGATCACGCGGTTACGCTTACGGTCGCGCTGACGTGCACCCTCGGCAAGACCGAGTAGCGCCAGCTGGTTGGCTTCGGTGCCGCCGTTGGTCAGAACAATCTCAGACGGGCGAACGCGCGCGCCAAAGCTGCGGGCGATCTCGCGACGTGCAACCTCCAGACGCGCGGCAGCCTTGCGGCCGAGCGAGTGCAGCGAGTTGGGGTTGACGCCCGCTAGCTCGCTATCGTCGTACTCACGCTGCGCAAGGCGCGCCTCGGCGCGCATGGGCGTCGAGGCGGCGTAGTCAAGATTCACGGGTATGCGGTTTTGACCTGCGGTCATAAGGGTTTATGCCTCCTGTGCAGCCTCGTTGCCCAGCTTCTGCAGCAGCGCAACCTCGGCGGCGGGATCTTCGGACTTAAATACGGCAGAACCGGCCACCAGGACATTTGCGCCGGCCTTGACGACCTCGGCAATGTTCTTGGAAGAAATGCCACCGTCGACCTCGATGAGGGGCGAAACGCCGTGACGCTCGCACATGGCCTTGAGCTCTTGGAGCTTAGCGATGGTGCCCGGGATAAAGCTCTGGCCGCCAAAGCCTGGGTTCACGCTCATCAGCAGCACCATATCGACGACGTCGATGATGCTCTCGAGCACGCAGACGGGCGTTGCGGGGTTGAGCACCACGCCGGCCTTGACGCCGCGCTGCTGCAGATGGGTGAGCGTGCGGTGCAGGTGCGTGGAAGCCTCGTAGTGCACGGTGATCATGTCGGCACCGGCGTCTGCGTACCAATCGACTGTCTCGTCTGGGTTCGACACCATCAGGTGCGCGTCGACCGGCACATCGGTGGAGCGCTTGACGGCCTTGAGGATATCGACGCCAAAGGTCAGGTTGCCGGTAAAGTGACCGTCCATGACGTCGAAGTGCACGTAGTCGGCACCGGCGATCTTGTCGAGCTCGCCTTTCAGGTTGGCCATGTCGGCCGAAAGGACGGATGGAGCGATTTTGATGGAACCCATGGTAGTAGCCTTTCTGCGCTAGTCGGCGAGTCCGTAGAACTCTTGGGAGGGGACGCGGTCGGTGAGAATCTCGAGCGCCCTATCCAAAGTAACACCGTTGTAGAGCGTTTGCTCCACGGCAAAGGTGAGCGGAATGTCTACGCCCAGTGAACGGGCGAGTTCGCTGACACTGCGAGCCGCGACGGCACCCTCGACCACCATATGCGTGCGGGCCTGGTACTCGTCGAGCGACACACCGTGGGCAAACTCGAAGCCAAAGGTGCGGTTGCGCGAATGCTCGGAGGTGCAGGTGGCAATGAGGTCACCCATGCCGGCAAGCCCCATGCAGGTCATGGCATGACCGCCGCGTGCGTGTACCAGGCGGCTGATCTCGGCCAGACCGCGCGTCATGATGAGGGCGAGCGTGTTATCGCCCGCACCCGAGCCGGCGGAGATGCCGCATACGATAGCGATGACGTTTTTCATGGCGCCGCAGACCTCGACGCCCGTCATGTCCTGCGACAGGTAGATGCGGAAGGCCGTGGAAAGCAACAGCTCCTTAAAGGTCTCCCCCACCTGCTGGTCTTCACTGGCGATGACGGCGGCCGAAAGCCCGCCGCGGCAGATTTCCTCGGCATGGTTGGGGCCCGAAAGCGCCGCCACGCGCGACTCGTTGCCGATCTCGCTGGCGATGACCTCGCTCATGAGCAGGCCGGACTCGGGCTCGATGCCCTTGGTGAGGCACAGAACCGGCGTCTCGTCCGCGATGAACGGCGCCGCCTGGTGGCAGACGTCGCGCAGGTGCGTCGAAGGCACGGCAAAGATGATGGCTTCGGCGCCGTCGAGCGCCTGGGCGAGCTCGGTCGTGGCGACAACGTTTTCCGGCAGCACGTAGTCCACCAGATAGCGGGGGTTGCGATGCTCACCGTTAATGCCGGCGGCCGTCTGCTCGCTATGGGCCCACATGGTCACGCGCTCGGCTCGCGCAGCGGCAAGGCCGGCGACGGCGGTTCCCCAGGAGCCGGAGCCAATCAGCGCAACATTCATGACTCTCTCCTACTTATCGTCGGGCTCGGTGACGCGCTTGGTAAACGAGAGCTTGGACTCCTTACCGGTCATGAGCTTTTTGATGTTCGCGCGATGGGCCCACACCACGGTGATGCCGATTAGCGCCATGCAAAACTTGAGGCCCAGGCTGCTGTACGGAAAGACCGCGCAGGCAGCGATGGGAAGTCCGATGGCAGCGGCGAGCGAGCCCACCGACACAAACTTGGTGATGGCGACGGCCACGATAAACATGCCCAGCAGCGACAGGCCAATGGGCCAGTACCAGGCGAGGATGACGCCCAGGCCCACGGCGATACCCTTACCGCCGTGGAAGTTAAGGTAGGGCGAGAAGATGTGGCCCCACACGGCAGCCAGGCAAATGACGCCGAGCATCCAGTCGCCAGCGGCTCCGGGAGCCATGATGCTCACAGGGAAGCCATAGCCCACGCTCGCGATGAGCGGACGCGCGATGACAACGCAGATGGCGCCCTTAAGGCAGTCGAGCAGCAGCGTGAGCGCGGCCACCTTGGGGCCGGCCACGCGCAGGGCGTTGGTGGTGCCGATGTTGCCGGAGCCCGCCTTGCGAATGTCCGTGTGGTTGAACACGCGGCCCAGGATCAGGCCAAACGGAATCGCCCCGATAAAGAACGAGACCACGGCGCAGATGGCGGTCAGCAGAATCGGATTAAGCATCCTTTTGCTCCTTCTTCCTAAAGAAGAGTCGAATGGGCGTACCGGCAAAATCGAAGGTCGAGCGCATGCGGTTCTCCACGTAGCGCTGGTAGGTGTCGTTGACCAGGTCACTGTGGTTGACGAAGAACGTGAACGTCGGCGGGTTAACGCCCGTCTGGGTCACGTAGTGCATGCGCAGGCGGCGCTTACCGTCCACCACGGTATGACCGAACTCGCGCAGGTCGGTGAGGAACGTGTTGAGGCGCGAGGTGCTGATCTTTTGCGAGCGCGTCTTCTCGGCAGCGTCGACCATCGCCCAGATCTTCTCGACGCTGCGGCCGGTCAGGGCCGAGATGCGCAGGTACTGAGCCCAGGGAGCCATGACGCCCAGACGGCGGTCGACGGTCTCCATGCAGGCCTCACGCTTGCGGTCATCGTCGAGCAGGTCCCACTTGTTGAGCAGCACCACGATGGCACAGCCGCGCTCGATGGCCAAGCCCATGACCTTCTGGTCCTGTTCGGTGACGCCCACGGAGGCGTCGACGACGAGCAGCGCCACGTCGGCGCGGTCGATGGCGCGTAGGCCGCGGACCATGGAGTAGTACTCGATGTTCTCGTATACGGTGCTCTTTTTGCGAATGCCCGCGGTGTCGACCATGCGGTAATGCTTGCCGTTGCGCTCCACGACCGTATCGATGGCGTCGCGCGTCGTGCCGGCAATGTTGGACACGATGGAGCGGTCGGCACCCAGGATGCGGTTGAACAGCGACGACTTACCGGCGTTGGGGCGGCCGATGATGGCCACGTTCAGCGCGTCGGGGAACTCATCGGCGACCTCGTCCTCTTCCTCCGGAAGCAGGGCCACGATATCGTCGAGCAGGTCGCCCGTGCCATGACCGTGCAGGGCCGAGAGCGGCGTGGGCTCACCGATGCCGAGCGAATAGAACTCCCAGATGCTGTCGTTCTCGCGATCGGGGTTGTCGAGCTTGTTCACCAGCAGAAAGACCGGCTTGTCGCAGCGCTTGAGCATGCGGGCGACCGACTCGTCCTCCTCGGTGACGCCGGTGCGGCCGTCGACCACAAACAGGATGACGGCGGCTTCCTCAGCGGCGGCGAGCGCCTGGTCGCGGATGGACGTGGCAAAGACGTCATCGCTCTTGAGCGGCTCGATGCCGCCCGTGTCGACGATGGTGAACTCGCGGCCGTTCCAATCGGCCGTGTGATACGAGCGGTCGCGCGTGACGCCGCGTGACTCGTGGACGATGGCGTCCGAGGTCTGGGCCAGGCGGTTAACGAGCGTGGACTTGCCCACGTTTGGGCGTCCGACGACGGCGACGATAGGTTTCATCTGCTCTCCTTTAATGAGTAGGGTCAGTGGAAGTGTTAGAGTCTGCGGGCACAATGCCAAGGATGCGCTCTAGGGTATCGAGCAGCTCATGCGGCATGGTCGACACCACATGAACCTCGGCGCCGCGACTGGTAAGGCTTGCGAGTAAATCGTCACGATGATACTCGTCAAGTGTCATGCCGTCAGCGTTGAACATGAGCTTAGGCACAAAGAGCATAACCCCAGAGAGATCCTGCGGCAGCTGCTCCAGAATGTCACACGCGACGATGAGGCCGGTCACGTCCACGTTGCCGCCAAAGTAGCGGTTCTTGATGGCCGTGACAGTGCCGGCTAGTCCCTGGGGTGACTCCACAAAGCGGGCCACCGTGTCGCGTGCGCTGGCGCCCGAGAGGCACAGCAGGTGCTGGCTGCGAGTGGCGATGGCCTCGCGGACGCGGGCCAGTCGCTCGGCATCGGCGGCAAGCACATCGTCCGTCTCGTCTAGGTATGAGCGGATCATGCCGATACCGTCGTAGTACTGCGGATAGCCGTCGTAAAAGTCCGCCTCGGGCGGATCGATGCCGGCGTCCAGGTAGAACTCGTCGCTCATCTGGAAGGTGTGGCGGCCAAAACGCTCGAAGGCGCGGTCCTGGTAGGGACGGATCATGGTAATGGTCTCGCGTGCCAGTTCGGGCTTGTCGCTGTATGACCAGCTAAAGCGGTTCTGATGCTTGGTAAAACCAAGCGGCACAATGCCCAGGCTGGTGATCTGCTCATGTTCCTCGCAGTAGCGCAGGGTCTTTTCCAGCTCCTCGCCGTCGTTCATGCCGGGGCACAACACGATCTGCGCGTGAATCTCGATGCCGGCGGCCATGATGGCCTCGAGTACGTCCATGCCGCGCTGGGCGTTGCGGCCCATCATGCGGCGGCGGACGTCGGGGCTCACGGCATGAACCGACACGTTCATGGGGCTCATGTTGCGCTGGATGACGTTTTGCACGTCCTTGTCGGTGAGGTTCGTGAGCGTGACAAAGTTGCCCTGCAAAAAGCTCAGGCGATAGTCATCGTCGCGGATGTAGAGCGTGGAGCGGCCACCCTTGGGCAGCATGGTCATAAAGCAGAACACGCAGGCGTTCACACAGGTACGCATGCCGTCAAAGATGGGGCCGTCGAACTCCAGGCCCCAGTCCTCGCCGGGAAAGCGGTCGAGCTCGACGGGCGTGACGGTGTTGTCGCGCGGATCGAAAACCTCCAGCTCGACGGTATCGTCGTCGGCCTCCCAGAGCCACACGATCATGTCGGTGAGCGCCTCACCGTTGACCGTGAGCACGCGCATGCCCGGCTCGATACCCACATCCCACGCGGGCGATTCGGGACGCACGTTCTTTACGAGCGCGCCCTCACCCGGCTCGGGGTCGCGGCTGCGCCCGTAATCGGCCACCTCGGCGGCGTATGCGGGTACGGTCTGGTCCATGGTTAGCGGCAAAGCTCCTTGATGCGCGCAACGGCGCGCTCGATGTGTTCTTGCGGGGTGGAGGCTCCGGCGGTGATGCCGATGTGGTGAGCGTCGGTAAACCACGCGGCCTGGATCTCGGAAGCTTCCTCGATGTGATGCGTATGCTCGCAGGCGTCTGCGCAAATCTGTGCCAGGCGACGGGTGTTGCCCGAGTTCTTGCCGCCCACGACGACCATGCAATCACAGCGTTTGGCAAGTGTGGCTGCTGCCTGTTGACGCTCGCTCGTGGCGGCGCAGATGGTGTTGATCACGCGCAGCTCCTGCACGCGCGGGGTGATGGCAGCCACGACCTCGGCGAGGTTCTGCGCGGTCTGGGTGGTCTGCACAACCAAGCCCACCTTGCCCTTGAGCGGCAAAGCGTTGGCATCGGCGGCACAGCTCACGACCTGCGCATCATTGCCGGCGTGACCCAGAATGCCCTCGACCTCGGGATGCCCCGGCTCACCCACGACCACCACGTGGTAGCCCTCGCGCACCAGGCGCTCGGCTGCCACGTGAACCTTCTTGACGTAAGGGCAGGTGGCGTCGATGACGTTAAGGCCACGCTCGCGAGCGGCATCGACGACCTGCGGCACCACACCGTGGGCGCGGATGATCACGGTGCCGGTTGCGGCGTCGTCCAAGGTGTCGGCCAGACCGACGCCTGCCTCAGCAAGCTTGCGCACCACGATGGGGTTATGGATGAGCGGCCCCAAGGTGTGAACTTGAGTGCACTCCTCTGCCTGCGGCGCAGCGGCCAGCGCCATATCGAGCGCACGCTGTACGCCGTAGCAAGTACCGGCGTGGGCGGCGATCTCGATGGTAGGCGCGGTTGCCTGGCCGGACACAGTCGCGGTGGTGTTCGTCACGTTCTCGCTCATGGCTAGAACCTGCCCGGATGCTCGGCGCACAGCTCGTCTCGCATGGCGTAGACGCGGTTCATGGCCTCGGACTCAAACCATTCCAGGCGCTCCGTGCGCTTAAGCCCAGCCGGTGCGTCGGAAAGCGAGACGGCCTTGCCGGCGCGGATCCAGCACTTCTTGGGACGCATGATCTTTTTGCCCGAGGGCGTGATGTCGGACCAGCCGCAGATGGCGAGCGGGTTAACGGGCGCCTTGCCCATCTGAGCGATGAGCGCAAAACCGCCGTGGACCTCGGGCTTGATCTCGCGCGAGCGGATGCGCGTGCCCTCGGGGAAGATCAGAACGTCCTCGCCGCGCTGCAGCGCATGTTGGGCGGCGCGCAAGCACTTCATGTCGGCGGTGCCGCGCTCGACGGGAATGCCGCCCACACGGCTAAAGGCCCAACGCACAATCTTGCTCTTGGCGAACTCGGACTTAAAAATGGGGCGAATGCGGCGGCCCCCAAAGAACAGCGCCGTCTCTACGGCCAAGAGCTCGGCCATCGAGGTGTGGTTGCAGATGACTACGCTGCCGCGGCCTTCCTGGCGCTCAAACAGCAGGTCGGCGTTCTCGACCTTCCAACGCCACATGAGCTTGGAGAAGGCCCAAAGGATGGCCATAACCACGACGACGGTGCCGCGGATGAGCGCTGGAAACTCGGCGTAGGGGGCGTTGTAATAGTCCTCGGGCGTCTGCTTAAACAGGCGCATGGGCTACCTCCTTTGGTTGATGAGGTCCTCGATTATCGAGACGACCTCGTCGATGGTGTGGGCGGTGGAGTCGACGTGCACGGCGTCCTCGGCGGGCACGAGCGGGGCGACCTCGCGGCTGCTGTCGAGCTTGTCGCGCTGCTTAAGGGCGTCGAGGGTCTCGTCGACCTCGGCCTCGAGCAGCTCGGATGTGAGCGGCTGGGCGTCGTTTTGGTGACGCTGCAGCACGCGGCGGCGGGCGCGCTCGCGCGGGTCGGCAGTCAGGAAGACCTTGACCTGCGCGTTAGGGAACACGACGGTACCGATGTCGCGACCCTCAGCCACGATATCGCGGTCCTCGGCGGCGCGGCGCTGGTGGATGAGCATGGCGGCGCGCACGCCCGGATAGGCCGAGACCTTGGACACGTTGGCGTCGACCTGCGGGGTGCGGATGGCGGCCGAAGCGTCCTGGCCGTCAATGGTCAGGCGCGTGTCCTCGCCGGTGCCGTTGGTAAAGCGAATCTCGATCTGCTCGGCGAGGGCGTCGATGGCCGCCTCGTCGTCCAAATCGATGCCACGGTCGAGCGCGGCGAAGGTGACGGCGCGGTACATAGCGCCCGTGTCGAGCTTGTTAAAGCCCAGCTGGCGGGCGATCTCCTTGGCGATGGTGGACTTGCCGGAACCGGCGGGGCCGTCGATGGCGACGATCATGCAATGCTTCCTTTCGATGGTTGGCGTGCTGGTATGGTTCGCGGGCGTTGGGGCGCGGCGGGTTGCCTAGCCCGTGTAGCGCTCGCGGTAGGTGTTGCGCTTGGGTGCGGAGCCGTGGCTGCCGTGGTGACGCGTGCGGCTGGCGGGCGTGTCTTGGGGCTTGCCGCCGTTGCGCTTGGCGCTCGCCTGCTTGGGCGGGATGCCGCCGGCCTTGAGGATCTGCACCTCGCGGTCGGTGAGCTCGCGCCACGAGCCCTTGGCCACGTCCTTGAGCTCCAGGCCCGCAAAGTTGCAGCGATGCAGACGGATCACCGGATGGTGGATCTTGCTCAGCATGCGCTTGACCTGGTTCTTGCGGCCCTCGCGGATGATGACCTCCACGGCGGTGGTACCGGACTTGACGCCTTGCGGAGCCACGGCCTCGGCCTCGCGTGCGGTGATGACGCGGCAGATCGCCGGCTGGCATAGGCCGTCGTCGAGCTCGATGCCACGACGCAGCGGCTCAAGATCGCGGTCGGTCAGCTGCCCGTCCACGAGTGCCTGATAGGTCTTGTAGACGTGCTTGCTGGGATGCAGCAGGTCCTGCGACAGGTCGCCGTCGGTGGTAAAGAGCAAAAGGCCCGTGGTGTCGCGGTCCAGGCGACCCACCGGGAACAGTCCCGGAAAGCGGCCGCGTGGGACCAGGTCGGCCACGCAAGGGCGCTCCTGCGGATCACTCATGGTGGTGAGGTAGCCGGTCGGCTTGTAGAGCATCAAGTATACGGCGCCTTGGTCGAGGTTGACGGGCATGCCGTCAACCTCGATATGGTCGCGGTCAACGTCGACCTTGGTACCCAGCTCGGTTGCGACCTGACCGTTGACGGTCACGCGGCCGGCGGTCATCAGGTCCTCTGAGCCGCGGCGGCTCGCCACGCCTGCGCGTGCCAAAAAGCGCTGTAGACGCATGGTGTGCGGGTAGACGGGCTGGGCGTCGGTCGTGGGCATGCCCGTGGCGTCGGCGATTCGCGTCTCCCCTGCTTCGTTAGTTCTCGTCATGCATATCCTCCGGGGCATTGTCGCTGACCTGGATATCCTCGTCCTCGACTGCCTCAATGTCCTCAAGATCGGTATCGAGCAGTTCGCGCTCTTCGTCCAGGTCCTCGGCCTGCTCCTCGAGCGTGGATTGAATGCTGCGGCCGCTCAGGCGCTCGCGGATAAACTGGCGCGACTGCTCGTCGGGGGCAAACTGCTCCAGATCGGGCAGGTCGCGGGTGGAGCGCAGGCCGAACTTCTCCAAGAAGGCGTTGGTCGTGCCGTAGATGATGGCCTGACCGCGCTGAGGGTCGCGGCCGAGCTCGCGCACCAGGCCCTTGTCCACGAGCGACGCGATGACGCCGTCGGAGTTGACGCCGCGAATGCCCTTGACTACCTCGCGCGTGACAGGCTGGTGGTAGGCGATGACGGCGAGCGTCTCGAGCGCCGCCTGCGACAGCTTTTGCGTATCCCAGCTCAGCACATAGGCCTCGACAACATCGTGGTAGGCGGGGTGCGTAAACAGGCGCCAGCCGCCGGCGACCTCGCGCAGCTGAAAGCCGCGGTTGGCCTCCTCGTACTCAACCTTGAGCTCGGCCAAAAGCGAGGCGCACTCGCCGGGGGCGATATCCAGTGCGCCGGCCAGCGCGGGCGCACTCACCGGGTCACTCGACACCAGCAGCAGCGCCTCGAGGGCGCCCTTGAGGCTGTTTGCCTCCAGCGTGGACAGGTTTGACATGGTTGGTCGCTCCTATTCGGTGAGCTCGGGGCCCTCGCCGGGCACGTAGGCCTCGGCGCCCTCGACGCGGTTGATCTGAATGGTTCCGAAGATTTCGTCCTGGCTTAGCGTGAGCGAGCCGCGCTTGGCGAGCTCCAGCATGGCCAGGAAGGTGACGACGAGCTGCTCGGTGGTGGCGTCGCCGTCCAGCAGCTCGCGGAAGGTGCAGGTTTGGTGTGACATGGTAAAGCGGTCGACTGAGGCCACGGTCAGGTCGAGCGGTACGCGATGCGGCGCCACATGCTCGGCCTCCAGCAGGAAGGTCTGGCGCTTGCCGTCCAGGTCGGCACAGATGACGGCCAGGCCGCGCAGCGTGATGCCGGCCAGGTAGTCGGGCATGAGGCCCAAGAACTCGGGATCGGGGCCGGCCACACGCGGGTGCATGCGGCTCTCGGCCTGCATGCGAGCACCAAGGGCTGCCGCCGCGCCTTTAAACTGCTTGTACGCAATCAGGCGCTGGATCAGGACCTCGCGCAAGGCGTCACCGTCGAGCGTGCTGAGCTCCTCGAGGTCTTCGTCGAACTCGTCATCGTCGTCATCGGCTTTGCGCGGGGCCTCCTGCGGCACCAGAGAGGCAGCCTTGATGTCCAAAAGGGTTGCCGCGACTAGCAAAAAGTCGCTCGCCACGTCCAGGTCCAGCGCCTCGATGCGCTCGGCCTCGGCAAGGTACTGCTCGGCCACCTCGCTGATAGAGATGGCGCCGATATCTACTTTTTGGCGGGTTACCAGCTGCAGCAGCAGGTCGAACGGTCCGCTGTAGACCTGCGTCGACACACGATACGACATATTCGACCTCCTTTGACGGCGCCTTCGCGGCGCGGTTTGGGTGCATGTTACGAACGCTTTGCAGGGTCGACCTGTAAGTTTACCTTAGATGCCGGCGATTGCGAAGTTGAGCAGCTGCTCAGCAAGCGGATACACGGTAACGTCGAAATAGCGGCCGATTACATCGATGCCGGTCCACATAGGCAGCAGGTATAGAACCAGGATGAGTATGGGCATAGCGTATTGCTGCAGGCGGTAATAGTTGTTGAGCGCTTTGCCCTTGAGGAAGGGCACGATGATCGACGAGCCATCAAGCGGCGGAATCGGGATGAGGTTAAAGAACGCGAGCGACAAGTTGACCACGATAAACGTGGCGCCGAAGTTCATGATTTGTGACGCCAGGGCAAAGGACATGCTGGTGTAGAGGCTGCCATAGGCCAGGCGCATGAGGACCGCGGCAAGACACGCGAGCGCGATATTCGATGCGGGGCCGGCTGCGCTCACCAGGACCTCGTCGCGCTTGGGGTGCTTGAGGTTGTTGAGGTAGACGGGCACGGGCTTGGCGAAGGCGAACACCGGGCCTCCGGCGGCGAGCATGAGCAGCGGCAGGAGAATGGTGCCAAACGGGTCGATGTGGTTGAGCGGGTTGAGCGAGACACGACCGCGCGATCGGGCCGTCTTATCGCCGAGTGCCCAGGCCGCGGCGGCGTGCGCACTCTCGTGGATGACGATGCCCACAATGACGGCGACGGCGCTCGCGAGCAGGTTCATGATGTAGCTGCTGGACATGGCGCTCCCCTAGCGGACGCGGCGCGAGGCGCGCGTGAGCAGGTAGTCAGCCACAAACAGGATGACGGCCACGATGGCGTAATCCAAGCGGAACACGCCGCCAAAGGGCGAGGTGATGACGCCGTAGCCGGCGATGGCGCTCGGCAGCGCGCGCGAAAGCTCAACGACAAAGCCCACGATCTGCAGCTTGGCGGTCAGGCCGCTAAAGCACAGCAGCACGGTCATCGCGCTCATAAAGATGCCGCAGATGCGACAAGCGATAGCGATGATGCTCATCGCCACGGCAGCGGCCTTACGAGAGTTCACGCGCGGTCTCCTCTTCGATCTGGGTGGAAAGTTCCAGCCATTCGTCCTCGAGCTTGGGTAGCTCTTGCTTAAGGCCGTTATATTCCCCCAGCGCGGCGTTGAACTTGTCTTGATCGGCATAAAGTTCTTCGCTTGCCATCAATTCCATAAGCTCGTCATAGCGGGCGCGCTTTTTGTCCAGCTCCGTCTCGATCTTCTTGAGCTGGTTGCGCACGCCCTTGAGCTTTTTGTTGAGTGCGGCGCGGGCCTGGGCCTCGGCGCGCTTTTGCTCCTTGGTCTTTTTGCCCTCGGCAGGCTTGGGGGCGGCGACGCTGGGCTGGGCGGAACTGGTCGGCTTGGCTGCCTTGGTCGTGGCCGGTGTGTCCTCCCCTGCCGCCTCGGCGGCGGCGCGGGCCGCGAGGTCCTCGCGCTTGTAGAGGTAATAGTCGTAGTCGCCGTCATAGACCGTGACCTTGCCATCGCGGATGTCGATCACGCGGTTGGCCACGGCGCGCACCAGGTGCTCGTCGTGGCTGATTAGCACGATGGTACCGGGGAAGTTTTGCAGGGCGTTCTCGAGCATGTCCACCGAGTCGATGTCCAAGTGGTTGGTGGGCTCGTCCAGGCACAGGAGCGCCTCGGGGGCCACGAGCATCTTTGCCAGGGCCAGACGCGCCTTTTCGCCGCCGGAGAGGACACGGACCTGCTTTTCAATTGCGTCGTTGTCGCTAAATAGGAAGGCGCCCAGCAGGCTGCGCTGCTGCGGCACGGTCCACTTGGGCGTGACGGTGTCGATTTCTTGCAGTACGGTATTGGACTCGGTCATGCCCTCGAGCGCGTGCTGGGCGTAGTAGGCCACGCCCACGTTGGTGCCCAGATCGCGGGTGCCGGTGGTGGGAGGCTCCAGGCCGGCGAGGATCTTCATGAGCGTGGACTTGCCGGCGCCGTTGGGGCCGACGAGCGCCACGTGCTCGCCGCGGTAGAGCTTGAGGTCGATGTCGCTGTAAATGTGCTTGTTGCCGTAGGACTTGGATACACCTTCGAGGCCCACGACCATGTCGCCGGAGCGCGGCGGATCGGGGAACTTAAAGTCGATGTGCTTGTGACCCTCGGGCAGGATGACAAGCTCCTTTTTGATCTGCTCGATCTTGCGGATTCGCTCCTGAGCCTGGGCAGCCTTGGTGGGCTTGTAGCGGAACTTGTCGACGAAGACCTGCATGTGGGCGATGTCGCGCTCCTGGGCGGCACGCTTGGCGCGCATCTGCTCCAGGTTGTCTTCGCGCTGCTTGAGGTAGCTGCTGTAGTTGCCGGTGTAGGTGGTCACGCGACGGTTTTCGAGTGCGGCGACGTGGTCGACGCAGGCGTCCATGAAGGCGCGGTCGTGGCTGACGATGAGGACGGCGCCGTCGTAGTTGGCGATAAAGCTGCGCAGCCACTGGACGCTCTCGAGGTCCAGGTGGTTGGTGGGCTCGTCTAGAAGCAGCAGGTCGGGGTGGCGCAGGAAGAGCTTTGCCAGCGCGATACGCATCTGCCAGCCGCCCGAGAACTCGGAGCACGGGCGCTCAAAGTCGGTGACCTTAAAGCCCAGGCCGGACAGGATTTTGCGGGCGTTGCTCTCGAGCTCGTAGCCGCCCAGGTGCTCAAAGCGGTCCTGGACCTGGCCATACTCGTTAAGGAGTGCGTCGACGTCCTTTCCCTGTTCGGATAGCTCGGTGATCTGGGCCTGTAGCTCGTTGGCGCGCTCGCCCATGCGGCGGATTTCCTTGGCAGCGGCCATGACCTCGGCGAGGATGGTGGTGTCCTTTTGCTCCAGGTTGGTTTCCTGCTCTAGGTAGCCTACCTGGCAGTCCTTGGCGTACTGGACCTGGCCAGCGTCGGGGCTGTCGATGCCCATGATGATTTTGAGCATGGTGGTTTTGCCGGCTCCGTTGGGGCCCACGAGCGCGAAGCGCTCGCCGGGGTTGATCTGAAAGGACGCGCCGCTAAAGAGGACGCGCGCGCCGAAGCTTTTTTCGATCTTGTCGACCAGGAGGATCATGGTGCCGCCTTTGACCTTGTGTGCCTATAT